>Ga0058701_10001435_pt1 | contig 16870 bp, 10 predicted proteins | sample AgamicOrMae_FD_97039 | JGI IMG/M metagenome (GOLD analysis project Ga0058701, IMG submission 97039) | Agave microbial communities from Guanajuato, Mexico - Or.Ma.e | ecosystem: Host-associated > Plants > Phyllosphere > Phylloplane/Leaf | place: Guanajuato, Mexico | collected 2012-06-04
CGCTGCCTTAGCGCTGATCCCAAATCCCGCTGCGATCCATCAGACTACGCTCCATCGAGGATAGGCAACCGAAACACACGCGTGTGTTGACGGTTGCAGGGGGGTAGATTTATCTTTCCTTGACAGTACGTAGTAAAATTATGACAATAGGTCTAATTTCTTTAACGAAAAAAAGGGAAAAAATAAAGTTTGTAGTAAAGCATTATATTCGTCCTTGTTCTGAAAAGTGACCGACGATTTCAGGAAAAACGAGATTCAACTGTGGGAAATGGTTTTTAGTGTCCACTATATGAAACACATGCATAGAAACAGTCGGCCGGCGAAAATGTTTCTCATCCCAAAAAGAAAGCTGAAACGCTACTTTCGTAACCACCAACAAGCGGTTGTTAAAGTTTTCAAGATGGCTCTATCAAGGACCGTATCATCAATGGAAAGCTCTCGATTAGATTCCATTTCTGTGCCCCCTTCCAAGCTTTAAATAAGGATGAATTTTCCACCCACATTCCTCTAACCTTCAATCTCATTCTGATAATTAACGAAGTACAACCGTAACTAACAGGCGAGGACATTTTCAAAGAATATTGAGCCTTGCTCGATGGCTTCTTTAGTCCTTCACCAAGTTTGACACTGCTTATTTCTCGGAGGAATAACTCCCGCCAAAACAACATCAGGCTTGGCGACAGTAGTTTAAGCTATTCATTTTATTTCAGTGGGCTGTTCACATCCCCACATAAATAAATATGTCCTCCTCACAAAAATGTTCAAACCTAACTTATTTTGAAGAGTGTCTATTGACCCGACTGCCCCACACAAGATGTGTTGGGTTGGGTTCCGTGCGTCAAAGTCACCAAAATGCATTGGGTTGGTTGCGTGCATTCAAGTATACCTATATTAATGCATGTCTGGTCAATAGAACACCCTTTATTTTCAGTTATAATCTCATCTTGGCTTTCCTCTAAATCAAGAAATGCATCAATTTAAGAATACCAAACTGCCTAATTTAGAACCTTTTTGCTATTTTTTAAATCAATATTTCTTTAGTAATGCGTGGGAATATAAGTTAGGCGCCCTCTATGACTCTGGTCAGCTTAGCGACCAAAGGCAGAAGACATGAAAAAGCTGCGACGGGTTGTCTCGGCGGCTGTGCCCCTTATGGGGCCAAGGTAAACTGATCCGCGCCGCGCACTTGCTGGCCTGGCATCCGGTGGGCGACCACGCCACAGCCGTATGGGACGACGGGGACGGGGCATGCCTTGGAGTGGCGTGGAGCGCAGCATGCAGCCAAGTTGAGCCGAGCCGAGCGGACAGGTACACTACGACGGAGACGGACAGAGCTGCACCCAGAAGAAAAATAGTCTAGTCGCCTTCAAACGCTTGGCTCCGACTCATTTGTAGCGTCGAGGCTACACCGATCATCGCGGACTCTATTACATAGGCGATCCCGAGGCCTTACTCCCAAATTGACATGTAGGCTGACTTGGCGGACAATAACTAGTGTATATCACTAAGGTAATTGTGGCCAAAGGTCAAAATGTACGGTCATTTCAGGGAACCACGAACTTCACGGATTGTATTCGAATAAGGCTGCGTTTCAACTCTAAATTTTTGCTTCACAAGAGTTCTGCCAAATATACCGCAAATCTATTTCTTTTAAGAAAAACTTTTGAAAAAATCCGGTTTTTGAAAAAAAAAGAGGAAGCTTTTTTATGTCATCGTCTTTTTTAGACATGGTCTTTTTTTGAGATGGTCTTTTTAACTTCGTCTTTTTTTGACATGGTCTTTTTTTTCCAAAAGGTCGTTTTATTTTTATTTTTTTGTTATTTTTTTTAAACTGATGAAACTTTTCTCTCATACAATTTAAAACATTTTTAGCATGAAATTTTACGAAATCAAAAGTCAAAGTTGAATTTTATTTACACCAGTAAATTTTTGGTCCATCCGAACGAGACGTCCGCAATACAAATTTCTAACATGAATTTCTTACGTGGATCTTTAGTGCCAATGTTAATAAGATGGACGTTTGGTTTCTAAGTATTTTAATATTTGTTATGACTGACTTTCTCGACAGAAGAACCCTTTGCCAACTTGAGGTCCTCGCAAATATTCTGACTGATAGTTTGGCAAGGATATCAGCATGAATAAAGTTTCACGGATGTCTGTATGAAAAGTTAGTTTTCATAAATTATGAGAATATCGAGACAAGGATGTTCTCAACGGATTGTCGGTAGATCGGATATCCGTACGGGCAGGTTTAGCCTAATTGGACTTGCACTTCTCACGCTCATTAAAATTTCACTTCCACCTTTATTTATTTGTTGATTTACTTTTTCATCAGCTAAATCGAGTTTCCTACATTAATAACTCGTTGAAACTTCGATCAGCGGTCGTTTGCCGAAACTGACGCCGGTTATTATTTCTCGGTGACATCAGCCTGCCATTGACAAAGAAATAGCCTCATGCCAAGCGACCGTTAGGTTAGATTAACCTAGGTTAAGTCACGTGCCATGACCCTTGTTTTGCTTTGCTCCGTCCGGCTTATTAGCGCCGAGAAAGTAGAACACAAGATGTATGAAAAGCAAACTTTAAAATTCACGGCGTAAAACTGTATTCACCAAGGTTATTATTTCGAAGTGACTATTCACACGCTGTCCCTTTTTAAAATGTATTAGGTTGAATTCCGTGCATTCAAGTCACCTCCTATTTTAAACGCATTATGTTGGTTTCCGTGCGTTCAAGTCTCCCATGTATTAACATAGGCGTGCGAATAGAACTGACCTCATTATTTTATCTCTAACTCGTTTACGCTGATAAAGCAAATATCTCTGGTCACGGTTAAGGGAATAGCCACGTCTTTCCGCGCGTTAAAGGCTCAAGGCACTTCGCAATTTTTCGGCCATAAACTCGCGAAAGACGGGAACGCAATGAGTCGTGTCTGAGAAAAGGAAGGAAGCAACAATTAGGAAGATGGAGTCTTTTTCCTGTGAGAATGCTTCCGCACAACAATCTGCATTTCGCTCGAGACGAAAACTTTTGAGTGCCGCCTCTAAACCATGTGCACGGACAAATTAACATTGCTAATCAAAACAAACAAAGAACAATTACACAACAGCGCTTTCCCAAACTCAACGCCGAATTCTTTTCCTGCTGTTACGACTTGAACCAACCACGCGCCTTATGCCTCTCTTCGCTACCGCTCCGCTCGGCTGTCTTATAACAAAATAATTTTTATAATAAAATTATCGGGGGGCGTTCGATAGCGCCAAAAACCACAAGCGCCAACGCCGCAAACGCCAGTCCGTAACCGCCAAACGAGAAAAGTCGCAAACGCCAAAGATCGTTTAGGTTAGGTTAGGTCAAGTTAGGTTAGGTTAAGTTACGTTAGGTTAAGTTAGGTTAATTTAGGTGAAGTTAGGTTAGGTTGGGTAAGGTTAGTGTTGCGGTTAAGACCTTTGGCGTTTGCGACTTTTCTCGTTTGGCGGTTACGGACTGGCGCTTGCGGCGCTGGCGCTTGTGGTTTTTGGCGCTTATGACAGCTACCCAAAATTATCTAAAATTTATCCCGCTTTAATCTGCAGATTTAATAATACTGATGGAACATCGCATACATTTGTAGTTCGTTGTCAAAGTGTGTAGCTTACTAAGAAAAGATATTCAGTAATTCGAGTGCAGACGGATGCCATTGTTCACGTGGTCAAGTGCGTCTTTTGTGACTGGTGATTGGATTCGAGCTACCAAGAGGCACAGGCATTACAATACAAACCGGTCGCTACGATAGGATAAAGCATCGCAGCGGAACAGAAATGCAACTTGGGGTGGCTATGGCACTCAAGACAAGATCTCTCGTTACATTCCTAGCACTAAACTTTGAACGTTGCATTCCATATACGATGGAATCCTTTTAATCCCTGCTTTCAATCCCACCTCTACAAAGGGCGGGGGGCATTCGATAGCGCCTAAAACCACAAGCGCCAACGCCGCAAGCACCAGTCCGTAACCGCCAAACGAGAAAAGTCGCAAACGCCAAAGTTCGTATAGGTTAGGTTAGGTCACGTTAAGTTAGGTTAAGCTAAGTTAGGTTAGGTTAAGTTAGGTTAGGTAAGGTTAGTATTGCGGTTAAGACCTTTGGCGTTTGTGACTTTTCTCGTTTGGCGGTTACGGATTGGCGATTGCGGCGTTGGCGCTTGCAGCGTTGGCGCTTGCGGCGTTGGCGCTAGTGGTTTTTGGCGCTTATGACAGCTACCCTACAAGGGCAACATTTTTTTTTAGATGTGCTAAGTATTTTAGCGAACAGCGAAAAAGTACTCGAGCGCGCAACCATTACATAACTTGAAAAACGTTAAAACTACAGTTTACTGTAGTTTAATCCTCATTTTTCCGGACAATCAATCCATTTTAGGAATATTTCTTTAAGGCGAGCCTTCCTGGATTTATCTTCTGAGAAACACCGTGTAGGTTTGAATGGCCTCGTTTCAGACTAACTCGGGTTTGGTTAAGAGAAATGTGCCTCGAATCAGGCACTACACTTTATTAGTTCGAAGTAGATATAGTCCGATCTGGGATGAGACGTTGAACAAGAGGGGCGCAAATACACGTCCCAAACTTGTAAAACGTCATTCAGCATTGCGAGTAGTCAATTTTTCATAGCATACGAAGGTTTGTGAGAACGTTGTATGAGAAATAGAGAGATACGCAATGGTTTCATGCATATGAAGAGGGAAGGCTGGGCTGGGTCTCGTCATCCGGAAAAAGAAAAAAAAAGTAGACCACCCAAAGGCAAGTGCAGAGCGCGTTGCGTGCTAAGCCTCGCGCCAGACCCATTTTACAGACCAACGCAGCGCCATCGGAAAGAAACAAGTAAAGCGCTTCATTATCTCACACAATTATACTCCTCTTCAGCATGCCCTCGCGAAAACGAAAAGAATGTTGCAACCAAACGATGGACACTAAACATAGACTATGCATTGACACATTGTAAAATCCAGCGGCGTGATTTTCCTCAATGTGTTCCAACTTTCGGGGCCAAGCAGAAGCGCGACGCAATGCTCGCAACCGAATCCAAGCTGTCCTGTCACCAGGCCTGATGCGGCTGATTCCTAGGTTGCAGCTGTCCTCACTGCCAAAAAATCAGCGTTATTTGACTTGTCGATCAGCGGAAAGTGAAAGCGATAAGGCTTACAACGTAATCTCCGTAAGCAGCATGTGTCTTACATTGTTAGCGATGAAGGATTTAGGTTGTTTGAATTATGGTAAGTTGCGTGCCCTGTGCCTCGCTTCTATGTCGCTCCATTCGGGTTGATGATGACGAAAGGGAGAACGCGCGAGAAATGGAAAATTCAGGCGCTCAAATTAACTGTTTATTGAATGTTTGAATGTTTCAGATACCTGCGTTCAAGTCTCTAGTTCCCAAGTCCCCGAACAATATTTCAATATCTTAAAGAGCGTGAAAATTGACCTCATACGTGGACTCATCTCCTTGAAACAGATATTTTCTTGAAGATAGATCTCTCGAAAACTAAATTGGTGTACTTAAAACATTACAAAAATCGGTTTTATAATAAAATTTTATAGTTTCAAAAAATTGTTTAGAGCAGTCTGCATGCGTCACTTTGTTTCAAAACGACGTTTTCAAAGTGTTGATAATGCACTCTTTAAAAAATCTGCTTTTTTCTGTTATAAAAAATTAATATATTCCTAAAATTATGATTGAAGAAACTGCGTGTAATAGCTACAACATCAGCTGAATGGGATGAAATATCGCGAGCTTCTTTAAGTCGGAGTTATCGTTTGATCATCACCCCCCACCCCAACAAACCGCACTATTTACGCAAAAATCCGCACATCGTAAAAAAAATAAAATACCTTGGCCGGGCTGAGATTACGGAGGGGCAGGAACTGGTGCGGTCCATTACATCACACAAGAAGCCTGTCCCTGAATATATCTTCCCAGGTCAACCGGTTTCTCACGTGCTCTGCCGGTAAATGATACTCATTTTCCCCGGGCAAAACTCTTGGAGCTCGCCAGCTCGCCGTGGGCCGAGACTCCTATGGGTGGGCGGCTCGCGGGCTAGGCAACGCAAGCTGGCCGCCAGCCTAGACGTCCCCGTCGTTCAAGCCGGCTGGCTGGCACGGCCAGTCGGATCTATTGTGATGCGCTGGTGGGTGAACTCCAGCTGGCTTTGTTTGCAGGTCTTTTGTTCGGAGCGCGCGACGGGCGCGGAATGGGCGTAAATGACGTTACGTGTTGTAACAGTTACGTCTTAAAAAAACTGTTTGTATAATTAGGAGACGCCTTTAATTTCGCTTTCAAATTACCCGCTATTCTATTATCACGGCCGCGAGGTAAACGTGACCCACTTTGGCTGAACTTCTACAAGAGGTCCTCTTAATCGTGCAGAGCCCAAAGTAAAATTTGCTTTGAAGGAGTGAATAAAAAAACAAAAAAAAAACAAAACGGACAATTTTGATGAAAACGTTGAAATTCGACTTTTTAATGATAACGAATTATTATTTCCAGGGATTTTAATAGGGTAACGCAGTAGATTTATTTTTATCATTATGATAGCCTGCTGAGATAAACTATATCTAGGGTAACTTATTTGGCTGTTTTAGAATGGTTTAGCAAGGCGTTAAAGGGCTGATTTGACAAAGAAATCCCCCTGTATTTTTGAGGCATTTCCGGTTGTTCCCTAATTCGGTATTATTTCCAATCTGAAAAGAAAGTTTCATTTTAAGTACGGACTATTTGCTGGTCGCTCGAAAAGGAAATTAAGTCAAGAAGATCAGAAGTTTGTAGGAACAAACTGTTATAAAACTGATAAAAATACTTATTAAAAGTTCTTTTCTTGGATTCTAAAATGTTTAATATGATTCGGGGCCTGATAGTCACGTATACCGTGATCATATTATCATGACCAAAAAACTTTCGGCAGTTATCTATTTGTGAAGAAAACTGTTCTGGATGCTGTTAAATAATAATTATTTTGTCAACAGGGAGGATACAAACTCCAGCTTCTGGACAACATCCAGCGGCCAGTTTTGGACCTCACGCCAGTCACCAAAGATTCTCAATTCGTCAAAGATGACGTCACGTAAGTAAATCGCACTTTTTACCTTGAGCTGACCTCAGAAATTGACACCAACCTGCAAGGAAAAAAAAAGGGAAAAAATTGTTAGACCCTCACACATTTTTGTCAAAATCAACTTGTAGTCCAAACTGAATTCAAAAGCAGCTTATATGAGCACATTCAATGCTTAAAAAATACAAGGCAGTAAATGACTTTTTCCAATTTTTCGCGAGATTTCAATACCATTAGCTTTGATCCACTCAGTCCGAAAACAAATGTGGATATACCTATGTGAATCTCCGCATGTCCATGTTGATATCCTCGTAAATATCTAAGCATTAAAGGAAGTATTTTACGTATCGGATAAAGCGTTTGACGAGTGTCGCAAAACGCTTGTGGGAGATACGTAAATGTAACTATTGGTACGTATTGATGTCGCTTAAAATATCCACGTGCACACCCAGAAATAACACATACGTCAGAGCCCAATAACGTCTTCGGTTTGATAGTCTATCCCCATTCACATACACGTTAGATCCCGATCCAAGGCAGGCCTACGATTTCAAAACCGACTTGAAATATCAGCGTGACGAGCCCATGTCAGTTCGAAATGCCGTCCATATATTTTTCTGGACGGCCGAGTAAATATTTCGGCGATGTATCATAACTCCTTAGATGGATCGTCGGTTATGTAACCGGCGCTGCTTCTCTGAGAAAAGAACTCGAGAAAATAAGCCGGGACTGATCTTACTGTAAGCACGCGGAAAACGATATCTTCTAAACAATAAGGAAGAACAAAACGTAAATAGCCCACATAAAAAAGACAATCACGAACAGTGTGGTCACCTTGACTTTTTGTACTGTACAGCTTTTCTTTTTTGCTCTCCGCAAATTAAGTACGCGATGTTTATTTCGGAACATATTTTAAAGATATAAATTTGAGATATTCATGTGACGTAAGCCGAAGTCGTTCCAGAAAAAGGCTTGCCAAACTGGTTTCAAGACGAATGGAAGCTTTTGCACTCGAATGTTTACGGTATTTGCAGTAGGCCTATTCAGATTTTCCGTTATTCATAAATTGTTTGGTAACGAAATGAGCTCTTGGAAACAGGATAGTTTTCAGTATGATTTTAAGTCTTAGTTTGAATTTTATATCATAGACAGTATGAATGAGGTACATTGGGTAGTTCCACAAAGCACCCACTTAAAGGAATGCCCTGCCTGTTTTCGGTGTGAAACTAGATCGGGGGTAAGACGTATTTTGGTATTTTTTCAAGATAGACCTATGTCCAGCCACATGAATGGAAAGCTCTCACCTAGACCTTTTAAATGATATGTCTGAACATAAGCCTGCCTTGAAAAATTACCCAAATACGTACTACACTCCCGTTTTAGTTTTACACCCAAAACAGGTATAGAACTCCCTAAAACAGGTGCTTCGTTTTTACTGTGTACATACTCGATTTAGGATACAACTGGCTTTGGCGACGATAAGTCAGATCATGTTGATACAGGATGTGCTAATTCCGCGCTCCGCGGTCGTTCTACCCTTGGGGATGAAAGGTGAAGTACAATAGCAGGTATAGCGTGCAACCTCTTGAATCGAATGTAGATGGACATTAGCGAGTTATCTTCGATTGCAGGTAATTTGTTAGGTTAAAAGTCACACTGTTTGAAACCACGAGGTTATCCAATAGCCGTCTATTGTCCGTGAGCTCTGTATACAAATTAGAAAAATACACATACGGATCTAGTTCGGTGCGTTCTCCTTTCACTCATGTGAAGGGCTTTAAAAAATGGTCTTGAACCGAAGGTCGGAACGGGGCAATTCCGAAATCCGCCGATCGACCTTCGGGTATCATCGCGCATCTTCCTTTCTCGCTCGCTCGCGCACAGGACAGAGTCCAAAAAGTGGCAAGTGGCCTTGGGAAGGTCTGCTTCGCACGGCTCCCCTTTCGATTTCACTCAAAACGATTCGTTTTTTAAAAGTTCGTTGTCCCCTTCGTGGGACTCAAAACAAAAAGAACGCGGACAGGACATGTGACAATTTTTACCAAACAATGTTGCCGGCGCGAATCAAAGTTCTCACACTAAATTGCCCTTTTTCGGCCGAAGAAGAAAATATTTGTCAAAATTACTATATCCGGGTTGCTGACTCCGGGATTTACCGAGGTAAATGGGTCCAAAAGACTTTACCTTTTAGGGAAAAAAATAAAATAAAAAAATAAAAAACAATACAAGAAAGAGGGAAAAGAAAATAATAATGGCCAAAAACAAGAAAACTGTCTACAGTTCTTATCTCTTAAAACAGATTATAACCACATGCCCGAAGTAACCGCGATACGTCATCTAGATGAGTTTATACCCACTACCGCCCAGCGATGCCGTTCGGAAACAGAAAAATTTATTTTAGAAGATTTTTAAACAAGAAAAAAATTATTTTAAAAGATCTTCCCAGCTCAGTATTGTCACAATTTAAAAAAATTCACCCCTCTGGATACTTGAAAATTAATAATTGCGGCATTTTCCAAATCTCAAAATTCCGCAATTTTAATGGAAAAATCCTTTAAATGTCTCAAGCTAAATTTCACTCCAAATACTTAAGGCTGTTATGGGCTAAGCTATAGCTTAAATAAGGTAAGACGAAGTAAAGTAGGGTAGATTTTAATTGAGGTCCATGTCTACCAAAGAGAAAATCCGTACGTAAACAATACAGATTTCTAAGCAGATAGATATCTAGCTGGCTAAATATCAGATGGATTTCTAGCAGATAGATCTAAGCATATTCTCAGCGTTTTAGAAACGAGCTGTTCTATACAGGGAACAAATCTTGTTTGTTTCCAGGGCGCAATCGCACTTGGTGCAGCTCCCTCCGAACTACACGTGCACCGACTGCACCCTGCGCCTCCTGCGGCAAGCCGACGAGTGGTCCGGCACCTACCGCTTCTGGTCGTGCGCGGACGTGGACATCAAGCCGCGTGGCTCCTTCAAAGAGGACTGCTCCGGCCACGGCCGCCAGTTCCTCACCAAGTGCCGATGCGACCGTCTCTACTACGGGCCCCGCTGCCAGTACCGGGACGAGTGCATCGACAACTCCGACTGTGGGGACCGGGGCCGGTGCGTCGACGTCCGCGCCACCTCGGCGCCTCGCAAGCAGTGCTACTGCGAGCTGGGCTGGTTCGGGCCGGCCTGCACCAAGCGCTCCCCCGTCCGGACCACGGAGCTCAACCTGGACGGCCACACGTCGCGACAGCTCGCCCCAGGATTCAAGCTCTACTGGAGGATCCTCAAGGAGGAGCAGGAGATCGAGATGGTGATGGTGGTGAACGGGACATCGTACGTGGGGGTGGGCTGGCGGCCCAAGGGCCTCACGCCGGCGTGCCGCAACTTCCCCGAGCTGGCCGACCCCATCCAGAGCCGAGCGGCCGAGCCGGCCGCGGTTGCCGAGCCTGAGCCGACCGGCGAGCCGGAGCCGGAGCCGACCAGCGAGCCCGAGCCGGAACCGAAGAGCGAGCCGGAGCCTGAACCGACTGCCGAGCCGGCTCCGACGACCAGGCGCTCCAAGATTCTGTCGGCGAGGGCGACGAAGCGCGGGGCCTCCGCGGAAAACCAGGCTGCCCAGGCTTTACAGCCGGAGTTGCAGTCTGATGCTACGGTGGAAACGAGTGTATCTTTCCGCGTCAGCACCAAGAAAGGTACGTCTTTCCGACATCGTCTTAAGGGCATTTTACTGTCATAGGTCATTCTCAGCGAAAAACTTCAGAAGTTATAATTAAACAATATAAAGCAGTGTTTATCAAGACATTGAAAGCTCACTTTTTGTATAAAAAACCATCACTTTTCCAAGATATATGTATTATTTAGATGCGAAGTTTGAGATCGTCAGGGCTCAATAGTAACTCTTTGTGAGTTACTATACAGTAACTCGCAATGTGCGAAGGAGTTGTTCGTAAATTCTCTCAAGAAAAGTTTTAACATTTTTTCCCTCCTTGTTTTTATTCTTACAGTTCTTTAGTTTATAAACTCGTTTTTACTGAGAGCGGATTTCATTGATCTGCTCAGAATATCACGACTTTGCATACAGTCAAACTCGTTGCAGTGATAACTTTTGAAACAAATGCTAACGACTTTAATTGTCCTTTTGTAGGAAGTCGCAGAACCCGGCGAGATGCAGCTTTGAGGCCTGGTAAGATAAAGCAGTTTATGTTAAGTTTCCGTTAAGCACATAAAATGTACAATGCACTATTCTCTGTGGCTTACTTCTACACCGCTGAAGGGCGTTTTAAAAGTTTCAAATCAAAGCAAAAATAATTACGGAAAAAAGGTACATAAACCAATCTATGATCTAGTTATTTCAATCACAAGTTGATGGAATTCTTTTGAAACTAAGCGTAAGTGCACGGTGAATATGCATGTGAAAATGTCGCTAACATGTTGTACATAAAATAGGTGCACGGTGGTTACGGCAAAAGCACTTTGCTTTGTGTTCTCACAGGAGCAGCGACCGGAAGAGCGAAACCAAAGAGAACCACTTCCAAAACCACAACAACCACCACAACCCCTGAGCCCCAACCTGAGCCCAGTGCTGAGCCTGAACCCAAACCTGAACCCGATTCTAAGGCCGAGCCTGAGCCTTCAGCGGAGCCTTCCGCAAAGCCTGAACCTGAACCTAGCGCCGAACCCGAACCTAAATCAGAGCCAGAGCCAAGCGCCGAGCCTGAACCTAAGGCCGAGCCTGAACCGTCGGCAGAGCCGTCAGCAGAGCCCGAGCCAAAATCGGAGCCTGAACCTAGCGCTGAACCTGAGCCCAAATCTGAACCTGAACCGAAGGCCGAGCCTGAACCAAAATCCGATCCAGAACCTAAATCTGAACCGGAACCTAAGTCAGAGCCTGAACCCAAATCCGAGCCTGAACCAAAGTCTGAACCTGAGCCTGAGCCTAAGTCAGAGCCGGAACCCAAGTCAGAACCTGAACCCAAGTCAGAACCTGAACCAAAGTCTGAACCTGAACCCAAGTCTGAACCTGAACCCAAGTCAGAACCTGAACCCAAGTCAGAACCAGAGCCTAAATCAGAGCCTGAACCCAAACCAGAACCGTCCGCGAAACCTGGGACGAAACCAAAACAGCAAGGTGCAAAATCATCCACATCAAGTGAGTAGAAAAATGAATGCCTGCGAAATTGTACATAAAATTTGCAACAATGTTTAAAAGAATGCACTCGATGCAAACACAACATAAATATTCACATCAATGCACACGCACCCGACGTGAATGAACTGCATTGCCAAGATGCACTCCTTCCATCTTTCTTAAATTAATCGACTTTCCTCAAATCGTTCAGTAATACAGCATTTCTACACTACTTCATCACGGAGCAGTGGCAAATCTTTCTCACTTTTTCCATTTGTCTGTAAATAACCATAAAGGACTCATATACACACTGAAGAACATTTAGAAAAATTAAAAGACACAAGATCTTTTAGAAACAAAAAAATTTGTACAGATTCGCTTGTTCACGAACTTCACCTCGTATTGAGATTCCAACGAGACAACAAATTGAAATGTTTCTGCAGATAAATGATTAAGTTTGCAAACAAAGACCAATCTGTAACTAACTCCTTGTTTGTTTGGCTGAAGGTGGAGCCAATCTGACTTTACATAAATATGCGCCTCGTCATGACTTTAACCCCATGGACTGTACTGACATCGTCATCGGTATGGCCCGGGGAAATGCTAGCCGCGTTTGGGACTACTACACAAGAGACAGGTAACGTGGTAACTTAAAAAAATTATAACACTCTCTCCAAGAAGTCTCTTCAACCTTTCTCTCTTAATTAAGGTCAACTCCGAGGTTTGATACCTTCTGGGGAGGTAAAAATGATCTAACGGCTGCGATGGGCTTCGAGAAAGACGGCGTTACAACGATCCTATTCAGGAAAAAGCTAATAGGTAAGGTCAAAACCACGGTCTTCTACATTCAGTTCAATTCAATCAATTCATTCAATTCAATGCAGCTAATCACATACAGCGAAAACTTAATTATTTCTGGGATGCTTTTTCGAGAGCATCTCATAATGAAGGCACCGTATATTTTCGCTTTTATCAACCGATTTTGAGTTCGCCGTTTCGGCAAACACCTCAACAAATCACACTCGCTATCAAAAGCTCAAGAGATATCAAAAATATTTTTTCTATGTTAATCCAATACCTAAAAAATGATAGAATAACAATAAATATGCTTTCTAATCGAGAGCAAATTGTAATCTTTGGTTTGCGATTGCAGCTAAGGAGCCCACTGACCATTCCATCGAAGATGACTTGATGCACGTGATCTGGTCACGTGGTCAGGAAACTGGTCACTACGTCCATTCGCCAAAGTCTGGTCTTGAAAGGGACGCTGCCACAGTCCGCGACTTCTACCGCGCTGACGAACTCAAGTATCACGGCCACGGCTCCCAGAGAGGAGTTACATCGATAAACTTCTTTGGTTCGTACTTGACTTTACTACACGAAAGGGTTTCAAAGTATACGATATTGTTCATGTACTAGAGGTCGCAATTATGCCACAAATTGTGATTGTCTAAGGGGCACATAATACTCCTAATGAAATGACAATCGAAAGCAGCGTCAAGTTTAACACAAGTTCAAAACAGTGTCAGGTTTTCCGAAAAGCGAACTTAACTAGTAATCTGCATAGAGGATTCAAATTCTGCTATAGAGAAGAAATAAGTCCAAAAAAATATATAAATTTAGAACGAACCACACTCTTATTTTTAAGGTAGCTATTTTAACCTTTTGGTTCAACCTTCCGTCGTCAAATCGAGCGGAGCGACAGCAGAGCGAGACAAGAGGCAGCTAACCTAACTTAACCTATCATAACCAAGCCCCTTGCCGTTTACAAAAATTAGTCACTTGTGCCTCGCTTCGCTCGGCTGTCGCCAAGCCTGATGCCGCTTACTTTTCGGCGGCCCTAAATCGGCCGCCGAGAAGTAAGCGGCATCAGGCTTGGCGACCCTACGTAACCTAGATTAAGTTAGGATAGGTTACGTGGCTGGTGCCTCGCTCCGCTCGGCTTAACGTCGTAGGGGTTGAACCAAAAGGTTGTAAATGCAACCCTAAAAATTAAGAGTGCAGTATCTCGTTATCCGTTGGATAATAGCTCTAGTATCCAATATAGCTTGTACGAAATAGCCTCATCTTTGTAGCTAATGGAGCTTCCCTGCCGAAATGGCACAGAAGTTTGTGTGGCAAAACGTGTGGTTGCGGGCAGCAGCTCCGCCCACGTGCTTGTCTTAATGAAAGCGCTTGATATCGCCGTCCACGAGCGAAGCACGACGAAGCACGAAGCACGGCCACAAAGTTCGTCTTCATGCAGAAGCAGTCTAGTCAGCTTCCTTGCGCGCCACGCCGAGCCGCGGTTAAGCAACCCATGCGAAAGACCCGACGCTTTGCATAATGGTCAATTTCGGCCTACTCAAAAAGCTAGTAATTTGGCTCGTAAAGAGGATCACTACTCACACGCACATTCCACGGTTGTTATTCTTTCCTTTTAACTATGAGTTGGGGAAAGAGTAAACTCACATAACGCGGAATACTGTATTTTAGTTCATCACGGCTCTATCTCATCCAGATGCTTACGTGATAAAAACGCGAAATTTGAAAATTAAACTTTATAATATTTTTAAGTGTTTTTTTTTTTGCTGTTTTTTTTGGGAGAAAAAAGTTTTTTTACTTATTTTTTTACAAAAAAATAATAGTTTTAGCAACCTAAAAGAGGGTTTTCAAGAAAAAAAAAGAATGGGACTTCAAACATAGGCCAATAGTCTATAAACAATGTATCTAAAACTATAGAACATCGACTTTAAAAAGTTAAACTACCAATATTTTAAGTGAAGTAGTTGTGATATTTTTGTTTATGCAAACATTTGGGTACAGAAAAAAAAATTCTAAAATACACGTCCATGCATGAGCCCAGTGTAAAGAAAAATGTATTTCGTGTAGGAGTGGAATAGTTTCGAGACATACCCGTAGCGACGGAGTGGTCCTAAGGAGCTTGGTTAGTGTAAACAGCGTAAATAGAGTCGTTAAATGTGCGTTTCTTTTTTTTCTCTCTCTAAACGAGATAACGGAGTTAGTGCATTGCACTTGATGAGGTCGGAGAGCGCATTAAATGCGCATTTATTGCTATAAGTACTTCTTAATAGTGCAATTTTACCTTAATTTCGCGTATAATTATGAGAAGATAACAGTGGTCCGAAACAAGGAGGTAGTGGTATCACCATCTGGCGGACCACACTAATTTGCCGCGATCGCACACCTTTTTGCGTGGTAAGCCCTGACAACGTGGATCTTCGTACGTGCACGAGATGCGGCTAGGCATAGGGTCAAGGGTTGGGCAACCGCGCGATCCATAAAAGCAGCTTTCATAACGGATATTTATGTAAACATTCATGCATGGTTACCAGTGAATCGAGAATTTGACAACGATATCCATTGCAAATATTAGAAAACACCTTGATATTTAAATCAAGTATGGATACAGATTTCTACATATTCTTCAACCAAGTCTAAAAAAGAGATATAAAAGGTAAAGATTTCGGGTGCGATAATAATTACATCCCCCGGAGAAACCTTGAGGAAAACTCGGACCGGTTTGCCCGGTGCCGGACCGGACCCTATAAACAAGCGCGAACTGGATAAAAACAAAGCCGCGCTGACGGCTTGTGAGTAAAGAGCACAGGAGCTATCTAACTTCTGAATGATTAGCAGTCAAGCACGGGCGGTCAAAACAATCGCCTTGCCGACCTTGGCGACGGGCGAGGGGCACTCTCTTGACAGATGGCATGTCGCAAAAGAGGTTATGGAGGTGGATGAGGCTACCGGATACACCCACTATAGAAAAAGAAAGGTATAAGTAAGAACACTTACCGCATCTCAGGAACCAATCAGAAAACCGGACAGGAGTAACTTGGGTAAAAAACACTGTGGTTTACATAACCTATCCGATAGAACCCAACTGATGAAAAGATGGGACGAATCAGCAACCACTACTACTGCGTCTGTGCATAAGCACACCCTACTGGCAAAAAAGGAACTATCCAAAAACTGGTCTTAAGAGACTCGGAATCACGATATTAACGAAATGTCGCGCAGGCACAAACACAACACACAAAACAGATCCGCATCGGAAACAACACCGATCCCATGAGAGAATGGCGGCCCTACTCTCATGCCGATCCACAATCCACATGACTCGCAAAGCGATCTGTTGAGTTCGCTGGCCGGCGGAAGGATCCCAGTCACCGCGGCTTTCCTCGAGCAAGGGTGCGCGATTGCCGCGAAGTGGTGTGGTCCACGCACGTTCTGGTTGGCTAGAAAGCGCGCCAAATCTCATAGTGTCAAGCCGAGGCTCATTGTCAGACCCCAAATAAGATGGGTTTCGACGGAGATGGGTTTCGGACTTGAATCGCTTATTGAGGGTTGATCGACTTCAGCGACCCTTTCTCTAACCAAGCTATCTCGTAGTTAACTGCGGCTACGGCAAGCTAGGTATATTACCGTTGTAGCACTGGAAAATAAACTATTACTTCCGTAGCCGAGTCTGGACATTCAACCGAATTACACGTACATTATTTTCTTTTTTTAAATAAAAGTACGGAAAAGGAATATTCAAATCACAAGTACGGTTTTTTTCTTTTTTTCCCTTCCAAAACTCTGGGAAAAAAAGGAAAAGAAATGTGGCCGCAGTATTCGAAGAAATCACGTTTCGGCACTCAAAAAAAAAAAAAAAAAAAAAAAAAAAAAA
>Ga0058701_10001436_pt1 | contig 16867 bp, 12 predicted proteins | sample AgamicOrMae_FD_97039 | JGI IMG/M metagenome (GOLD analysis project Ga0058701, IMG submission 97039) | Agave microbial communities from Guanajuato, Mexico - Or.Ma.e | ecosystem: Host-associated > Plants > Phyllosphere > Phylloplane/Leaf | place: Guanajuato, Mexico | collected 2012-06-04
AGACAACAAGTCGTTGGTATGGTGATCTCGCGATTGTCGTAGAGCGCGCGAACCGAGCTCTCAAATCTAGCCCACTTGATGAGGGCTTTTTACAATATTTCTATACGGTTTCTAACCTCTACACCTGATTTGAATGCGAATGTTTGTGACAGATTGAGGTAACGGAGTTGCGAAGGAGCCACTGTCTTTCTTCCCCATGGAACACTCGACTTGTTTTTGTTCCGCGTCTCGAGTTGCGTTAACTTAAACGTTAATTGTTCGCACTGTCAAAATGGCTCTTTCTTTGAATCAACTGCCAAAGCACTTCGAATAAGGCTTGTCTACATAAGATAAAAAGAGGGCAGGGATAGATTAGCGCGTTTTGCAGTTACAGCGTTGAAGCCACGAACCAGTCGGAAAGAAAAGAGGGGGCGCAAGCGCAGTCGGACGCTCCAGCGGCGCAGGACGCCGTGGTGCCCCAGCTGAGGAGGCAGTCGGCGACGGCAAGCGCCTTGCCCTCAGCCATCCCCGGCTCGGTGTCCGACGACGACCCCAGCGGGCACTGCTCATCGTCGGGGTATTACGAGTCGCCCTTGGAGGACGAGAACACGCTGACGCGCCGCCATGGGCAGCGGCGGGAGCAGGCTGCGGTAGGCGGGCAGGCCAAGAGGGGAATGCGGCTGGAGTTCGCGACGGACGAGAAGGTCGGCGTCGGCGCTGCAGTCTCCTCCCCCCACGACGAACAGGTAGGCTTATTTCGTCTGGGACACCAGAGCGCGTGAGTCTCGGTGTGCACCGGTATAACCTTACGTTTGACACAGCTAACTGACGTATTAGAGCAACAGGAACAGAACTTTCGAGGATTTCAACGTCTTAAATCATGTATCATTTTTTAAATAAATATATCCCATTGCAAGATGTCTCAACCATTTTGCTATGAGAGAGACGCAATGGCTTTTCTAAAAATGTTTTAAGTAGGCCTATCTTTGCTCCTAGTAAGATTGTCGAGATCACGGATCAGGTCAGGGGAGGACGAATAGATCTGATTTTTTTTTTTGCATGTCCGATAAGAAGTTTGACCAAGAATTACCTAACCTAGGATATAATTATCTTTTGGACATCATAATCTAGGATAACCTGAACGTGGGTTAACCGTACCCAGCCTATGTAGTTGCATGCCCATATTTCTTCTTAAGCTTCAAAAGATTAGGACAGTGGAGTACAAAAGTTACATAATCATAACATACGTTACTTAACCTGTAAAACTTTCAGTAAAGTCCGGTTTTTTGTTTCGGCACTGAGGATGTTTTGGATTGTTTTGCAGGTGCGGTGCAGTATCCACGGCCTGTCCCGGGGTCACGATAGTGATGCTGAATCGGCCTCCTCGGACGATATGAATGAGAACGCAGTTTCGCGGCGGCAGCGGCGGGGGCGGCGCACTCCGGGGAGCAGGAGCCCCCAGGCAGGGACGATACCAAGGTAACAAAACATTTCCGACTTTTTTTTTCATTATTCATCCGATTTTGTGCGAAGGAAATGCTAACCATACTTTAAGAAAATTTACATTGAAAGACATTATTATTTCAAGAAAGAGCATTTTTTTTCGCTTGGAATTTCGTAAATGTAATTCATTGAATGGACATGATTCTTGCATTCATATCAGCTTTACATTCGTATCATGCCTTTATATAAAAAATTAATAAGTCGTGTGGACGTTTTTTTTTCTTTTTTACCCGAACACACCCGACACTCGAATCTCTCAGAAGATTTTGATTAGTCTTTTTTTTTTTACTACCGAAGAAAACTTACGCTTGTTCATTTCAGAGTTCAGAGCCACGCTATCGTAGTCGAATCTACTAGATAAACAAGGCTAAATTGCCCTTCGTTATTTTGAATTGAAATTAAAATGTTTCGTCTTCATCTCTTTGCTGCCTAACTTGTTTCGTGGGAATGAATCTGAACGGTGTGACTCTTTGATCCAGGCAACGGCGCCGAAGTCACAGTGGAGACGAAGCAAGAAGTCCTGTTTCAACTTCGACTTTAGGCCGGCGACGCGCGTCCATTCCAGTGCGGAGTCCAGAAATAGAAGTTGGCAGCGCAATCTCCCCAACTGGCGCCATAAGAACTCTGGTTTCGCCGTCAGGAGCGCCATCTACCGGCCCCACTTCGACGTTTCGTCTCAGCCCACACGCCTACGCCAGACCTCACGCTCGTAGTCCGGATGGCACCGGTCTCAAGACTCTCTCAGCCGAGTCTTTGCGTTCTGTTAGTCCAGGGAGTGACTCGGTGTTTTATAACGAACCTACTGACCATGGTGGCGTGTGCCATCATTGCGGCCGAGAGGTAAAATAACATTTTTATACTGGTGAAGTACCGTAGCTTAGAAAACTCTAACTACAGATAGCTGAGATCGAAAAATTTATGTTGTAGTGCTTTGAGGTCCTATTCTAGGACGAAACTTTTCTCCTTCTGGGCGAAACGGATAATATCCAAAACCAAAAACAAACGTATCAACTCTTTTAAGCTAGACTCACGAGAGTACTTTTTGAGAGATTTTAGAAACTTTCGAAGCGAGTGAAAAATTAATTGGTTTAGAGGTGATCTAACGAAATGATGTGATTCGCATGAAGAGTCGTTCTGGTTAGGGGGCATCCATTAACTACGTGACCGGATTTTTGTCACTTTTCGCCCCCCCCTCCCCCCGTGACCGACCGTTGTAAATTCCGAGACCCCCACCCCCTTGGTCACGTAGTGCAAACTCCAAAGTTACTTAATGGACCTAAAACTTTACCCACACAGAAGATGGTAGTCTAACAGACGTCTATCGGGTGTCCAGGCGAATACACCCCAGTAAGTTTGGTGGCCTATCCACCAACCAAACGAATTTGGAGTTGACGCGAGGATCTCTTTCTGATTTTCAGCTGCCGTACGCATGCAGAGATTCTCCTGTGAACATTGACCACTTCTCCTACAAATCATCACGTCCATAGAAAAGAATCATAACAGAGAATGGCTTTGCTGAAAAATTCGTAAGTGCTTTTCGGCCGCTTGCTTAGCCGCCGCTTCACCTCGTCGCTTGCCAATGCTTCTTCGTTTTTTGTTGTATCTGACTTTAAATCCAAAATATAGCTTCTTTAAAGCTTTGGAAAAGTGCAATCTAATACGACGAAAAATAAAGTATTAGCAAGCGACGAAATGAGGCAGCGCAGCAAGCGGCTGAAATGCACGTACGATTTTCTTGCACTGGCTTTGACAGCTACGATTTTCTAGCACAACCATTCTCTGTTACGATTCTTTCGTATAGAGTTGTCGAAATATCTTCTTATTAATATAACATACTCAATGTCAAAAAATGTGGTTCATTACGATTAATAAAATTTTTGAAGTAAGCCTATCGTAAAGCACTGGAGCACTTCAGTGAAGCAGTTTTATCACAAACTCGTAAGGTGGGTTTGGTCCAACCTAATATTTTTATGAAAAAAAGTAACAAAAAATGGCATGCTTGCATGTTATGCATGCAAAAAAGAAACCAAAATCGCTTGATGGTATCCATCCATCATCCTTCTTTTCACCATAGGATTCGTGTGAAAGGCAAACAAACCTAAAGATGCCTAATAAAGTTCGGCAAGAATCCTTTAGGCCACACACCTCCCGCCCGGCCCATCGACCGGCCTCGCTTGTTTTCATCTGCACCTCAGCCGAAGCTCCGCTATGACGAGCCAAGAAGCGAAGGGCTCCCCTGCCAGCTTCCTTCCCCCGGGTTCGGACCTCTCCTCCACGCCTATACCGATATATTTGTACTAGTTGTCGCTGAGATCCTCGCATCAACTCTCAATGCGCTTTGTTGGTGGATAGGCCACCAAACTTACTATGGGGTGTATTCGCACGGACACCCCATATATTTAAAGGTAAACAAATCAAGAATAAGGCATTTTTAATAGATACTACTGGAGAAAAACGAATTCATTTAGAAATTGAACTAGTTATTATATTAAAAATCTAGTTAATGTGTTGAGACTCCTTAAAAGGGTTGCGTCCGCTCAGACATCCCTCCACGTTGTGAATAATAGGAGCACAGAGGTTGACAAATTTTCTGGCTCTGGTTTTCTAACTATAATACTCTGGTATAGTTTTAACAGTAACTGTACTACGTGACCGTTCAATAGGCCCCCCTCCACCCTGTAACCAAGCGTAGTAGATTGGTCGACCCTCCCCTCTAGTCGGTCACATAGTAAATGGATGCCCCCTTAGGTGTCGGTCGAATCTCAGTAGAATACATCATTAATTTTCTGTTGATGTGTGCATTACCTAATGATTCTCTTGGCTTGGAATTAATTATGGCAGACGTTGTGGAGGTATGGTCAAGTGTAAAGCGGACCGTGAGAGCATTGCTTTAATGTTCTCATCTCAACAGGCTTCAGGCACCACCCCTTCTAGTCACACCCCCGGAACCGCTGGCGGCAACGGAGTCCCAGATATCGTCCAACCCCCAGCAGACTTTGCCGATTCACCTGAAGGTCCTCGTCGGCCAAGCTCCGAGCATGCGACTGTAGACCCCGAGCCTGATCCCTGCACCGCCCAACCACCTCGATCAACCCGTCTGTACAAGAAAGCGGAGAGCCGAAGAGGGGCTGTGTCTGGCGGAGCCAGTGCACGAGCCAGAAGTGAAGAGCGCCACCGAGAGAGCAGAGGAAGAGCCAGGCTCAGGACTCATATCCGCTCAAGCGATCTGTGCACCAGTTTGGAAGAGCTCAAGATGGGAAGAACCGGCTCCACGCCCAGCATGAGGAGTAAAGAACCCTCGACTTCGGACGGGGACGCTGACTTGGACGCGGATGAAGTAGGCGTGTATGCGGAGAGTTTTCGGGCCGGCAGATGGTTGTATATTGGGGACGTGGAGGAGGTTGCGGTGTGGCAACGCCCGGAGAGGCCTTCGTTTGGGGAAGATGAGGCAGAGGATGCTGATGACGAAGAAAATGTCAGATCCACGGGCTCCGAGCGGGATTTTCGACATAGATACCAGGCCATAACGCATCGCATGGTCCACAGGAAGGCTTCGGGGGAAATGTATAGAAGACTAGGAGGACAGTTGTTTGGTGAGATTTTACTTTGTTGTCCATTGACGCACTTGTGATACGAGGTATATGCTGATTCTAATAGTGATTGTTCTGGCAGAGAGTGATAAGGTGGTGACAGTGAAACGCGTGTCGGGGGAATTCGGATTCCGGATCCACGGTTCGCGTCCAGTCGTCGTATCGGCGATCGAGCCCAACACACCAGCTGAGAGTTCCGGCCTGGAAGTTGGAGACATACTTGTCTCGGTTAACGGCCTGGATGTCTTAGAAACTTCTCACTCAGACGTGATAAAAATAGCTCATGCTGGCTCAGACACCCTAAAGTTAGAGGTAAGTCCATGGGTTATACATTCAAGAAGAACTATTACCGGCAGGGCTGGTACAAAGTGGTGGACACATCGTACTCATCCTATTTCCAGTGGTTCCTCACATTTGGGATGATTTCATGATTCTGTGAGCCTGAGGGTCTTGTGAGCCCGATTGAGCGAGGCAGTCTGTAAAATACTGCCATGTTTCTACATTAAGTTTTGTATATCTCTTAATGGATTTGCCCCACACCTTTGCTTGTGATGCTGGTAAATCTGTAGCGTTTCAAATATGATTTGAAACTTCTCGTTACTATGGATTATGGATATTGCATCATCTGCAAATCAGATCTTTTCATTGTAGGCTCTTGGCGCACGCGCAGCTCCCTCAATACAGAAATTGTATGGTTATTGTTACAGGTCGCCCGAACTTGCAATGTTTTAACACCAACACCCCGAGAACCCGGAGCGGGAGCGCCTCTGTACTCCGGTTACCTTTGGCGGCAAACTACTAACTTGAAATGGCGGCGAAGATGGTTTTGCCTAAAGAGGGACAACACGTTATACCACTACCGCTCGCCTCCAGAGACACTCCCATTGGGCGGTGCGCCTCTGGCGGGCTATCAAGTGATACGAGTGCCTATCGCCGACATCAAGCGACCGTTCGCTTTCCGCTTGGTCGGCCCCGGGGCGCCGATCACTTTGGCCGCAGCAGACGAGCAGAGCGCCACGCGTTGGTGCGCCGTCCTGGCGCACTCTTTGGAGCGAGCGGATTTGGCAGAGGAGTGGCTGGACGTCGGGAGAAGGAACTTGAGGTTGGCGCCGGTGGGATTGTCGCAGCCGGACTGCGCAGGAAGTCTGTCATTGCTGTGTCGTCGGCCCGCGGGATGGCGGCGTCGCTACTGCGTGCTCAAGGATGCCTGCCTTTATATTTACGCTGAAGTCACGTCGAACGGGGCCCTGGGTCAGTGTCTCTTTTGAACAGTTCCCTGAACGTTTCTTCCTCTGTCACCCTCGCACCTGAAAATACCTCTCCAGAGGATGCGTTGTAAGGAATGGGAGAACTGTCGAATTCCTAACCCTGGCATTTGGTGCCATTTTGCTAGAGCGGCCTAAACTACGGCCCTACGGCATGGAGAGGGTCGGCAGTTTGGGCTCCTGCCACTGGATGGTGACGAGATCTGACTTTGACGCTATCAGTGGCAGCAGCCCAATCTGTCGACTCTCTCCATCTGCACGCCGAGGGCGTTCGTTCGAACTGCTGCCGCTGTATGATGCCAAGAAGTTTTAGGATTCCACTGTTTTGGCACCCCCTATCCGAATCAGCCGATGACTGATTGCTCAGTGGCGATTGAAACTCGTGTCTTTCGTATTCATGTCCAGGTTTAAGATTTTAATCTCAATGGTACACCAGGCGAGTAAGTGACTCATTAGAGCCGCGTGTGTATATTATTTTTTCGGACCAGGTACCATTTTACTCGAAAGCAGAGTTTTAAAAGGGACTTTTTAAGTTTAAATGGGCAAGAAAAATCCGAATTACTCGAGATTAGTTTTCAAAACTTAGTTTTACCTTTTCGAAAGTACGTATTTTTTTTTTCTTTTATTAACTTGTAATCCTCAAGCCCTGCTTGCTTATTAGACCAGAAAACCTGTCTCCACTCAGGAAACTGGTTCTTGTCCATACCTAAATAAATAGAAAGCTACGCCCACGCTCAGCCCACGCAGTTCAAAATTAGGGCTAAGATATCGTCCGCCAAGGAAACTTTTTAATTCTATATTCTATTCGTTATGCTTTTGAATCGAGTAGTACATATTTTTAAGTTATTAGTTAGCTCTTGAAATAAGAATGCTGGAGTGCAGGCTGAGAGGTCATTAGTTTCACGAATTCGATCAAGGAGTAATACGGATGAATCGTTTGCAGGTATGGTGTGCCTACACGGATACAGAGTCCATGCAGCGCCGGCGGCTACAAGCAGGCGAGCGGCGTTTGAGTTAGTTCCTCCCGAGTCGCGGATGAGGCACTTTGTCTGCTGTGCCGAATCGGACATAGATAAGCGACGGTAAGGCGTTTCAACCTATTTGCCCAGAATTGAACTGAATGCAGCAGATCTCGCGAAAGCTGTGTCCGGTTGTTTCTTTCCTCCCATTCACTCTATTTGAAATTGAAGCGAACACACCAGGCAGGGGCACTGCGTGGAAAAGCGAGCATTTAGGAGTTCGCTTTGATTTCACTGGATAATTATAGGTCTCTTGCCTAGTCGCGGGACCCACTGGAGATTGCGCACTATCTGAAAGCGAAGGCTGTATCCGGTTGTGTCTTTCGTCCCCCCACTCGCTGCAGGCGCCGCTTTGCGGTCGCGCGCGAAACCATTTCCCGTGCATTCCGCCGCAAGCTGTCGGGACTAGAACGCGGAGTAGCCGGCAAGGACTTAAATATGGTGGGTCCCACAACAACAAAGACCCATGATAATAGTCTTTACACCCTTCGTAGGAAACACTGATATATTATAGGTCTGTTGCGTTGTCGCGGGATCCACAGGAGATCTGTTTGTTATCTGGAAATGGTTTCACGCGCGGCCGCTAGGCGGCGCCTGCAGTGAGTGGATGGGAGGAAGGACACAACCAGACACAGCCTTCGCGTTCAAATAGTGCGCAATCTCCAGTGGGTCCCGCGAAAGCAAAGGCCTTTAATAATAGTTTATATACCCTTCGGGGGAAAAACTTATATATTATCATAGAATTGATCCACCAAAGTTTGCTGGCGTTTAAATCTACCTTTTGATCTCGATGCCGTCAAATTCGAAGATTCGTGCTCTCCAGGTCAATTTGCGGAAAAAAAAAGTTCTTCATTCCCTACATGACAAGGTATCTCCACTATAGGAGAAGACTAGAGAGCCTCACAGGGAGAGAGGCATCAACTGCCCCGTCACCCTTGCATCTCAGTAATCAGCGTTGCCGGTATATTGCATCCGACGAATCAGCGCACACCGCGGGAATAAGTTGTCGCCTCTCTTTCTCTACTAGACTCTCTTGATGAGATTTCAACGTTGTTCGGCTACCCCAAGTTTTGCTACTTTTTCTAGTTTTTTGATAGTACCCTTTGTCTTGCAATCATGTTAGTTACTTTCGAAATCGATGGAACTTCTTTCATTCCCATGCTTCAACAGGAGTTTAAAACTTGGGGGGGGGGAGAGCTTGTCTGGAATGGTGTATTTGCGGCATTAGTACAAACCTAATTTACTTTAATTTCAGGTGGATTGTTGCCCTCGAGTACTCTATCGACCGATGGATTAAGGTGCGCTAACGGACCGAGCGATACGCCATCTCCGCATATGTGCCTCATCAAAAGCGTAGATATAGTAGCAAGTGATTGGCAGCATGAATCTTTATCTGAGTAATCAGCGAATCTGTGATAACTTCAAGGAGAAAAAGAAGCTTCCGAGTTTACTTTGGCTTTTCACAAAGATAACACCCATCTCATGATCCTCTCGCCATCTCAGCACAGCTTCAATGTAAGTAAGATCCTTTTCTGACTGTTTGGTGGCGGTGACTGTGGTAATGGTGGTTTCTAGATTTTTTCTTCCGTGGAACCAAGTGCCAGTGCTTTGCCGTAATTTCTTACTGGAATATGCAATTTTTTAAGTGGATGGTCCTCAAAATGTGAATGACTAAATAATTGCTTTCTGTGGGATGTGAAGTGTTCTTGGTTCGTTTCACACGTCTGAAGAATTACAAATTTTATATTGGCTCTGAACAGTATGGAACTGAGGTTTTTCAATTTATTTTACGGTAATGCTCTATTTTTAAACGGGAGAGTAATATCAACTTCTGAAGTTTACAAAGAACCATTTGGGGGAAGAACATCTTGTCCTTTCGCAAATATTCTACCTTACCCTCTTCAGTCTTTACCTGTATGTGTATTGTACCGTGCAACTCTGATCCCCCAAAAAATGATTAAATACGTGCTTGGGACATAGGTACGTATTTTTATCGTGGATAACACGGATATCCATGGGTATATATTTGAGGGTGTGGTTGCTGGACAAAAAATATACAGTCGGTGTGTAATAACATTGGTCCCTTTGAAAATAGAGGCAATACGTGAACTCCTCTCTCACGTCTGGTCAGTCTATAAATAGACACAAAAAAAAGTGTTACTACATCGCACTGTTTGAATCTGATTTTTCAGAGTAGAAAAAACATCGATTTATTTGTATCTGCAATGAGATTACAAACGTGTTAAGCAAAACACAGAAAAATAACTTGTGTGTTTTTCGTTAAGTCTAAAAGGAATGTGGGGCCAAACTTAAGTTGACGGTTAGTTTGAATTGAATCCTTTAGTTGGACGACCGCCGCATAAACAAGAGAATAGAGTGGCCGGACCGCTGCAAGCCATGAAATTTCATTCCTAAGTCGACTTAAACGAACACATTGCGCAATGTTTTTAAATATAGGACTCGAAATCCCGTACAATCCTGAATGTCCGGAAACCAATGTGCCCCGTTTCCGGCCTATCCGCCTATCCGGCATCTCCGCTCGGCGTACTTTTGAAGATAGATCCTGTAACTTTTTTCGCCCACCGCTCTCCAGGTAGCTTCTCGTGTTTTGGCCATTGTCTTCTCTTTTGTTTCATAGTTGCAGAACCCAGCCATGTACGGGATGCAATTTGAGAACATTTTGTAGGGTGTCAACCAATTTGGGAAATCGGATTCTCACTCATGTTTTGCCCGAGAAATTAAATGAAATAAGCGTTATGTAATTAACGGGAAGTACTCTTTTGACATTGTTTAGCTGACATTTTGACAGCGTCCAGTGTCTGCTCAAAACAAATGAAGCAGCGAAAAAAATGATGCTATCGTCCCGAATTTTCTGGGGACAGCTGTTATGTCTCTCGCGGAGGCATTCTCGCACAACATACCGTAGTCAATAAATTGGTCAGTCCAATGCCCGTGTTAATTTATTTGTTCACATTAACAAATCTTATTTATCAACAAACTTGAGGTTGTCTTTCCAATGTTTTTTTCTTTGCTGATTTTTCCCAACTAATTGTCGTAAAAAGCGAAATTGCCCAGGTTTGGTCTTCCTTGATTTTCCATGTGGTAGACGCCCTAATTCAGGCCAAGAGAAACGTTGATGTAAACTCGAAACACTGTCCATCTTCAAGACTGTTGTAGAGATAAAATCAAAAGCTCCCATGATCCTCTACACTTTGCCTGCCAGAGTATGTCTGAAGAAAGATTTGCCATAAAAGCTTTGTTCCTTTTATCGAAAGGAAATGTTGTCTCACGACCAACAAATGAATGTGATCTAAACAATGTTGCGTTCAGATGGAAGAGTATTTCATACATTGTTGATAAAAGTTTTAGGTGCATAAGATTAGATGCAGGTTTTGATTTGTGAGGTAGGACTTTCTATCGTTTGTTTTTTCTAGTGATCGGGGACATTCCTAGTTACTGTTAGTTGGTGAAATATTACGCACATACGATTCTAATTATATATATTTATACATACAGTAAGTGGAGTATATAGAGTTAGGATTGAATTGCACGGATTTGCAGTTGATTATTGGATGTGAGATATTAGCTCCTGTGAGCACCAGTAGATATTAAATTGTTGTTGATAGGCATCCTTGTTGTTAAAGCACATAAAACTACAATAAGTACCGGTATGTAAAAGTATATGCTGTATATAAAGTATAGCATACATAATGCTGTAAAAGTGTCTCCTTTATAAGGGGAATTACTAATTTGACAATGATTCCGTGGAAACGGGAAATAAATTTGAAGGAATCGTTCGGTTTTATTTTTCGCGTAAAAATCAGATTTGATAATAATAAAAAAAATCCAAATTAAAGATACTACCGTGTTGAAATGCACGGTTGAATTCGTTTGGCAAGATAATACGCAGAAATGTCACCAATCTTTGGAACTCGTTTACCAAGGCGCATTCTATTCCGTAAGATATATTGGTGGCACAAAGCTCTGTCAATGCTAATGTGAGCTAAAAATAATAACATGCTTGACAAAGTCAAGTTCACCCGTTTTGTATTTTTATCATCCAACTTTGGTATTGCGTGATAAGCAATGTTTAGGAATCGCACACACATAGACTTTGTCTCCTGAGCTCAACTCACTGGTGCCTATTGCTTTCCAACATCCATCCTATGTGAACCTAAATAAATTCCAACAACGAGTATTTCAAAGCAACGATTATCACCTTAGAACACGCATGTCTAAGCTTTGGCAACTATAAGCTTCATCATTACGCTGTACAGCGTATTCCGATCCAATATAAGTATCAAATGGGTTGCCTAAACACCCCACAATGGGCTGAGATTTGCTCGCGCAGCACGCAGGGATCAAGGCTTACCTCGATTTGACTAAAAGCCACTTTAGATGAAGCTTATTGCGGGTGGGTTATTGGCAACTCGCCGAACAGCCGTGTGTTGAACGTGAGTATACAATCTATATCAAATGGTAATTTTGAAACGTGGTTTTCGGTCCGAATATGCTACTGTTAATCTTCCTCATAACCTTGGCCTAAGTTGCTATAACATGAAACCGTCCTTATATATACTACCGGTAATGACAGAAATGCTTTGAAATACGACGTTACCCCAAATGTGTTAACTATCGGTTCTACCGTTCTGATATTTAATTGGTTCGAATTCTAGCGCTCCTTCCTCTAGTCGAGCGCCCATACGCTTTTGTTCACCTCAACGCACAAGCAGTGAGATATCAGGAATAGGTTTTTAGCCTAAAATGTTTAACAGAGAGTAACATAGAAACTTCAGGGTGCTAGGTAGCAATGTTTGCTTTGTTGTCTGAACTTTATAAACCCATTCAGCCTGGCGATGAATGAAGATGACCTAGTGTGCGGTTCATGTATTTTGCTCAATATACATGCTGTACTAATCTTACACCACATGGTGCTTACCGGTACCATATTCCTCTTCAAATATAGAGGACCAAATAAAACAAAACTGCCCGATCTCCGATACTAAAGATGTCAAATCCAAACGTTTTGCTCAAGGCGGGTTTTGTTGTATTTTATCATGTTAATCCACATCGTGTCGATTCTCAAAAAAAAAGATTAAATTAAAATAAAAAAACTACTTTATGAAAAAACAAAGATAAATACTGAGAGGGAATAAATTACTGCCTAATTTAGCATGGCGCATGAAACCCCTTAAGGAAGAGACTATGGCCATCTGAAATACATGAGGCTCATTGCTGATGCGTAATGAAGCTACGATATTTTTACTGCGGTTATAGGGCACATACAGGCCTTTCGAATATATGCTGATGAAAGAAGTTCGTACCAGTCAATCAGCTTCTACAGCTTTTACACGCTCCATGAAGCATAGATTGGACTTTTTTTCTGCAATGCGTTTACATGGGGGCTAAGGGGCCATACAAAATGGCGACGCCTTACAGCGGATTGCCGCTAATACCCGTGTAATTTCAAGCACATAAGCGATTCCGAATGAATTCTGATGAAAACTTCTTTTGACGACTAGTTGTTTCGCCATCTTTTATGCAGTACTTAAACGTTCAGGGATGGGTTTTTGTTCACTCATTAATCTTCAGTGCAAAGTTTGCCTACGCATCTACGTCACTTCCACAGACAAATCAGAGCTGCTAAGGTAGCCAGTCCCTTCCTTGAGAGTCTCTTATAATATCTTAGTCCGTGAATTTCTTGTGGTGTTAGAAACCCTTCTGAATTAATTACTCATAAACATTTCAGATGTCTTGGCCTAACATGTTGGTATAATAATTTTTGTGCCTCCTCGCAAGTGAACAAAAAAGGAAAAGAAAATCCGTCGTAATTAGATCGATCTCCCTTGTGACACAGTTCAAAAACTAACTTCACTCCGTTTTCCCACAACTACCGACCCCCAGTCAATCCCGAAGCGAAGAATTGTCCTCTTTTCCATATCACATGCATTCATCGAGCTTTTATCCGCGGGATGTATAAATACAGTATATTATCCTCATTCCCAAGTTTTGAAAAAATCCCGCTTTGCTGTATGAGCAAGCATTTACGGTATGGAGGACCTGAAAATCCATTTGATCCGGGGATCGATCCCTGGATCTCCATTATAACGGTCAGAGAATATTGTCAGTACAAAAATAAAATAAAAAGAAGTAGCGGTAGTTTGCCTTACATAAAACTTTATCTTTTCTAACAAATCTTTTACAGAAACTTCAAACTGGTGCTGAATACTAAAGACTAAAATACTCCTACGCCAAATCGAAATCCAGACTTTGCGCTTATGAGTTGAGAAAACGTGTCCGTTCCATATGCAGATACATGCGAAAACTGTATTTAAATTTCTTTGTCATTCATTCATGCGAATATTTTTAGTTCGTCCCAGCCATTGGCTTGGGCCTACTCACAAGAAAAGTACAGCGCGCAGTGTTGCTACTTTGGTCTTTCATCGGGGCGATAAGTTGAGGTGCCATAGTAATTTAGCCATAATGAAACATTTCCTGATATTGACTGGTATTGCATCTCGTTTTATTAAGTTCTTACAATATAAACAAAGGGGTACGAATCGGAGACATAAAGTTCTAAAAACTTACAATATAGTATCCTGCGTTATTGATGATCAAACGTTAGAGCCTCTGAATACCGAATCTGTAAGTTTTTTCTTTCTTGCTATCGATTATGACGTATAATACATTTTTGGGGATGTATTCTTTTTTCTCCCACTATTTTGAAAAGCCTATTTTGTTTCAGAGGTAGCAAAGTTATTATGAATATGTAAAAGCAACAAATCGTCAGCATTCGTTTTCGTAAATCGTTTAATGTCATATAGATGGATTAGAATGTAAACACTTAATCTAGAACTGTCCGAAGGAGGCTCTTTTCCATTTTTTAAGAATTTTTTAAAAGGGTTATGTAATTTGCAATAGACATTTGGCCCCGAAGACGCCACGGTAGCATTTTGTAAGCATTAGAATTGATTTTTGATGTAATGAAAACCCCTCCTAGACTTTTTTTTTGCACGAATGTGTCCGTTTTCATCTCATTCCACTGGTATGTTTTCATGATTTTACGATTGCGCATTGCTAACTTGTCTTTATCTATAAAGTCAGTTGATCGGCCTAACGAAAGATTCGAGGTTTGAGACTGTAAACAAGCAAAATAAATAGGATTTAGAGAAAATTTAGGACCAATAATCTATGTTAACAATGTGCCACAGGCACGAAGCGGCTGAGTCATGTAGTGCCACGGTCCGCTATTGAAGAGATGCGGCAGAACGTGAGTGTCTACATTGTTATACGAGACCTCAGACCGGAACTGCTGTTACCGTCTAGTGAGAGCATGAAAAAGGGCGCCTTCACAGTTTCCCGTCATTTTCAATGTGGTCGCGACTCATCGTTTTATCAATGGGACATTCGCCATATTATAGAACTGTATGTTGCATGAAAATATAAGCATTGATTAATCTATATTGGATGACAAGCGTTTCGTTTCTCCGACATATCGTATTTTAAAGTTTCTTTTGGAAGGTGTAACTATACTGATCCAACTCGGAAGTGTGTAAAAATGTTATGTTATGAAGCAAGTCTTTTGATTAAATCAATGTCGACATTTTTCTCACGTGTTTCATTCCGATGCGCTTAACCTTCTTTTGTCAGCATCAGCAAAGCAGAGATTTATTAGAATACCGTTAATAAAAATTGTGTAATGTTCATTTGATTAGTTAACTCGCATGTAAGCAATAATTACGTTATCGAGCCTGTGAGGTTTTGATAACTAGGCCGGCCTACCTCGTATTTTGGTTGCAGTTGACGTTTATGGGGATGCTACGAGTACTTAAGTAGGAGGGGGAGGCCAGATTTTTCTTGTGCATTTTACTTTTAAATGTCATCATACATCTTGAAGTGTAGGTCTAATAGTAGTGAGATTGTTTAAGAAGACCGACCATTTAGGTTTGGTCGGAGCATTTCTGCTCAATTGTGGGTCACCGGTCACCTCTAGTCATTCCCAACCCTTGAAGAAGAATGTAGTTTCACATTCTTGGCGCAGAGTTCAAAACGCATTTTTCAAGTTTTCATGCTCTATATTATACAAGGAAGTACTTGTAAGGTAGGGGATCGAGGGTTCGGACATACCATTTCAAAAACAGTACAAAACGGCCCCGTGAGAGAGACATTTTCGCACCACTTTAGTTTCAGAGGCTTACTGGATCTCCTTTATTACAACTGCTGACCCACACCATATTATTCTTGAGTTAAAAAAAAAAGCTATGCCTTTAACAGCTCAAACGATGTTTACTGTAAAAATCAGTTTTACTCGGTGTCCATGATGTGTGACACTCTATTACTCACATTTTAGCTAAGGTGTTATCTTAAATAACACCTTAATTTTAGCAAGTGACCCACATTTTTGCTGGTTACCCATATTAGAGATTTTACAGAACTGAATGTTGGGGATTCTCTACTCTAAACTGACGCCACGTGAATGAAATTCGCGCTGGCATTGAATCCACGTGCTAGTCGATACCCCTAAAATATAAAAATCAAATACTGTAAACCTGCACAGAAACAAATATTTTCTAGATAGGGAGGGCTCGAATATTTTAGGAGTGGTGGCCTGCCCCTGAAGGAGCTTGTCAGCTGCGTTATTGAGAGTTCGCGCGCAGTTCTTCTAAGAATGTGCGGAAATACTTTCTCCGACTTCGCCAGTTTTCTTATTTTCCTTTTGTTAACGTTCTCTTTTCTTTTCACTTATTTTTTATTTCCCTGATCATTTTTTCGTTTCCGAGTAACCTGAATGCGTCGCGTGTATTTCTTGCGCGCGGAACTTTCGCTTGCGATATGTTCATGACTACCTATACAGATTTAAGCGAAACAATCGGTTCAACACCGGTATCAGTGTCTTATTTTTATATACTTTTTCTTAGACTTTTTTTTTGAAATTGCGAACCTTTTTTTACTACATGTTAGATGGCCTATCTCTATAATTTCACTATGCAGTATTACAGTGTTAAATAAAATTAACTTTTGAATTTCTCTTGTCCTCTAGACTCGCTTCATTCATAGCAAGTGTACAGTATTTCAATCTGATTAGACGCTAAATACCATGAACGTATTATCGTCCGATGTGTCCATATTTATCTTTAATTCATTGAGTGATTTTATGATAAGTGGACACCTATGAATCGTGAAGATGCATGTCATACGAATGTTACCTTTTAACCTTGGTAGTACAGCGCCGCGAGTGGTAGTCAAGTGGTAACAACTGGGTCGGTTTCACCAAAACAGCGCTAATCGGTATTAGAGCCAGCGGAGTTTTCGCTGGGGTAAGTCGTAGATTGAAATATGCTCATAGCCTATTGCAGGCGCGGATCCAGGGACATTTTTTTGGGGGGGGACTGGGGTCTTTCCGGTTGCCTACCCTGCACTCGTTGCCTACCTTTTTAGAGACGGGTAAAATCGCCTTTTTATTTGCGTTGCAGGTAAATTAATAAATAAAAAACAAGTTATTTGTTTCTGA
>Ga0058701_10001437_pt1 | contig 16865 bp, 7 predicted proteins | sample AgamicOrMae_FD_97039 | JGI IMG/M metagenome (GOLD analysis project Ga0058701, IMG submission 97039) | Agave microbial communities from Guanajuato, Mexico - Or.Ma.e | ecosystem: Host-associated > Plants > Phyllosphere > Phylloplane/Leaf | place: Guanajuato, Mexico | collected 2012-06-04
AAAAAAAAAAAAAAAGGTCGAATTTTTTTTTTTTGTCGAATTTTGATCGTTTGATAGTTTGAATTGATTAAGGTGAACTAAATTTGCTTTTACCATCGGCTGTGGCCCACTTTGTTCTTTTATTATTCCTAAATTGGAGCGTGAAATCCCCCCTCCAGAATCTTCCCAGCACATGTTTGATTTTTTTTAGTGTTTCAAATTTTTGTAAGCGAGGCTTTTTATATTGCAGGTTCTTGAGTGTAAGAACAGCCCTAATAACTAATCGAAACACACTCATTATTTCTCTCTCTACGATTTCCCATTTTTTGGGATCTATAAAACTCAGCCTACCACTTTTTGGCGATGAAACTAAAATCATGAGAATTTGGTTGCGCAGCTGTAAATATTTTATTTTTTTCTATAAATACACATTATCTTGAATTGCTTTTAAAAGTTCAGTTTAAGTCTTAATAAGAGAATTTGTCGCCGGCTTTGTTTGGCTGAAAGGTCACTGAGAGATGAAACTTGACTGGCGGCCTTGTAGCCTGCCGCGTGAATGTTAGCGGCCTTGGCCGAGAAGTAAGCAATTAAGCGATAGGTGACTTAACCTATCCGCACTCTTAACGAGGTTTTCCTCGAGAAACAGAACTCCTCAAACGGAGGTTCCCCTGGAGAGTTCTGTTAATATAATTTCAGGCTAATGGTATGTTGTATGTTCCGTTCAGGCGGCGTTAGCCCGTGTGCCGAGGCCTGTTCAGGCGTCAGGCGAACCCCAACGGGGCTTGAGGCCCCCTTCAGTGCGTCCTCGAGCCAGTGGCCTTCCCGTGCTGTCCCGGCCGAACACCGGGATCCCCAGACCGGCATCCAGGATTCCACCTCCCAGGACGAGGTTCGTAATCGACTCGCCTTTTTTCTTTTTTCACTGCCTTGCTTAAGAGCTCTGGAGTTTTCGTCGCTTTCTGAGTGCCTAGTCTGTCCATAAAAAAAGCACCTATAGTTTTTTAAGTTCGCGTTACGGTTTGCTCTTAGAGAACTTGTAGCGTTCATTAACTCATTTAGCACCGAGAACCGAGTGATAAGAGATATGCTTTTTAAGATTTGGCGCCGTAATCACAGTACTATCGTTAAAGAACGGGCTATCTTTAAAGAGATGTCTTTATACATTTTTATAGTGTTTTTAGTAAGATAATGGGAGAATAGGCTTTTTGAAAGACCCGCTTGCGGAAAAAGTCGTGCTCAGCTGTCGTTATGATAATTAACGAATATTTTGTATTATCAAAGTTGAAATGAGGCGTTCCTGGTCACTCTAGGAACGTTGGGACGTTTCCCCTCCAGGGAACATTGTAACGTTTACCGAAGGTTTTGTGGTTTCGAGCAAAGATTTACTTCATTCGGAAATTTGGTTTGACGGGAGGGCTTTGATATATTTTGGCTACCTAAACTAAAAGCTTTATCCGCTTGACGAGCCTTTGGGGCTTGTGGGCACTTGGTAAAAGGGTTTTAAAACAAGTACTTGAATCTAACTGGCGTGCCGTGGCTTCTATAAATAGCCTGCAACTTTCTCGCTGCCTGCTGCACGCACTGCTTGCGACAATGTTCGTCTAGCGAAACACTCTTAACCAACGGATAACGATTTCAGTTGTCCGTGGCCTCTTGCCAAGCCATCACAAGTTAGACCTTCCTCGGCCACCTCGGAGCCTGTCCACACGGACTGTCGCGTCCCCAAAGCCCCCCTGGACTCGAGGGCGTCGTCCGCCCCTAAGGCTTCTTCCGGCGCCGGCGCCCCGAGCGCCCTTCGGGACTCGACAGCCCCCACGACGTCTCTTGTCCCCCCGGCCGCTTCGGCCCCCGCTACAGTGACCCATCTAGACAGAACTACACGAATCCGGTCCAATTCAACCTCTGCGGGCTCTTCAGCTACCTCGGCCTCCAGCAGAACGAATGGTCGAACTCAGGAGCCGAGATCGAGCTCTCTGGTCCGTACGCCCGCCTCAAGAGGGCCTGAGCCTGGCCGATTTCAGCGGCCAGCATCGGCCGCAAACTCAGCTTGTTCGGTCCCCATTCCGGGACCTTCCCGTTTTCAGCGGCCTGTTTCGGCCTCTTCAGCCTCAGGCGTAGCGCAAGTGAAAGGAAAACTGCAACCTTTACGAAGACCAAAGTAGTCCGTCCTTCGATTCATATGTTGCCAAAGGCGGCCAGAAGTGACAATCGCTTTCATTTCCACGGAGTAACCGGAAGGTAAACATGTTTCCTTTGTTGGGAGACCGTTTCACCGCCCTCTGATTGGTCCAACTTGCCTCAAGTTACGACCATTCTGAAACGTAAATTACCACGAATTTCAATGGTAGCATACTCTATTTTCCACCTGTCATCGCTAACCGGACTAGGGATGAGCGAGACACAAGTCATCTAACAGTCGCCTAGGTGACGACAGGTTGAATCATGGTAGATCACAAGCAGTAGAAACATAACCTCAAAAACTGCGAGTACGCAAGGCGTTACTTTTGAGGTGTTTCGGACCAATCATATGGCGATGACAAGGGCTCCAAATTCGGTCAACACTTTTTTTCTTTTGAACCCATTTGTCGAAAAGAAAAGATCTTAATTCTGGTGATGGTACCCCGGTGCGAAGTTGATATTTTGAATGTCGAGAGAAAGTAGAAAAAATAAAATAAAACGTTTACCCCCTTTGCGCGTAACGCCCGTCATGGCATCTACATCTACTCTTCGGTGATTCGCGGGAAAAGGAAAACAAGAAAGATGCTTGAACTCGCATGTTAGTTCTAAGTGTTAAGCGACCAGCACACGTGCCAGGACCGCCAAGAGATCGAAGTTTTTCTGGTGTTCGATTAGTTGTGAAGAACTCTTGGCTTCTCTGGTATTCAGTTTACGGTCTGCATGGTGATGGTTGCAGTGCTTCTGCATGCGGAATGCTTTATCGCCGTTGTTTGCTTGCTCGATCTAAAATACGCTCAACTTGAGCATGCCTTTTGATTTCTTCTTTTTTAAATTTACCTATGTTGTGTCTTCATTTCTTATTATGGGCTATATCCTGGAAATTTTCGTTGTTCACTCTGTTTATCAGCGGTTCAGTCTGGTCAAATAAACTCATTGTCAATACAGCCTTGTAAACTAAATCCTGTACAGTCGAGACCAAAAGTCATATCACTCTAATTTAATCCTAGACGGATAAAAACTATTATTTTATGTGACAGTATTTTAACTTTTGAAGCGCCGAGGATAATAAAGAAAATATTTCTTTTAGCAAAAGATCGATTTTGCGGTATTGAGTTATCACTAAAAGTGTCAGCGAAATTTCTCATGTTTGTTTTTCTATCCACAGGACTACGATGGCGCCACAGGCGATTCGTAAGCTCGACTGGACCGATGAGTGTTACTAAAGCTGGATGCCAAATTATTTTTTTACCTAGTCAAATTTTGTTTCCACTTTTTCAAGATTTTTTTTATCCAGGTTATCTGTTGCACTTGCCTTGATGAAGGGAACATTTTGTACTGTGAAAGGTATTTTCTTCTCCCAATAACATTTAATACTGCTTCCAAAGAAATGATGTAGGAAACATCGTTCCAAATTGTTCTCAATCATAAAAGACGTTTTATATTACCGTATTCATAGCTGCAACTAAAGCGCGGTTTATTATGAAAAGTATTGTCGCTGCTGGTAACTGGTTGCAGATGTGAATACGTTCTCGTGCTGCAAGGTTCTCAATTAACTATTTAGCGTGAGGACAAGAATCACTTTTGGTGACTTTTTTTCCTTCGGGCCGGGCCATGGGTACTAATTTATGCAGGGTTTAATGTTTCCTATATTGTTTTAATTTTATTTAATTTTTTCCCGATGGGTTTATAGGGTTATATCTTATACCGTTAACTTCCCGTACCGAACTAATCGTGTTCCACGTTATACTACATTTTTTCCCGAGATTTCGTGCATATATTTTTTTAAACTTTGAATTCCTGTGTTATGGTCAGGCTACAGTTCATTTACTGTGAACTTGCAGCTCTCAAAAATGGAGTTTAAGTTTAAAATCTTGTAGATTTTTGTGTCTGAATTTTCAAAAATCAACTTTGTATGTTTACCTTCTGACCCTAAAATGAAGCTTAATACTAAAGGGGGAAAGTCTGTTGAAAACCAAAAGTTTGTTGTGATTAAATTTGTTCGTTGTACATAGTTTGGGTGGACTGATGACATTTTTATTAACAATTTATTTTTCACTATTTATATACTTAGATGCTCGCGTAGCTCGTACGAATTTAACTCGCAAAGAATAATTTATATATGCTCATTGATAATGACGAACATTGATCCAACCGTTATGTAATATGTTAATACTGGTGTAAATACGTGTAATTTGAACAGGACCCATGTAGAAGCTGGTTGACCCTTTTTTCTAAAACTCAAAGCACAAATATAATGTGACACCATTCCAGATTATTATTGGTGTACAGAACTTCCCGGTGCGTGTGTAACTACAACGAATATCGTGCAATACTTTCATTGCACTTAAACTAGGTAAGAATGTATCTTACCTCGGTATAAAATATAAAATGTAATACATTCGACGGAAGGAGATGTGACCTGGAATTCCTAGCTTTGATGTGCTGCAATACATGGAGTGCTGAGCTCTTTCCTGATTGCTCTCCCCGTTTCCGGATTTTGAGAAATCAATATTTTCTGGAATGGTTTATACTAAGAACAGATGTCTTCCCAAACCAACTAAACAGTATTGACGCCTCAATCAAATACTATTTTGAGGAGCTTTGAATGCTGACGAAAGTTTACCAAGAGCGTAATATTTTATCAGATTCCCTACATATCGATTAATATGCGTATATTTATGCCGTGATTTTTGACATCACAAGTTGGTTTTGGTTATTAAAAGAAGTTTGGTACCTGAAATTTTGCTTATTACCCTACTGGTTCTTTCTTATCAGGACGTTTGCATTGTCCTTATATTTCCACCATAGCACAATTACTCCTACCTTAGATTTTGTTTGTTTTGTATTAACGAGGTTTGTGGGACCATTCCTTATTCGCGACCAAAAATTCAAACTCCTTTTAATATTTTTAATAATTTAAACTAATATTTATTTTTAACGTCGTTCTTGAAAGTGACGTCCTCTTCGAGAACGACTTCCCCTATACATTGTCATTACCAATAGATTTAGTTGGTTCCGTATTTACTGACTTTACTAATCATGTTTACAACCTTATTTAGGCAAATAAAAGATAAACCAGTGAAATAGCTTTAGTTGCTTCTCACTTAAGATAGCTTTAATAAGACTAATTTTGAAATTAAAAGAAAAAAAGAGACTTTGAATTTTAAATTTTAAAAGAAGAAACCCGAATATTAGGAAATATGAAAGCTGTGTTGTAGAATATTGGCTTTCAAGTTGTTGTTAGCATGAACACCCCAAATGACTGTGAAAGTGAAATTTTAAGGAGGTGAACTTGGAATATTGTATACGAAGTGTTTCTAGTGCTAAAGTGGATGCAATGGCCTGTTCTGCATTAGAAAGCCTTTTTGTAAATGTCAGTCGCCAAAATGAATTTTGGTAATGATAAAAAAAAGCCTGGTAAACCTCAATAACTTGGAACTGCCGACTTGTTACTCATCACGGTTCTCAAGTACCGACGTATTTTTTCAGGTTGTTAATCAACTTAGCGTGCCTTTCAAGAAACCCTTTATTTTTGTATCCATCTTATACAGTTCCTGACTTGACTCACCGCAGATACCTTAAATCATTACTGCATAATCGATCGAAAACTATTATCTGGACGCGATTGAGCGTTATTGAATATATATATTCTTTGAACAGAAACTGAGGTCGTTATGCAGTCATGAATTAAGACACTGACAAAGTAGAGTTACTCGTGTATTGAAGTGAGAAACACTCATTCGCTGTTTGAAATTCAGCGGTGTTGTGATTTTCAAAAGGTTTGGATATATACGTAAATTTCGTTTGCCAACTTTGTCGAGTCAGAAAATATTGGTTTTAGAACCTTGAATGTATAGAGAAGCTCGTAGATAGGTGATGTTTGCATTGTCGGTCCTTTCTTGCATATCAACAACGCTCAAGAAAACTGTTTCGTAAGTTGACTAAACTTTTCACACTTTCTCTGTATTTCGGAGAAGAGTGCGAACCAAAAATTTATTCTATTTTAAAACTTGCGAAAACCTGTGCAAGAGAGGACTAAAACAATGGAATAGATTTAGAGTGCATTTAATGTATTTTTAGAAGGGAAAGCTTAATTTCCTGAAGTTATCTTTGATAAATTTCCTTGTAAAATTTTAAACGAAGACTGATAAAATCGCGCTGATCCGTCCGAATGCACGTAAAGTTTTGTAATTTCCAGATGTTCACTTACCTCCTTGACTGCTTCAAAAGTAGGCGCACAATTTAGTGCCATCTGTATGGTTTTAAAACCGATTACCTATTCACATGACTCGCCTGTCTGCGTGCTCTTATTACCTTCCCTCCCATGCTTTAATTATATTGTGAGATATCGTGACTACGAACTGCTCTTTGGATGACTAATCTATGCCTTGTACGCGAGTCACTCTAAACACGTTATTTTAGGGTTATCCCATCAAATCTCTCTTCGCGGTGTTCCATATGAAGTTGCGTATTTTATCTACCAATCACGATGAGAAATATTATTATTGAAAGAATGTTCGTACTCTTATTTTCTGAAATATTCGCATAAATATGGGGCCAGGTGTAAATTACGCGATCGTAAGGATAACAAAGGGGACAATCATAAACTACGACAGTCACGAGGAGAGTTTTAAAATGTGTTACGTACTTTATGCAATAGGCCCATCAACAAGTGCTGATTGTATGAGAACAGGTATTCGCAGACCGCGAGGAGCTTTTTAATGTTCTTTTCGAGAATATCAACTAATTTTATCTTCAATTTTAAAACCTTCTTTTTTTTTTGTGTATTTGAAATAAAATGTTAAGCGATAATGTCAGTATTTGAAAGTATGACTTTAAAAACGGAGATACGATTCTGATTAATATTTTACATCAATCGCTTGACCATTTTCTGCCATGCAAGAGAGATGTCATCGTGATCATGTTGTTTGATGCTGAAAAATATCGAGATTTTCTGAAGAGAGTTCAGCAAAAAATCAAAAGCTCTGAGGCGTTGCACAAATGTATTGTCTGTGAAGATTTTTTTTTTTTTATCGACATAAAATTATGTATCTGTTGCGTAATTATAGTTTTATACCGTCGTGTGTTTTATTTGCTACGAATTGATTTATGCGGTTGTACATTTGTGCAGTTTATGGAATAAACAACTAATTTATACCAAAGCTGTGTGATCAATGAGACTCAAAATTATTTCCGAATTCCCGTTTTGAGGAAACGTGCCTCGAAACCTTCCCACTCCAACTGGAACGTATTTTACGTTCTTACCGAAATTCGGATCTATTTTTGTGTCATCGGCGGAGTCACAGGTGATTAAGATGGAAAGGCTTGTACAAGTTTCTCTCGAGCTAAAATTTATTAACACGCTATCTAGATCATATAAATAAGAAATCTGAAACACGCAACATGGCGAAACCTTTAAGAAACATCACAGAAGGAAGCAAACGTAACAAGAAGCCTCGATAATGGGGCTAAGCTTTGAGATCATTCTGGATCGACGTTTTATCCAAGGCAATGGAAGAACGGTTGCCGGCCGCGACTCGCATGGCGGCCAACCTTTTCAAATCGTTGCGGATAAAACAGCAGAGGACCAAGGCAAGAGTGAGCGTACTTAGAAACGTGGCCATGGCAGCCAAATTGCCGTAGTTCTCCAGAAGCGTCAGTCCCCCCTGGGACACGACGATGCCCGACAGCTCGCCCGCGGCGTTGAGCATCCCGACGACGGTCGCCTCTGGCATCGGGTACGTTATCTCCGCGCTGAACTCGTAGCCGACGGGCACGAAGCCCGCCGTGAAGAACCCCAGGAAGGCGGCAGCGCCGTACAGCGCCGCCATGTTGTGCAGCTGCAGCGCGGCGCCGAAGCCGGCCATCCCCGCCCCGCCGAGGAGAATGGCTAGGATTGTCGTCTGCTTGTACCGGTGCCAGGCGTCCAGCACCAGGCCGCCCACGATGGACCCAACCACGCCGACGAGCACCATGGTGAGGCCCAAAGAACCCACCTCCTGATTCGCGCCTTTGAACGAGTCTAACACTAATGGATTGAGAACGGTGTTGAGAGCGTAGAACGAGCCCGCGGTGAGGCCGTAGCAAGCGAGCAGCAGCAGGAAGTTGGGCGTGGTGAGCAGGATTTTGATGGTGGTGAGGAAACTCTTCTGCGATTCGTTTGCAGGGGAAGCGATGGCCGCGGCCTGCGCGGCGCTCGGAGGCCGAGGCGGCTTCTTCTTGAAGAAGATGACTATTAGGACGAAGACGGCGGTGGGCACAGCCGCGTAGATCTGGCACAGGGTGCGGAGCTGGGTGGCGGTGTCGGCGCCGCCGCGGACCAGCAGGGGCGGCACCAGGAAGCCGATGGCGCAGCCGAGCTGGTTGCCGAACACGCCGAGCGCGCAGGCGAGCGACACCTCGCGGGCGCCGAACCACAGCGCCGCCAGGCGGCCCGGCGCGCCCAGCGAGAACATCTGCGCCACGCCGATGAGCGTCTGGCCGGCGAAGGCCACGACGAAGTGGTCGGGCTGCACGGCGAACACCTTGATCCAGGCGCCGACGGTCATGAGGAGGCTGCACAGGATGAGCGCGACGCGGAGCCCGTACTTGTCGATGAGCCACGACGCGGGGAAGACCAGCGGCACGTAGGCCACCATGAAGACGGTCGCCGTCCAGTTGACGTCGAGCGAGCTGACGCCGTAGTGCTCCTCGACGACGTCGGTGATGACGGTGTACATGATCCAGTGGGCGGCGTTGGACAGGGACGTGATGGCGAACAGCCCGAGGATGAACCAGCGGCGGCGCACTGGGCCGACGTCGCGCCCCGCGCCCGGGGCCGCCATGTCGGCCGCAGGCTGCACGCCGCCGCCGGCCGCGCCGTCGCCGCTACCCGCCGCTCCGCGACCTGCAAACAGAACACACCCTATCAAGCATCTCGTCAAGCCCTAAAGTAATCTCCCAACCCAGAGGACCGCCTCAACATTAATTCCCAAATTTAAAAAAAAAAACAAAAAAAAAACTTAAAAATAAACGACTCTTAAAGAAAAACGAAATTTCAATGGTAAAACAAGAAGAATAAAAAGCATCTATTTAAACAACATTTTTGTAGGTGTAGTGCGACATCCTCGAGTTACCTTCTCCTATGCATCAGACATCACATTTAACCCACTTCCGCTCAGCGATGCTGTCCGGCAACAAAAAAATAATAATTTCAGAGGAGCTCTTCAGTTCAGTTTTGACACAATTTAAAAAATATCACCCCCTGGAAACCTGGTATTTAATTATTTGGGCATTTTCCATAGCTTAAAATTGCGTAGTTTAATCGAAAAAATCCTTATCTCTTAAGCTAGATTTCACTCCAAATACTTTGGGGTGTTATGTTAACTGAGAACTAACCTGACTTGTGTGTTTGTTAGCGGAGCGAAGTTAAGTAGCAAAAAGGGGAATACATTTAAAATATATTTTAAGTTGACGTTGATTTGCATATTGCAAATAAAGTAAGATTGCAGAGCGCGTTTACAAGTTCAGTATTGATACACAGTTGGTCAAACGTACTGTGGAAAAACAAAGAACTTCAATGCCTTCTAAGTGTTTATTACAACATTGTTCATACTTTGGATTCCGCCTTGTCGAAAAGATTCGCTTATGATTGTTATCTTTTTGTGCAAATTGGTCTTAAATGGTACTCTAATTTTGAATACGAATGCTGTTATCTGTTACTTAAAAGTCAACTTATGACGGTGATGGTTCAGTTTGAACGCATCGAATTACTGTAGGTTTTTACTGCAAGGATCAAGTCAATTTTCTTTCGCATACTGTCATCGTTCTCTTGTTTTCTCCTCTGTTTTTTAAACGTCAATTCTAGGAAACGTCTCTTTTATCTCTTGAATGTCGGCTTTCTGAACATTGAGAGATTTCGTTAGATCTCGTTGTAAATAATAATGAGATAAAAGAAAAAAAAAGAGAATAAAAAATTGGATAGGTTTACTTGATCTGTTTTTGCTCGGCTTGGCGACGAAACGTAATACTCATGAGACATTCTACCTTTTAATCTTACGGTTTTTACAGCGAACCCTAAGCAAAATCGATTCAGCGATTTTTAACAAGTCTTTGACAGAGTGCGTCATTTCAAGTTCCTAATCGAGGCTTCTTAAACGGAAATATCTGTTCTCCGACCCTAGGAACCTTTTCGAAAAAGGACGAAAACCTTCGGTGGGCCCCACGCTCTCCCATAGTGGTTTTCCGTATTCCCCGACGATGAAATACTATTATCCGCGGCGCGGAATTCCAGAGATAAGAGAAGGGAGTGCAGAGTGTCCTGTTTGGGTCGCATCTGCTGCAGATCTGCTCTGCTGTATGTTACCGTACCGGGGATCGGCCAGAAATCAACGATCGTGTCACATTTCCGTCTCACCTTTTATTCGAACTGATATCTCAGAGACAGTCGAGCAGCGCTGGAATAACGGTACCGAAAATACTGCAAATTCTCAATTCGGCTTAAGGATACTCTTCTGCGGCCGGCCCGATCCGCGGGACGGGGAAAAAAAAGTTGCTCCAAATCTCACGTAAATTTTTGGGAGTGTTAAGGAGGATCTGTATTTTCCTTATTTCAACTTTATTAATCAAATCATGGTGATTTCACGTTGGTTTAGGAGCTTCAAAATCACTCTAAAACGCTAATTTGGCAAAATCTGAACCAAATAAAGGCTACAACCTACCGATTCCTGTTATTTCATGGTGACCCATCCTTTTTTTCTTCTACATAGGTTTACTCGAGGCAGATTTACCTAAATGTACTTTATGAAGAGGATGAGTTTATTCGGCCCACCTCGAAAAAGAAAAAAACCCTTATAGTTTGAGCCATCATTCCGCTCCGCCATAAGAGCACGTGTATTTTTCAAACCTTCCCTGACCACTTTTTTCAAAAAATAGATCGGTGAGCCCACTTTTTTAAAAGCGTCTCAGACGCATCCTGACGTAAGGAAAACCAAGAAAGCACTTTCCTAAATTTATCTTCACATGACCCTTGGTGGAAGAGTATCCTTAAAGGGGCCATCTTTAAGCAAGTTGGTCAAACTTTAAAGAAACGCAGTCCTTGTAGTGACTATTCAGGTGCATCGGGTATTCTATATAAGATATGAAATTAGTAGGCTTAAAAGTATAAGACTAAAATTTATCCCTTGAGGCGGCATTAATTATTTATTGTAAGTGCAAGTGTTTGCATTTCGTCGCCTGACAAGCTCTTCAAATTATGTATTTTTCAAAGGTTATTTTTATTTATTTTCTTCATTGTATTATCTTTATGACACGTTCGCTTAATTTGAAATTAACTAACAGGTTCCGGTATTTTGCAGTTTTCAGCATCAAAAAGTTTCGCGGAAATCACGGGTCAAAAAGTCCGAAAAGTAAACATTAACTTATAGTACTCGACTTAGGTTTGAGTAGGTGCTTAAAGGCTTAGTTCCCGAAAGGTAGTAAATCCTTTAATCAAGTGGGAGGTTAAAGAGAGGCTGCAGACAAATATTTACTCATCCAGTGACGTCAGCCATCTATGTCAGCTTTCATATTCTGAGGGGGCTGATTCGGGAACCTCCGCCGGATATTTCTTCTTGCGATAACGCTTCCTTGAATTAATCCAACACTTCGGCCTGCTGCGAGCTTTTTGCGTGTAAATTCAAATTTGCGCGGGAGATTTGAAAGGATTCGTTCTCTAGCATCCGAAGATGTAGGTAAAGTGATAAGGAAGCTGTTAAGTAAATATGACAATATCCTTGGAGATGCTTGTCGCGGCTACCATTTTTTTTTTTGAGCTGATAAAAATTTATTTTTCAGTAGCACAGATTAGTCTACATTTCGTCGTTTTGGTATACCGATATCTTCGTGATATCCAACCTACTTTTGGTGAGGGATACACAATACAAAATATTTTAGCGTAAAAATTATTCACGGTTTTATGAAGTAGATTATCAGTACATTAATTAATATAACAAGCTTATTTTTCTCCTATTGTTAATGTGGACAAAGCTCCAGAGCTCCAGATTTGATCCGTTACAAAGGAATTCAGAACGCTTTAGCAACAGTTCAAAGGTGAGGTTAGAGTTGAATTAGAAGGAAGCGATCTTAAAAGTATTTTCATTGCGCACCAGTTGCTATATTATAAATATCAAAGAAAAAAATAAAATGAAAAAAAAGAAAAAAAATAGACTTTGCAACTTTTAAAAGTTTTAAATGATAGAGCCCTCATTACGTTAAAACCATTTAAAATCGTCTGCCAAAAATTTACTTTTCTCTCGGAATGTGATTTTGTGGTCTGTTAAAAGTGTGCTTGTGATTGGTTTTGCCGGTAATGTCACGGCCGTGCTCTTACATCCTAAAAGCGATTTGAGTGGTATAAAGCCGTTACTAAAAATGTCGAGGATATTATCACATCAGCATTTTTTAAACCGGGAAGCAAACCTCCCGAACTTACTCTAAAAAGTTTTAAAGTAATTTCATTTAAAAAAAAAGACAGGTTTAATCTACAATTTGTATTTTACGTAAACGTAAATTATTGTTTTATGGAGACCGCTTAACAAATTGAGTACGTAAACTGTGTTGAGGAAAAATCACGAAAAACTATTCTTTGCCTAAATTATACGTTTCCACATTTCTGGAGAAAAATTATTAAGTTTTCTGGAATTTTCAAAATGTTTTTTCCTAAATTCTGAAAATTGCCTTATGCCGGAACTCTATAAACCCACAAATAATATAATATGCATAAACTTGGACGCAACCTTGCTTAAGTTCTAGTCTAGTTCAAGACTTAAACTCACACATCAAATACGCGTCTATTAGACATCTCAAGCATATATACGTATAAACAATACGCATATATCGTCAAAATAAGGTAACTCGACCTAGTTTATTTAGTAGGCTGCCTTTGCTTGAAAATTCTCAAAGATGTGTAAAGCCGAAATATTTCTCATTGTGGACTTCAGCCAGGTTAGTTTGGAGTTAAGTGAGCTTTACCTAACCTCCTAAATGACCAAGGCTAACTTACGCTAGGTTATCGAAAATCAAAGTCGAATCTTTGAATGAAATAATATTAAGTCGAATCTTCGAATTTCGAATATTGAGACATCTATTAGAAGTATATCACCGCTTAACACAATCCTGAATTTCGAATATTAAGACATCTTAAGTATGTCACCGCTAAAGAGAAATATAATCAAATCCTAAAAATGTTTGACACTTGTAAACCTAAAACTATTAGCGGAATCTGAACGGGTTCATTAGGTTAGTAGGTCAAACTTACAACAGCAAACTTTGATGAACATCCCGAGTCCTTAGCAAGGAAACATAACTCCCCAGTGGTTTTCACCAGTGATAGCCCACCATTAGTTCACCCGCGCCCTGTAACCGGACCACGACACCGCCCGCACTGCTAGGTGACGACCGAATGCCCGGATGAACCCGTTCAACGTCGGCGACTTGACGCCGGTGAATCAGTTGGGGGGGGGGGACGCGACAACAAGATTTCTCGGAACTCACTCGTCCAGATTCTGTTTCCTCTTACAAAGTCCTCAGTTTTTGTTAAGCTGAGACTGCAGATCTTGCCTCTCTTTCCACTGATTCTAGATTGGGACACATTTATAAAAGCGGCTTGTTTTGCACTTCGTGAAGTTTTGCCGCTTTATGATTTGTGCACATATCATTAACTAATCAAAACGATTTGTGGGAGTGAAAATTTTGATCTTATTCGCGTAATGCTTTAGGCTTACTGTTACGCGATTCAGAAATGAATATTTTTGATTCAAATTTCCAGTTGAGAAAAGAGATTTTTGTTGTCGAGTAAATATTTGCGAAGGTTAAGAACAGAGCTCTGACAATGAGAGTGATAAATATTTGGAATATAACCCAGGTCAAATTCATGTTGATTTAAAAAAATAAATATTTAAAGTTAAAGATGAGAAATTTTGCCAGTTTTTTTTGTCTACTTTATTTTTAATATTTAAAGAGATTATTTGGTTAATGGCGAGGCGCAAATAAAATGATCTTTCAAGATCACTAACACTTTCGGTTTTGCAAAATAAAGGGAAGTCGACATTACGCAAACTTTTTTCTTTTAAAGAGATAAATATCTAACGCGGTTGGCTGTTCTGAGAGATAATTTGGTTTGGAAGTCCATGCACCTCAAAGTTGACTTTGTGTGCTCAGACCCTAAAGCCCGCGTATTTCAAACAACGTCAAACTTTGATGTGCAAGTATGCTGATTCGGAACCTAGTACGTGTCATACAAAGAGGAAATGGGGACTGTCCTAAAGCTTATAAAACTGACACATTTACAGCTGCGCCCTCTCTTAACTTTTAGAGTAGATTTTCTTGTGCTTTTATTCAACTTTTTTTCAAGCCGAACGAAGCGACAACGGAGTGTGGCATTGGGCACCTTACCTGAGGTCTCATCCGTAAAATACGTCGACCCAAAAAACAGTGAACGAAAGTAACAAGTTGAAGTAGCTTTCAACCGTCTAATACTAAAGAATTAACGAAAATCTGGTTTAATTTAAACAGTCATCTTTGATTAGCGACGAGTCGATCAGTTCCCGGTGTTTTACTTACACGCTTGTGCGTGTGTGTTTACGTCGATATACTGCTTGTCTTCAAGTGGATATTTTTAGGTTACAAAGAGACGCCAGACGTGATTCTGACAAATTAAGCTGGCTTTAGCGTTTATTGAACTTCTCGTTAGTAGGTCAACAAGCAAACAACAGATCACGAAAAAAAAGGTATTCTGTAGGACTTAAACGTGAACTTTGGGCAGATTTCCCCGCTTAAGTGGTCTTTTGTGGAAATAATGATTTTTCTAATTTTTTAATTATATCATCAATACACTCGAAATTACGCTGTTCCGATTTCATCGCGATTTTTTTCAATTCAATTTTGGGAGTTTAATATTGTCAAATAATCGTTTGCTTTTAGTTATTAAAACTGTTTTACAAATAGTGCCTTGATTTCTCGAAGGCGATTTTTGTTTTTCATTTCATATTTTTTTCAGAGGAGTTTTAAAATGGTCATGTACCGGTATTAGGAAGTACTTAGTACAAGGTACGGGGATATTGGAAGAGGGAGATTCAATGAGGCAGCAAAATCATTATCAAGATGTTCCTGTCCATTCTCAGATAGCACCGCCCGCCCGAATAGAATTTCCTTCTCGTAGTGAACCTTTGCCATACCGGATGTGTAAATGCTTCGATTTGCCTAAAGACCGTTCCGTTTGAAAGAACAGCCTTTCCCGCCATCGCGTTAGTTCCGGCCTCGACCACTAGAGCGACGTGTTAGCGGCCAAAGACAATCGACAATCGTACCGTGAAAAATCTTAACTTTTCATTACGCGATTTCGAAAACTGAGGGATTCACAGTAATATTGCAGTTAATCAACAATCTCTTCAAAAAGTATGTTTTCTCTGGCAGAACCGGTACTTTGATTTCGCTGATACTTTCTCAGGTTTTTGTACCCTATCAACGGGTAGCATGGCATAGGCTCCTTTTACTCGGAATAATTCATCAAACTGGTACTTAGCCAGTTACTGGCGAGAGGTAAAACGAAGAGAGACTTTTTACAAAACGTCAAAAAAGGGAGAAAAACAACGCAATATTCCTGGCTCTCCGTACTTATATCTTAATCTCTCTTGAAACCATCTCTCTCTAAAACCAAGAAGAGTAAGTAAAATTAGAAGAAACAAGTATCTTAATATTGCATAAACTCTAGAAAAACTTCATTTTTTTCTTAGGGTGTTGCTATTGACCCGATATGCATTAATACGGTGAAACTTGAACGCACGTAACCAACCGAATGCATTTTAAATGGAAGATGACTTGAACGCAAGGAACCCAACCTAATACATTCGAAATGGGGCAGTCGGTTCAATAGACATTCCCTTTTTTTTTAGTTCATAAGAACTCGTGTAGGCCTACTACTCAAGTCGACTTCAAACGAAAGTAAGATGCCTCCGTGAAAGGCAAACGAGTTTGTGAAATTCCGATTTTGGTGCTTGGAAAAGGACAGACTTTAATGGGGGTGGTTGCCGTAGTAATAATTAAATTATCGTGCGATACGAGTGATTGAGAGATGATGCATCGGATAGCAAGTAAGAAAAATTTTCTTCATTGATTATCAAATCAAACATATCCATCCTCGAGGGTTTTGCCCAGAACTTTCTCTCTCTAAATGGAATTATGAATATACCTTAAAGAAATTACCGTTCGTGCTAGGAGAGTATGTCACGATGAAATGAATTGCTAGAGGGCCCCTTACGAACGGACGATAGGCAACCACCTCGACGCGCATGTAGTGCTGGTTGCAGACCACTGTTTCATCGCTTCGTTGAGGAAATTTCAGTATCTAGTCAATCTAGTCGGTTTTGTTCGTTATACGATACAAGCTTATTCCCTGTCTGATTATACGTCTATAACTACGCATAAACTAAAACCGTCCATATATACGCAAATAACGCATTTTTTAAAAAATATTGCTATGGATTCTTGTTCTTTTCAAGCAGGGCTTGATGTGGATAGTCTTTTCTCCTGGGTGGGCTACCTTACGTTTCATGATTGAACGGGAGTGTTTCGCGCACTGCAGTCGGCCAATATGTATATTGCCCCCCCCCCCTTCTTCTTGGGGTTTCCCCTCCGTGGGTTCCGAAATTCGTTTTTTTTTTTTCCACCTTTTGTTTTTTTTTTCTTTTGTA
>Ga0058701_10001438_pt1 | contig 16855 bp, 12 predicted proteins | sample AgamicOrMae_FD_97039 | JGI IMG/M metagenome (GOLD analysis project Ga0058701, IMG submission 97039) | Agave microbial communities from Guanajuato, Mexico - Or.Ma.e | ecosystem: Host-associated > Plants > Phyllosphere > Phylloplane/Leaf | place: Guanajuato, Mexico | collected 2012-06-04
AAAAAAAACAGCGTTACGTAACACACCCAGGGGGAGGGGGGGTCTACCGATTTGTTACGGTCTGTTACATGGGGGAGGGGGGGGGGTCCAAAAGTGGCCTAAATCGTGTTACGTAATATGTGAATGGCCCCATAGTAAAAATAAACTTCACCAGCAAATTTTTACATGGGATACCTTACAGTAACGCCAACTTCAGCCCCCGGGAGTTTCAAACAAATCGGAGTGTGACAGTCAAGGTACTCTCCTTGTCAGCGAACTTCCCTATCAAGCCAACCATTCTGCGTGGAGGTGATACGGGATTTTAAGAAACCGTCGGTGAGCTGAATTTTGTTCGCCATAATAGACCACAATCCGGAGGAAAATGTTGCGTAGTGAGATAATCAGGGCTATTTGGAACAAAAAGCAGATTGTTGAGAGTCGTACACAAACTATTATTTGAGCACTTCAGGAGGATCATTTTGCAATTGAGCAGCAGTTGTTTTGAGATCATAAAGATTGCGAAGGTGGCAAGGTCTGTTAAAATAAGTCCTTACGAAAAAGTTATTGCTCTCATCGACACAAGTTCTCCAAATCGACCACTCAGAATCATTTGGTTATTCTGGTGGCTGCACTATAAAACGCAAAATGATAGATGTTATTTTTAAGCGCGAAGCCGCTTTATTATTTTTTTTTTCAAATTAATTTTTTTTCGATTGCTTCAACGGTTAAAAGAGATATGGGAGACCAAAAGAACGAACAATCCTTCGGTGGTTGCGTTTCCGTCCGTTATACGGCGCTGAGTGATTCTCCCCAATAAACAGCTTTTTTTCATATTTCTCACAGTATTGTAGTTTTTCATATTATTTTTTTTTTGGTCAACGCTCCATCACCTCGAAGTGAAAGGTAAGTTTCCTGCAGTTTTTAATAGAGAGCTGCATCGTCGCCAGCGCGAGTTAATCGATAACATTTACGCGCGCTTTTTTTAAGTTCTCTGACCAATCACACGCACGAGTGCGCCGCGCGTGCTGCGACAAGCGATTCGGACCGTTTGGTAGGAAGTAAGGTTATAATTCTTATGGCGCCTGCTTACATCATGATGTGGTCATCAAGGATGTAAGGTTTCAACTACGGAGTAATTTATAACATGTCCGATGTCGTCACTAGGAATCAATCAAACGTTGATCATCTAAACTTTGACAAGCAATGTTTTCAAACAACGGTGACGAGGCACGACTTTAAACTCTGGCCGTGAGTCCAACAATTGTTGTGATTGTGCAGAAACTGTCCACTATTTGGAACTTAGTTTCCTCCTTACAGAAAAAGAGCGATTTTTAAAGCCTCTATTGTTTTCAAGATAAATCTGTGCTTCAGCATTTTTTTTTCAAAGGTTCATATTACCTTCGCTTGGGATAACTACCAGGTAGGCTTCCTTAAGTTTACCTACCGATCAGGGATAATAACCTATCCTATAACAGGAAATTATTGTAATATTTTGTATTCTTTGCTCAAGTTTTTGAAAAAAAATGTCGCGCAGATGGGATGTCGCGCATTTGAAATGTCGCGCAAATGAGATGTCGCGCAGATCGGATGTCGCGCAGGTGAAAAGTCACGCAAATAGGATATCGCACAATTGAAATAACGTCGCGCAACTGGGATGTCGCGCAGATGGGCTGTCGCGCAAGAAAAAATTCGCGCAAATGAAATTCCTCGATACAAACGTGTCTCGAAAGATTTTACAACAGGTACCGGTACGTAAAGAAACTCGCCAGATCCACATCAAACGTTGCACCGTTACTGCGCGCTGTATTGAGGAAAAAAATCGAAGGTACTTCCTTTCACTTTACAATCTCTTCGTTTTCAAAACCTAATAAAAAAATACGTTCACTGACCGCAAAAGTACTAAATATATTGATCAGTAATACTAATCGAACACGTTCATCGTACCATCGTTCCAAAAGGTATTGTCCGGTTCTAGTCGCGCAGGAAGGCTCCGCTTTATGGGGAAATATATTGACCACCGCCTTAATGCAGGACCTGAACCGGACAATACCTTTTGGGACGATAGTACAACCCATGTTCGCTCGGGGCATCACATAGGCATTAATTGTTTGAAAAACTCATCTGGCAATAGCGTCGTTTTGTTACTCCAGAAGGTAAAACTAGCTATGTCCTCCCGAAACCGATCGTTATTTACGGTATTTGTTAATACTTAGACCTAGCGATAAGGCGTTGAAGATTTTGTGGAATAAAAAATATATCTGATCTGTCAGATCCTGCGGCGCGTTTTATTTTAGGCACGGTTCTTAGCACTCATTGTCCTCCAGGAACGTAATGCTGCGGTCGAAGGCGCACGCATCCTCCGATATGAAGGTGGCGTGCGTTGATCACGACCGGCAACCGCTGTGCCGGAGGCTACGGCCAATCACAATTTTTTCTTAGCGCCGAGGTCAAGACAAATGAGGATCTTGCCGGAAGTCAAATGTCACACCTACCGGTATCCGGATATAAAACAAAAAAGCGATAATGGAAGTGGGGTTGCAAGCGTGACAACTGTACCGCAAATATTCTGATGCTATTAGTGCCAGTTTGCACGCTGTGGTTACATTGAACAGGCAGTCGCAACAACGCGGGAAAATAAACGTTTTTGGACTTAAACAGGTTTGAAAAGGTCCTACGAATGAGACAGGCAAGTTTTTAAGACAGTTGTTTTGCATTATATTGAAGTGCCCAAGGTCGAACTGTCCTTAGTACGGATAATTCGACACGGACATCCGCACGGATATTTGTATGAATATCCATGTAAATGGTCAGAGTGCGGACATCCATACGGCGGATATCCTCGCCCCATGGCCATTTACTTGGATATCCACACGGATATCCGTGCGGATGTCCGTGTCGAACTATCCGTGCTACGGATAATTCGACCGGGGGCTATCTTCTCCCGGTTACATCTCATTGCCAAGATTTATTATACACACCTACATCCTCGAGTGGCCAGCAAACGCGAAGGTCCTCATTGGAGCATGTTTCCAAGCAAAGTCAAACAACACCTTGCTAATTTTGGAAATTCAACACTGAGGTTTTTTACGGATTTCACGGACGACTTAAGCGACACAGCAGGGGCATAATTACATCCGTCTCCCGTGAAACAGATATGCTGTCCGTGCCTTGGCGAGGTAAATTAGGTACATTAATTCGAAAAAATCATATTTCAAGAGAAAAAAAGTCAATTTTTCTGGTGTCGCTTTTAGTCGAAACTGAGAGGTTTGCAACCGCTAGTATCAGTCAAGCGCAAGGACCTCTTTGCAATAATTATCGTGGACCCCTTGACCTGTAAAAACATTAACTGCATGCTGACTTATGCTCTAACGAAAGTAGCCCACTAATCAACTGCCATGACTAAATCCTGGTTTTGAGAGTTTTGTCTTTGTCATCCTGCAGGAAAGTAATGCAGAATTTTGACCCATTATCGCCCAGCATCGTCGTTCGGAAAAAAAACTATATCACCCACTTGTCACATTATTTTCTTAAAGTACTTTCTCAGAATCCTTAATCTCACATTTCTCAATTAAAAAGACCATTTATTTCGCGCATTTCTACGTGATAAAATCCTTGTGAAATCTCAACAGACTTTTCCTTCAAATAGAACATCGCAGATTAAAAATAAACGAAAATCCTTTTTGCAGTTGTCTTCCTCTATTATGTTGATCCGCTAATTCAAAGAATGAGCCCTTGACTTCCGCCAATAAAACGACCGCTCTCCTTGAAAAGGACGGTGTAAAGCGTTCATGACAACTCTTCCGCTTAACTGCCTCGCTCGAACCCGTTACCGAATCCTAATTAAACCGAAACTTTGCGTGAGACTTTTAAAGGTAGAAATGACCTACAGACCGCTAAATCGATCCCATAAACTCTGTATTGACACGGCAATAATGTATGCGGTCGGAGGTAAACCTAGGCTGTTAAAGCAGCCATTGTTTCTTGGCCGCTGAGAGCGTCGGAGCTTCCTTCGCATGTATTGTGCGCTGCGGCGCCTGTGCGGAAGCACCCATCGCCTTGCGAGCTGCGGCGGCCGCACTTCTTCAACGGTCTTCTGCAGACTGTAATTATCGAAACGATCCCTTCTCGACTCAGCGAAGGTCATTGACCACTGCAGTCTCTGAGGCCGCGCTCCTGACTGGAGTATTTGGCGGCTGATATGAAAATTTTTAATGGATATATGCAAAGTGTCTAACATATCAAAAAAAATCACGCACGGTTTGGCTATGCATCACAGTAAAAACAAAACACCCGTTTCGAGGAATAACATACCTGTTTTGGGTGTGAAACTAAAACGGGGGAAGTGCGTATTTTGGTAATTTTCCAACATAGACATAAGTTAGCCACATTGATGGAAAGCTCTCGCCGAGACATTTTGAATGATATGGCTGAACATAGGCCTATATTGAAAAATAATGAAAATACGTAGCAGCCCGGTTTTGGTTTCACACCCAAAACAGGTTGTAGCACTCCCCAAAACGGGGTTTTGTTTTTCCTGTGATACCGATAAAAAAGGAGTGGTAAAAACAGGGGCAGAAAGAAGACAAGGATGACAGATAAATCATTTACTTGAGCATAACAAACTTGAAATATCACAGCTTTCATTTGGACGTTAGGAAACGACCATAAATATACTTATGCAGCTTCATGCTCCACTGAGCCTTATATAAAAATATCAACGGGACAGAAAGTACATTGTATGTACAACGAAATCACCCGCTCCAAACTTAGACAAAGGTACATCCTTCGACAAGAACTATCCAAGACATTACCAACGAAACATTGACGTTGTGACACTACACAAACATTATCTCTAATCCAGGGGATCAACACCTCAGTTGAGGCTGGTGGACTATGCAACACAGACATTAACAGTTAATAACCTCAGCCAAATGCTGGTACTAAACATGCTGTGGCAACATTTTTCTTTTCTTTGATGGCATTAGAATGCATTTGTGTCCGCATAAGGTGCTCGCTGACCTTTTTCGCAATTCAGCCCTTTTTCTCACTTTTAGATGGACTCCCAGACAGCTTATTACGCACCTAGCCGTTAAATTCCAAACAAAATCTGGGCCACCAAGTTGTCTTTTTCAAAGTAATATCCTACATTGGACTCGGATAACCTACGGCACCACAGAAACAAACCATCCTGGATCGAGAATCCATAGCAAATCAATGCATGGATATCCATAGAAATCCATGGATATCCAAATCGATATCCATAGAAGCATTGATAATTGAAGACTGATATCCATAAAACATGGATATCCATTTATAGATATTTACTGTTTACGGATATCCATTGCGGAATGTCCTTGCAAGGATGTCCGTGCTTGGATATCAATGGGGATATCCACGCTTGTAAGGATAATTGAAGACTGACATCCAAAAATCATGGATATCCATGTTGATATCCGTCGATTTTAGGAAATCCATGCATGGATTTGCTATGGATTCTCGGACCAGGGCAGCTGAAGGCGGACTTCAAATCGGGAAAAGTGAAATTTTGTGCACCTTTTGAAGTTTAATAAACGAGTAAAAGAAAGATTTTACTGATGAACGTATCCTACCCTAGACCACAATATCTTGAGGGTTTGTAAGCTCGGCCGCGTTAAGCTAAGTTACTGAAACTGACACTGGAATCTAAGCTGGAAACTAACACTGGAAATAACTGAAGGTCTTTTTAACTACCATGCGAGTTGCGAGCCCCTGAGGATTTTTTCTGAAATGACGATACAGCCTGCTCGACATGAGTGTCGTGCGTGTTGCCTACTATGGGCTGGATGCCTGGCTTTTCAGCCTGTAGTGGACAACACGCGGGGCACTCGTGTCGAGCAGGTTGTATCGTCATTTCAGAAAATCCTCAGAGGCTCGCAACTCACATGGTACTTAACACATTTTAGACGTCTACTAGATGCCTATTTGCTACATGGGAAGCATCAAGCTCGATATCTATGTATCGTTCGGCGAGAAAGGTGGAGGGACTGTCCGCAAGCCATCAAAAATAAAAACAATAATAATAAAATAGAAAAGAGCGATCAGCTTATCAGGAGTCTCGCACGGATCGAGGTCTTCATGTAACTTGATCCTTCAGACTAAAGACTACGGCAGGAAGAGAACAACGAAAGAGTTACGAAGTAACATTAATAAAAGAAAAACAAAGATATCTTTCCACAAACCGGCAAGAATAACAGTTTCGATGTATGCATCACAAGTTTTCGTTCTTTTTCCTTCAATTTTCAAAATGTTGTAGCGATAAATACAATGCAATTGTTTTTCTACAATTCTCATCAAACGCGCAGCATAAATTAATATACAAATCAATATTTACAATACGGTACTCGTCTCCGCGTACTTTTTATATAAATAACTATGAGCTGTCCGAGTGAGACCCTAATGACCATAAAATCAGATTTCAAAGACTGTCTCAGGGGCAACAAAAAACTTATATTCAGATGTTCCTTAGATGTACGTACAGACGCATGCTTACGCCTTTTAGAGAGAAGAACACGTAGAAAACAAAGACAGCGACGTGAACAGTAAAGTGGAAAGGTCTCCGGCTCTTAAGCCGACCTACTTCAGAACTCCATTACAGTCAACTTTTAAGAATCACAGTTGCAATGGAGCATGATTAAAAAATAATGGTCTTAAATTGTTTTTAAGATCTTGTGCTAATACGAGTTCAAAACATGCAAGACAGACTCGTACGAACAACGAAATGAGGGCAAAGGCCTCACCAAAGGCCACGCCGTCCAACTTTTTACAATCGGGAAATAAAACGATACAAGATAGGCCCATAAAACAGAAGGTACACTACACGTACAAACCATTCCGTTACTAGTTATTACCAATTTTGAGAGAGTAACGTAGCATTGGACAGAAAAACTATGGCCAGTAAAAGTGGAGGGAAACGGTCTCGAATGTTGCTATGCTAACGGTCAGTTTAAACAGTCTAAAAAAATACGTGCTTTGTTTCACATGTTGGTCTCTTTAAATCAAATTCAACCCGGAATTCATGGATTACAGAAAAAAGTTAAGGTTTAAAAAGACGATTTCCACGCACAGTGACATAAAATATCCCTCCTAAATAAATACCCAACTTTGTATTACATATTTCTCATCGCTCATTTATGACCTTCTGTCTTCAATTGTTTTACTGTTCACTTTCGCAGAAAGCTCATTTTCTTTCCTTTTAAACGACAAGTGTTTGAAAATTTATCAGCAACCAAAGTTCCAAAAATACGTTTTTTTAAAAATGGGATCGGTATTACATGAACGCGAACTATGCAAATTTAGGCTCCAAGAAAATCGTTTTTGAATTGCTTTAGGCATCATTCGTCTTGGAGTATTTCAATTCAAAAAGCAGCCCTATTCAAAAGCGTTAGCGAATGGGGTTGCAATAAGAAAAATATGATATAATAAAAATATAATTCGTGTAATTTGGTTCGAGTGCACTCGAACCAAATTACAGAGATAATTCATATCTTGATAAAACACGAGGTACTTCATACAACAATGAGGGAAACGCGGTTAATGGTCTAGATGGGCATCGTCCATTCGTAAACAGGAGCAGGTATGATTGTAAGAAAGTGTCCAGTGGCCATATGTTGTTCGTACACTTTCTTCGGACCAAATTTAGAAAGAACGGCAAAAGTTTTTTTTTCTGCTTTTTGTATAAAGACTACAACGATCGCCACACTTTCTCGTAAAAGAGTACAGCCTCATTGTAAACCAACGTCAAGACACTTATGCGATGTACTGAGACCCTTAATTACCAGTTCCAAGATTGTATGCATTATACTTTTTTATGTTAATTGAGCTGTAAAAGCCAAAATAGCTTAATTTGTGTAATTGAAAGTTTAGGATTAGCTTCTGAATACAAAGAGAAATTTTTTCAACAGCTGTTTTTGCCTTGTTGTAGAGACGGCTTGATTCATAAAGTAAAAATTGAATAATTCAAAACCATCAAATATAAAGAGCATCCAAAAATATAACTCAACAGTAACCACTAGACGAGTAAAATTTCTGTAATATGCTGTGAAATATACGCCAACATAAACTTACTGTAAAATGATGCCACCGTAGATTAGAAAAAAAAAACAAACACACTAGGTTTTTGATGGAGGAGGGGGGTGGGTTTGAACTCACATTTCCGCAATAAAACTATGGAGAGAATCGGCACTGAACCAACGATTTAACTATACATAATTTACAGTGGGCCAAAAAAGTCATGACCCATGTTTCCATAAAAAAAATACATGGAAACACGGGTCGTGATCCCTGTTTCCATAAGAAATACATGGAAACAGGGGTCGTGATCCTTGTTTCCATAAGAAATACATGGAAACAAGGGTCATGACTTTTGTGAACCACTGTACAGGCTTCCAGTAGGAAGCTAGAATTCGTGGATGGGAACTCTGAAATTTCAAACGAAGTCTACAGGGCACGTCCTACGGGAAAAAATAATATAAAGCACTTTTCTGGGAAAGGCTTGAACGTCAGATTAATACGCAAAAATGCAGGAATTTCGAAAAAATATGAGCTGAAAAATAAAGATTTCAAAACTAAAGATAAACCTTGGGTTGAATAATATTTTTTTACGATAAAACGACAAATTTATGGATTATACGATGACGCTTGACTGACAAAGTAGCGGTACTTGCTGATAAGTCTTCACCCTCCGCTAAAATAATCTTGACAAACGTTCCGTTCTAAACAGCTTTAAAAAAATGAGTCTCCACGAGAGAAGATCTTGCTATGGAGACGTAGAAATTCAGAGAGAAATAACCGTTTCACAAATTAGGTGAAAGTCGAAGAGGATGCCATAGGCAATACGGATAATTTACGTCCAACCTCTCATCTTTGTAAAAACACGAAGATTTCTAAAGCGTCTACAGGGTGCAGTAAAGGAGAATTCCATAGCTAACGAGTTCAACTTTGCTAAGCATAAAAGATGCATAAATTATGTTTGACAGAAACCTCCGTAGGTTGGCTCCGAACACTGTGCATTGTAGTCTAAAAATGAGGTGACTGTACTTAAATGGTTTCTGTACCCTTCATAACAAACAAATTTAAAATGTCTAGTTGATCCTGTTTTCATTTCTTTATGTATCGCAATTCTTTTTCGCATTTCTCGATTCATAACCATCTTTTTAAATTGACGGCTATCAGGACTAGAATCATAATGGATTCTAATCAAGGGATGTATTAAAAATAAAGCCTGTCTCACATTTATTCATTAAAATTATAACTATTACACCCAGGGTCTAAATATACTGACAATATAAAAAAAAAGGCTCAGGTTTCGAAATATTAAACCAAGGTGACTATAACGGTGAAATCACTCACGTCAAAAATGGTGGGCGTTTCCTGTTGCCGCTTGCTTGCGCGGGTTGCCTACTTACAGGGTGAAAGACAGCCTTTGCTCGGGCCGAACGAAGCCGAACTCCTCCGGACTTACACGAGCAAGCTGCCTTTCATCCTGTAAGTAGTCGACCCGCACAAACAAGTGGCGTCAGAGAACGTCTCCCGTTCTCTCTGTGTATAAGGACTTAAGTGACTCCACCGTTATAGACCCACCTTGTATTAAACATTCTTTCAGGGACATTTATAAGATCTATAAAAAGCGAGATTCGTCATATCAAATGCATACACGAAGTACTTTATCATTCTGTAACGCAAATAAAAGCAACATCTCACAACTAATACAGGGGTAAATACTTTCTGCACAACAAACAAGCAGGACAGATCATTCTAACCTAGCTTAAGTCGGCCTGGATTATTCATAAGACTGGCTTGAGATAAGCCTAAAATTATATTATTTGGCCTAGCTTTCTAACAGCTAACAGGTGTAAACAGCTGTCATCGATCTGCCATGTAAAATGTTGGGTTATCTTGTGCGAGCCTACTAAATAAGCTAAGCTAAGTTAAGCTAGGTGTGATTGTTCACTCGGGATTGCGTCAAAAACAGTAAACAGTGGATGACTACTGCTGGAGTGGATTTATGCATTCTTTTCGGATAAAAAAATTGATGAGCTGATTTAATGAATGAAGAGGAATGATTCAGTGTCTTCGAAGAACTCGGTACGCTTGCAGAGCAAGAAAATGGAGAACGGACAAACATATCTCGCGGACACGTTCCGCGAGTTCTTTCGTGATACATCAATAACATAGGCAGCTCAGGCATAACAGAAAATAACTATAATTTGAAGTTGAACAACGCCTCGCTCCCACAAACGTGCTGTAACGAAAACTATAGGAACGTACAGTTAATCCTCTTTATTCACGTTTCACATTCAAGCGTTCTGAAAGCACAAGGAACTTGAAAGCCCTACCCTACAGGTCAGTAAAGTATTCGACTCAAAGGTATCAGCGTTCAGCCCACTGAACTCATGACATTTACTGCACTATTAAGATAGTTGTTCCGATCATGGACTATAAGGATAAACTGACACTCGAAATGGCATGGCTACATAAACAGGAGATAAAAATATACTGGGCCTATGTAACCCATGGACTCATCACTGTATATACAAAATTATATACATTATAATACATAGTTCAAGATGGCCGCCATTATAAATTACATAGCTTCCTAAAAGCTTCGTATCTCAAAATAACGTGTTTATATCACATAACTTATAAATGTGGACATGGAAGTTCGTATGAGGAAACGGGCGATCAGACTTAAAACTGTACACAAAAACGTGTACCAAAATACTGAACTATAAAACCACAACGCAACAATTACCTCTTCGCTTTTACAACAAAGCTTCGCGCGTCATCCTAATCTCGTCGAAGAAAATTGGCACTGTGTGTGCTCCTTTCGGACCAGGTCGTCAAAAGCGATCTCAAATCACTCGGAAAAGACACTAATTGATCACATTAGAAATCAGGCTATCGCTAGCGAGCATGGCCGAAAAGACGACAAAAATGGCCTTCGTTATCACGACACCCTTAGTGACGATTGTTGCTCAACAATTGACGAAAGCAACAATGAGTGCCGCCCACGCCCTTTGCCTCGGTCACTTGAGCACAACTAACAAAATTTCTTAAATTGTTTGGCACTGACGATGACTCAGCTGGCCTTACACCATTTAAAAGATTGCATTTCCAACCTCCTGTGTTTGACCTTCCCTCGCCAAGCCGAGCCACGGTGGAGAAAACACGGAGCGAGACATGGGGCACCCGACTTGAACTTTACCTAATCCATTGTCGCAAAGCCTCGTGACTTGAAACTAAAATTCCTTCACTGTGGTTAGGTTTACCTTAACAAGGTGAACTGAAGTTAGGTTAACGTAGACAGGGTGAACCCAAGTCAGCTTAAGGTAGACAAGGCGAACCTAAGATAGGTAAACCTAGGTTTATTAAACCGAGGTTAGGTTATGTAACTCTGACCTCACCCTGCCCAGCTGTTGGCACTCCTGATTCTCCTCGGCAGCAGACTGCGGCTATCGAGGAGTAAGCGTCAACGGGCTAGAGCGACCGTTAAGTTAGCATGAGAGCCTTGTGCCTCGCTACACTCTGGCGATCCCCTCAGCGACGAAAGGTACTACACTGTTAGAAAATGCTCTTAAAATTTCCAGTATAGTGACCAGAGCACAAAGAAAAGCCGGTCGCTACGAGGGCAGGGCCGCGTTGGCGTCCACCCCGGAAGTCCCTTGGACGACGGCCCCTGGGACCCCAGGGCCCCCTGGAGCCCCTGGAGGTGCATCGAAAAAGCCCAATCGACGGAGAGTATCCGTGGTGCGAGCGATCAGCTGATCCTTGTACCGCCATATCGTCGTGTCCTTGATACTATTCGAACGGTATTCCGTACACGAGGACTTGAGCGTCCGCACGCAGTCCGCTCTGTAGTGCTGGAGCTGCGCATCATTCTGGTCGATGGGGTAGGAAGTGCAACTCGCTCCCAGACACGACAGCGGGAAGTGATTGTGCAGCGTTAAAGCCCTCTCGGGGTTGTGGAAGCACTTGATGTAGTGGTTGGGTTTCGTGAAGTTCTTGCTGCGGTAAACGTGCTGGAGCATGTGCATGTACTTAGGGATAGTCTTGAACCAGCCGTGCGCATGACTAAGATCGTCTAGGAAGTACACGTTGCGGACATTATACGAAGCCCTACTCTCGTTCTTAATCTTAAGCGACTTGGGAATGACGACGTCCATAAGTTGCCGCCAATCTTTCGTTTTGACAGGCATGATAACTTCGTCGATATCCAAAAGCGCGATATACTCGTATGTGTACAGATTCTTGTACAAGCAGTCATTATAAGGAATCAGTTCGTTCTGCCGCTTGTGATTCACTTTTTTCACAAGGTACATGTGTTGGAAGCCCGGGATATTGGGCTGGCCCCCGGGTAGCGTCAGCGGCGTCACAGAGACCTTGTCCTTCTCCTCGTAGTAGCGGAGCACTTTGCTGATGTTCGGATGGATCTGGAGCTCGTAGAAGAAGATCTTCTCCGCGCCCAGGATATTCAGCAGCTCTATCCACTCCACTAGCCTCACCGACAGATCTTCGTGCAAGAAATCCAACCCTTTAACGCACACCGCAAATCCTTTCTTCTTGGCCGGTTTATCGAAGAAGATCTTGACATTGTTGGTGGCGGTGTCGCAGGGTTGCTCCACCATAGACACCGACACGGGGATCTTTCCGTGGTACTTCTGGGGGATCTGACAGGCGATCAGGTAGGGCTGATAGATCCCCTGCTTGTAGTTCCCCCACTTCTTGTACCAAATGTACTTATACTCCATCGTCTTGACCAGCACTGGCGCGTTCACGTTGTCGAACCAGAACTGGCAGTAAGTCTTGACCGTCGGCTCGATCCTGTTGATCATGCCCAGAATGCGGACTGCCGGTCCGATCCGGCTTGTTTTGCGCACGTCGTAGTACGCCCCAAACAGCTGGAAGGTGCCGTTGGTCGTGTGCAGCGTCTGCCAATACACGTTGTTGAATTCCAGCTCATAGATGCTGGGCAGGCGCGCGCATGTCTCGTTCTTGTAGAACATGGGCTTGCTCTTGTGCTTGAGCCAATAGTCGATGGGCACCCGCGGCAGCGACTTGGCCATTTCGGCGTCCAGCTCCGCTTGGGACCTCTTCTCGGCCCGGTCAACGAACGGTTCCAGGCCGAGCAGGCTGTCCAGCGTGGTGGAGCTGGCGACGTCGGGACTGGGGCTCGACGTGCGGTAGTCGCCGAGGACTTTCATGAGGAGGAGGCGGCTGCGGGGGTCCCCACTCCGCACGCCCTCCGGACCCTCGCGGAACTTGAGTATAGCGACGACGATCACAGCCCACAGGACTAGAAAGACAAGCAGCCGCCGGAATCCCCTGGAGCCCACACACGACACAGCCATCTGGAACAAAACACGCGCATCCGGTTAATATCACCGACAATAAGGGACTGAGCCTGAGCATCGCCAAGTGATGAACAATACGTCACAAGAAATGAAATGGGGAGGGGGACTTTTAGACAAAAGACACGCTCTAGCGAGGTAATATTCCGAGATGCGCGAATAACGGGCATGTTTTTCTTTCCTTTTAAAAAAAATGCTCTCATACCAATCTCCAGGTCAATCAAGTCTGGCTTAAAAAATTGAATGGAAAAAAAATTGGTTTGCCTATTTCAAAACACAGAAATCGTAGTTTTGAGAACACGTGTTCTAAGATTTGGAGTGGAAATAAAGCTTAACACTTCGTAAAGTTCACACAACACTAGTGTGATTTTCACTCCACTTATAAGTGGATATCACTCTTGAAACGCGTTACCACCAAGGAGTAACACCTTGCTCGAAATCTGTACACCGCATATCAGGATATCAAGGATATCAGCCGGATATCCGAGATATAATAAAAGGATATCAAGAGAAAACTGACCAATATCAATTAAATATCTGGCAGACTTCAGCAGAATATTAAAAAAATACCTGCTGGATACACCTATTAGCCGGCAGATATCAGTGGACAGTGGTCAGAGAGTAAAAAACTCGAAGAGTCGCTGAAAACAGCCATATGTTTCGATCGAATTCAACTGCTGGATATCAAGGATATCGACCGGATATCAGTCGGATATCACGGTCTTTTATCGGATATCATGAGTCGTAACCCCTTGGTAACCACTCCTATAGACATAGCGTGATTCTCATAACGAAATTAAATTTCAAACCACGGTGGAAATCACAATCAAAACGAAGAAAATACGTCTTTAAACCTGAGACTTTGCAAACCACGGATTGGACTGCTTTTCCGTTCATTCCGACAGGTTGGTTAACCGTTTCTCTTCCGGGATAAATAGCTCCCCCCTTAAGATCAAAGACCGGCTCGCAGCGCTGTGACCATGGGAAGATGTTCCGCGATGTTGCCCACCGATGTCTTCGGGGACATCAGTGCCGGGGAAAACGGGGGACAGGGTCGCCTCATTGTTCATCGATAATGAATCTGCTTAGAACGGAGAGGACATCCGTAGAGAAAAGCGAATGGTGAAGTGGTTTCCCAGCCCACTGCTTTCATTCGCTGCCGTACCTTTACGAATGACGCCATTCTCCGTGTGACGTGTAATCCTTAATCGTATTAACTTTTAAACAGGGATTACTACGCTCTGTTTTTTCAACGCACGATAGAGCAGGCGCGCATCCCAACACGGATACAACACTGCTAAGAATTATTGCTGTAAATTTAGAGAGAAACATTAGTGGCTAATGACTATCTGGCGAAACTCTCGAAAAAGCGAAAGGATAGAGTCTTCATAAGGTTAACAGTGGTGAATGAGGCCGGTAATATCAAAGAATGGAGGGTTCTTAGAGGGGCCAACAATGTCAAAGACACACTCCGAGAAAATCATTACCAATCAGGTGAGAGATACATGGATCGCGGTGTTCGCAACGGGGGGGCATTCGATAGCGCCAAAAACCACAAGCGCCAACGCCGCAAGCGCCAGTCCGTAACCGCCAAACAAGAAAAGTCGCAAACACCAAAGTTCGTATAGGTTAGGTTCGGTCAAGTTAGGTTTAGGCTAGGTTAGGTTAAGTGAGGTAAGGTTAGTATTGCGGTTAAGACTTTTGGCGTTTGCGACTTTTCTCGTTTGGCGGTTACGGATTGGCGCTTGTGGTTTTTGGAGCTTATGACAGCTACCCATAGACGTCTTTTCAACGCATGCTTCAACGCTGACGCGAGTGGATGACACACAAGCTAACGGGTGATAAGCGTGATGCCGCTTACTCCTTGAATGACTTTATTTCACCGCCATTAAGCGGCATTATGTTTGGGGATATTCGAGCCAAACGACAGCGAAGTGAAAATAACCTACTGCAGTCCACTAGAGTACGTTCCTCAGAGTGCATGCAGTTTAATGTTCACGACCTTCGTTATTAATATTTATGTTAAAACATTTCGAATTCCACCAAGGATTCCTCGTTCAGCTCGACCTTCATGCTATTCTTCTCACTTCGGTAAATATCAAATGAGCTCCGTTTGGTTTTTCACATTCGCTAATTACTAATTGTTGGCTCCAAGGTCGAATAGGAAAAGAAAGAAACGGCAAAACGTCCAGAAATAGGACGCAGGAAATGAATTTACTTGCGTTTCTTGTTAAGGAAATGTGTGCAGGATGTTGCTCACTATACGTGAAACGAAAGTAACTACCGAAAACCTGTCGCACGCGAAAATCGAGCGATCGGCATTTGCCAACGACTCACGTAATATCAGCTCGCTTTGCGATTTTCGTGTGAGAGTGATTTTTCCTTCTTTTAAATTTCACCGCTCACTATGACTAGTATATCCTAGGCCGCTTCGTACCTCGCAACTTCTTTAAGAGATGTTTGAGCTCTCTTCTGCATAGCCTGGATAGTGTCACTGAAATCCTTTAGGGTTGGTGGGGTATTATGTTGTTTTTTTTGTTGTTTTTTTCAAACGCTATTCACTTTTTTTCGAGTATCTTTTCCTCCGAAATCGTGTCCAGAAAAAGACATTTTCTTAGAAGGATTCCTTATATTCTTTTGAACTAGAAAAATAAGTAAATCTAACAAGTTCCAAACGGGAACGATCACTTCTCCACAACACGGAAAAAAATGGTTTTGTTACGGCAACAAAATCAGAGACCACAAATATTTTTTTTGTTGCTGCAACCAAACATTTTGCAGCAGCAACCAAACGTTTTGTTGACAGAGCTCAACATTTTGTTGCTGTAACAAAATATTTTTGTTATCCCTATTTTAACAAATTATCTTGTTGGTTTAACAAAACCTTTTATACCGTGAAGTCACACGGCAATTCCATCTCCCTCTGACTCCTTCGTAGCAAGTACATTCCCTCTCTTTTTCAAGTGTTCCAGGTGCGCAACAAGCACAAATTGAGCAAAAAGGGTGAGCTCTAGAAACTGAAATGACATTTCCACATGACGAATGAGCGCGCCCGAAAGTTAAGCTCTCCTGCGCCGATTTTAAGAGCACTTTCCTTAAATTGAACCAAGTTTCTCCAACTATAAACTTAACAAGCATGATGCGTTCAGTGATTTACCGATTAGGCAACACGTTGTTCTTGAGTCACGCTCGACTCGGACCGAAAACACATCGTTAATCGCAGAGCATTTTATTCGGTTCAGACGAGCGACTTTTCGGAGGTATTTTGACATGCGCTCGCTCATTAGCCAGTGCCTCAATTGGAGTCGATGTTTTAGAAAAATGCTGTCTCCTGTTCTAACAGTCTGATTTTCATCTTGGCAGAATTCATTTCAGATCGATTGCAATTTAGTGTTTGTTAAAAAGTCAGTTGAGATTAAAAATCCTGGGGATATGTACTGTACTACGGCTTTGGACTGAGCCAGTGTGAGTTTCAACTTACACCCCCGAAC
>Ga0058701_10001439_pt1 | contig 16848 bp, 5 predicted proteins | sample AgamicOrMae_FD_97039 | JGI IMG/M metagenome (GOLD analysis project Ga0058701, IMG submission 97039) | Agave microbial communities from Guanajuato, Mexico - Or.Ma.e | ecosystem: Host-associated > Plants > Phyllosphere > Phylloplane/Leaf | place: Guanajuato, Mexico | collected 2012-06-04
ATCATTTCGATTTCGGGTTTGCAAAGCGTTGAAAAGCCGCCGGAAAAATTATTGAAATTAATGCCCCCTTGATTTCTTTTCTTTTTTTGTTTTCATTTTTTTTTAATTTACAAGCAGGACATCTCAAACTCATTTTCAATCTAGACTGAAAACAAAATTGTTTCACAAAATTGCAGCGAAGCTGTTTCGACACCTTTAGAGCGGTTTTGGAGATAGTCTATCGATGGTCTCCTCTAAATCGCGTTTGTCTCCTGAACCTCATCAATGAGGTTTCCGCAGATGCAATTGCATCTACGGAAACAAAACTGATTGAAAACAAAGTTCTGCTTAAGTTTGCTTTCCAGAAATATTTCGGTATACCGGTTTTCAAGATATCGGTAATTTTTTTTAAGTTAGCGGGTGGAACGGTGTGCTCTCAACTGGTGAGCTAAACCGGTAACCTGTGGAGCTAACGAAAAGACGGCTGCTCAAGGAATAGATACCCCACCTTTTGTCAGGAGGGGCTTCTAACATTCATCCACAATAGTCGCAGTTAGACGATTCTCCACAGAGTCCCCGCACATTTCCCTTCCAGTGTTTGTTGTGAGATCTTTCCGTTAAAATTGTAAGTTAACGACAAACATGACTTTGTGAAAAGTTTTGTGAGAGCTCAATGACATATCAGCTTGGCTCCTGAGATAGATGTCCAAAACTCCTTTAGTGTGAAAAGCACCTCGGTGGAAATAAACTGGGTGGAGAGAAGCTAGGTGGAGGGCGCCTTGGTGGAAAGTATGCGCGTGTAGACGGATGGAAGATATCCCCCAAAGCGACGGGACCACAAGCTAAATAGTGAGCGACGGCGGCCCAGCGGAATGTATTGCGTTGAAAAACGATTTCACTTTCGCATTCTGATTAGGTCAGCCAACCCTCCTATCCACACACTTGCGAGCTCTGAACTAAACAAGACATTATATATTTTCGAAACAATGAGTTACTGACAGGAACTTGGAGTTACCAATTTAGTGCACTTATGAGAAAACTGACTCGAGGAGGAAGATAAGTACCGGTACGGTATATAGTAACGTCGCCCTTGCACAAAGCAGGAAAAGAAAAGAAAAAAAAAACTCTTACAGGGTTTTGAAAATTAGAAACCGGCGTTCTTACGGTCCAGCAGAGACAAAGACCGGTACACTAGCAAAGAGGTGCATGAGATTCCGTTCCTTTAATATGAGGTGCTAAGCAATGTGTGTTCTCTCATGGGAGGTTCTGCAGACCTACCTTAGGGAACTGAATTAACGAGATCGAAACAAGATAGAGTGCTGTGCTAGCTGAGCCCAATAGGAATAAAAAAAGTAAATTCAAAATGGTGAACCGGCCGACGAGATCCTCGCAAGGGGCCTTCACCTTACGGAGATTTGCTTTAAAAATTTCAAAAAATTCCTGTAAAAGATACGAAAAATATTTCCAAATTTCCTATTTATGGTGTGGGCATAAACGACGGTGCTAACTGTGAAAAGGAAAAACTTGACGTTAGCTTTGGGGACTTAAACAACCCAGGTGGTTCAAGGAGGGGGAGAGGGAGGATTTTGCAAAGACCACGTCAGGAATTAAACGCAAAGCCCCGTATTTTTCTTCCTTTCCGAAGCGTCTATTTGCAAATTTTCAAAATGTACATTGAGCCTTCTTGACGTGCGTTAAAGTTTCCCCATACAAAGGCAAGCTTATTGTCGAGGACGCAAACTCCGGAAATCACTGTAACCCATAGCAATAAGGAAGCATCCAAAACATCTTTGAAAATGAAAAAAAAAGAAAAAAAAAATGGAGTTTGAAAATATAATTTGGTGAGAGGGCGAGATAGGGCTCCCACTCACCCCTTAAGCTGAAAAAAACTCGCGTTAGGGACAAACCTACCACGGTTTCAGTGTCTCTTTCTATCCCATTCGTTCACGTAAGACGTAGCAACAATCCCTCTCGAGCATTTTACTCTAAAAACTTGAGTCTTACGATTGGCTCTTAAAAAGAACCTTGACTGCACGGCCCCGAGAATATGTCTAGGTGAGCCGACTGAATGTTAGCCATAAGGCCTTGCCTATACCGTTGAATCTTCATGCGGTACACTCTCAGTCTACAAAGATTTTGTTTACAATCTCTGTAATCCACCCTGGTCTGATCTTCCATCACATTATAAGACGATTAATGTATGCCTCACGCTCAGAAGGGTCTTGTGCCTCGCTTCGCTGCGGCTCCGCTCGGCTGCAAGGATGATGCCGCCAACGGTGGTAACTGCTGAGAAGGAAGCGGCATAAACCTTGACGACCGTTAGGTTAGGCGGCTTGCCTTGTGTCTCTCTCCGCTCAGTGTTGCCAGATTCCGCAATTTCGTAAATTTTAATCGCGTCTAACTTTTTAACCATTAAAGATAACCTAGCATGTCGGATATGTTTTGGGTCGCTCTTGAGCTGAGCATTCCGAAAATAGGATTTAACATTTTGTTATCTTCAACGGTTAAAAAGTAAAACGCGTTTAAATTTGACGGAGTCGCAGAATCTCCGCTTGACCACGAAAGGTGCGACTAAATACCTCCTTTCAAATTTACAGTGTAGCAGCATTCATCCAACTTCCGTGGTGCCCAAAACTACACACGGATGTGTCAACATAGTCACGTCCGTGTCAATGCTTCGCTTACTCCGACTTGTAAACCATTGAGAGGCTATCGCTGGCGGTGAGAATCTTTAAAACGCCGTTTTACTTTCTAATCCGCGCCGTGATGTAACGCAGCGCAACGGTGTTTTCAAGCTGCTTACAAAGTCAACTTATTGAAATCATTTGCAGATTAAAGAATGCAAGTGTATTATCTGGACTTCGAAAGGTGCTAGTTCGCGGAACGCCCCGAATTCTCAACGGTCGAAGGTGGAGCCCCAAAGAACCTAAGGGCAATGCCCACATTATCCGCCCCGCCAGCGGTTCAAATCCAGTACATGTTAATTAAATATATTGATTTGATGAATGGCTACGCACCTTTGAATTAGGCTGCTTTTCTGCCCAAATATCTGTCGAAGTTTGGCAATATTGACATGTTGGTGAAATTTTTTAATTTTTTAAGAACAATGAAAAAAAAGGTTTCAAATTTTTCGAAAAGGTCTATTTATGTAAGACAGTTCAAAATGTCTTTGTTTATATTACACGCATGGCCTTGAGATTTCCGACTTTGAATTTCAAAACTACAATAATTGTTTGTATTGCGGGTTAAAAAAACCCAAAGCGAGACGAATAGTCTTCTTCACGGCGGCATCAGGCTTGGTCCAATTGGTGACATGTTATGGGCCCGATGCCTTTCTCCGCTATTTGCTTTGCTGGGCGCAGAACGGCAGTGAATAGTCAAAGGATGAGAATCTAAATTCTACAAAATTGAGAATAAGCGAGGTTTTGGTGTTGTATTTGAGCGGCCAACAGTGACAGATGTAGGCAAGCGAGATGCTCGCTTGTGATGCGCGTTGCCTACTGCGCTCTCTTCCGCGTCATTGCACTTTATCCCGGCGAAGTAAGCTTCCGCGGGCCGTAGATAGAGTCCATAAAAGAGCTTGCTTTACACAACCTCGAGTCGTTTGTGTCGGGAAGACGACTTAGAAACTACCATTAACAAAAATTAAATATCTTTTGTGCGCTGCAAACTTGGGCGGTACAATTTTCCATTGCTTCATGACCCACGGTTTGCCGCTCGCTTTTGCCTCTTCGTTCGCCGAGCGGAGCGAGTCACAAGGCCCTCACCTCACCTAGAGGCCTGGATATCAAGGTGACTCTATAACGGTGTAATCACTCCCGTCGAAAATGGGAGACGTTTACGCCACTTGTTTGTGCGGGTTGCCTACTTACAGGATGAAAGGCAGCCTTTGCTCGGGCCGAACGATGCCGAACTCCTCCGGACTTACCCGAGCAAGCTGACTTTCATCCTGTAAGTAGGCAATCCGCACAAACAAGTGGCGTCAGAAAACGTCTCCCGTTCTCTCTGTGTAAGGCCTGAAGCGACTCCACCGTTATAGAGTCACCTTGCTGGATATACAGGAGAGGAGGCATTTGGCAGTCCTTTTCTTTCTTATGGGACCATCAAATGCATTGTAGCTTACGGAGAAACTTCGGAAACAAGATGGCGGCGCCCATGGTTTTGCACCCTCAATGCCTTCCTCTCTAGGGTACCCAGGCATCTAACCTCACTTATCCGAGGATAGCCTTAACGAACAGTCAACGGTAAGCCGACTGGGCGACAGCAGAGCGGAGAGGTGGCCACGAGGCACAAAGCTTATCAACTCACCAAACCTAGGTGAACCTAACCGGATTGACCTGATCTACACAACTGTAGGTCGTTAATACTCATTATATAATGAAGGATTAAACCAAGGTGGACCGCAAGAATAAGAAGGGATCACTCGTCTCTTCCTCCAAAAAAGATCATAGCAGTAATCAACATGTAAAATCATACACCCACAAGAAAAATAAAAAATAAAATAAAATCTCAATGAGAATTCCTGTCAAAATATACTTGGTTCCGATTCTTCCGACCTCTCAAGTTCCGATTGTTCCGATCCGATACAGCGTATTTCTTCCCGGACTTGTCGCGTTTACGCTTGCATCAGATCTTTTGTTTAAAACCTTGAAATTCCATAAATGCGGGGTCCACTGCTTCGAGTTTTTGCCAAGGAAATGAAATTGCCTTTTTTTTAACTTTCGAACGTTGATGGTGCATTTAAGTAATTACTTTTCAAGAGAGGGGGGAGGTCTCGAAATCAGACCGGAAGTAAACATTGATTAAAAGTAGGATCACTCCCTTTGTCTCTACAAGAAAAAAAGAAAAAAAAAGGCGAAGAGGGTAAACTAACGTCGAAACCGATGTAAATTATTTTTTCGTCAAACGCTCATTTTTCTGGTTAATCACTGATTAACTTGATTAAGTCTTTCGGAATTTCGGATTCCGTTAGAGCCGGCAGACACCAATCCGCCTGGTCGGGACCTTGGTCGCGGGAACTTCAAAAAATGTGCAACCGGAACATGAAACAAAGACCCTCTCATAACGGTCATTCTTATAAATAACACGTCCGACACGGAAAAAAAATGAAGCATTAAAGCACTAAATTGAGCCAGATTAAACGATAAAGAGTAGCGAGAGCGTTTCATTGATAAGGCTGTTTAAAAGTCTAAAAAAATAACTTTATATTACACCGGTTTAATTGCATACCCCAAACAATTACACTGAAAAAAATTGAAACCTACATTTTCCTATTTTGGTGAAAAGTATAAGAGACTGAAGGGTAACGGTGCGTTTTATGAAGGTTCTACAATGAAACCGCAGGTAAGCACCGTTTTATTTTTAAGTAGTTTGAAAGTAATAAAAACAAAGTTACTAATGTTAAGCTCTTAAAATTTCAAAACTTGGCTTGAAAAGTTTTTTTTTCCCTCAGTTTTCAAAAGCACTCTCTAGTACTTTTCCGGGTACTCTACTCCAGTTTTAAGGCGGGGATGGTTTATTTGTTCACTTCAAGGTTCTACCTTAGTTCAACCTTCAATTTTATTATCAGGATAGACGAGAAAAAAACAGCGCACGTTAAGTTACCGCACTACGCACGGTGATGCCTTATGCCTCGCTTCACAGCCTCTCCGCTCAGCTGATGCCAAGTCTGAGTCCGCTCCTCGGCGGCAGTTACTTTAAGTGCCTTGTGCCTCGCTCCGGTCGGTTTAGCGAAAGGTGGAACAAAGAGGTGGAGAACTCGACCTTCAACGATTGCAAATCTTTAATTAGTTTACGAAAAGTCATTAACACTAATTAATTACGATCAGATGCTGAAAATATGGACCAGGTGAAAGAATTGCATAGAGAGCCGGAGGGTTGCTTGTTTTGTGCCGAAAAATGTGGGTCAAAGAAGGGGAAAGCTATAGAAAGAAGGGGGATACAAGATAGCCATATATATTGGTGCTCGCTAGCGCAGTGGCCGCCACAAAGTGCTCAGTGCTTTTTGTATTCATAGTGCTGCGCTCCTACTACCATGAAGGGGGAGCGCCAAATTCAAATGGTGAGTTGACAACAAAGTGTGCCTAATGATTTTTTTTTCAGTGGAATTCGAAGTCGCCGTCCGTTGGTTTCGAAGGTGATCGCGATATATTATATTGTCACCAAAAATTTAAAGTGGATTTAAGTTGAAGCATCCGTATGTGAATACCAGCAACATAGGTTCATAAAAAAAGGAATCGCAGTTCGTCGGAAAAGAAGTCAAGAGTAGTTAATATCTTTTCTATACATTTGATTGATCTTGAAACCTCCGCATCTAATTAATAATATCACAGATTTACTGAATACAAGTTACAATCCGTTTCAATTTGAGAGTGATTGCGTTAGTTCATATCTTTTTCAGAAGTTTGTTTGATATGCTCTGAAGCCTCTGCAATTAAGTACCACCACCAAAATAATTTTAGAAAATAGATTACGCGGTCCATTGGATATGAGGTTGATTGTGATGGTTCGTATCGATTTCAGCATAATTCATGTTTGATATTTACTGAGGCATCCTAATTTTAAAAAAAATTTCACATGAAGACCTTCAACCGATTTATGTGTGCCTTGTAAAGGCTAAACAGTTTTTATTGACACAATCAGCAAGATTCTGGCTTTGTTTTGTGGAAACGGTACTAGGGAATGCTTAATTCTGAGTTGTTGTTTTTTTTTGTGGGCAATAGTTGGGGTCATGGGATTAAAATATTTTTTTTGCAGTGTGCCACAAATAGCCAATTAAAATTGGTTAGGTCTTTCTTGATATTTGAAACGTATGTTTGAGTGTTTGGTCAGTGAGGTGTCTTTTAACCCTGTCTTTTGTGTTTTATCTCTCTTTTGTTCAAGAAAATTTCACAGCTATTTGATAGGAGTGGCATTTCTAGAACCACGAATAAGTACGCAAATTGGAATACGTACTTCCGTTCATTTCACTTGTCACCTTGAAAATAACTACTTTCGTTGGAGGTCGACATTGCAGTGAAAGTGAGGCTTAAGACATTGTTTGGGCGAAAGGGGGTCATATGGGGCGGATTAGTCATTCCGGCTCAACTCCATTTCAGTTAGTATCCTCTTCGCTTCGGTTTACATTTTTTATGCCTCCGGCTTCCAGCTGTTTTAACGAAATACCTTATTGTGCAGTGGCACAAAACACTTAGCTAATTGAGGTGGTGAACTGTTTCAGGGCAAAATGCTGCTCGTGGCAGCAGCGGTGGTCGCGTCCGTTGCGGTGGTGTCCGGCGCCAACAGTGAGACCCACGTCCAACGGTACGTCGTCAACGGCAAAATGATCCCGCAAAACGTCATGGAACAAGCCCAAGCCGCCGCCATGTCCGCCATGAACGGGCAGCAAGCCGCCGACGACAGGTCGCTGCTCCTCACCAAGGCCGTCGTCAAGGGCATCGCGCTCAAGAAAATCAAGAAGAAGAAGAAGAAGAACCCCTTCAAGTCGCCACTGAAGGCGCTGCCCGCCTTCCTGCCCCTCCTCGGTCTCGGCGGAGCAGCTGCAGCTGCCGCCTCGGCCGGCACAGCTGTCGGCAACGCCGCCAAGGGCGTCCCCCCAGCTGCCGTCCCCGCGACCTACACCACCCTCCCCGACAACTTCGACATGCCCGTATGGAAGGTGCACAAGTACAACGGAATCGACATCCGACCTGTGAGGTGGAGCGACCTTCCTTTGCCACCACCGTCCGAGTCGGACTTCCCTCAAGTGGTAGCCGAAGCTCCCAAGGAAGTGCTTGTTCCGGAGCCCGTCGTCGAAACCTTCCCGACGCCAGCTGATAGCGTCGTTTACCCCGAGCCTGCCAAGGAAATTCCAACCGTTTACGGCCCGCCAGCTCAAGTGTACGGCCCACCCGCTCAAGTATACGGCCCGCCCGCGCAAGTGTACGGCCCACCTGCCCAGGTGTACGGCCCACCTGCCCAAGTGTACGGCCCACCTGCCCAGTATTATGGCCCTCCTGCTCAGTTTTACACCTTTCCTGCTCCGACCTTCGCCACTCAGGCCCCGACTTACACCACTCAAACTAAGGCCGTAAACGGTCCCAGCCAAGGATTCCAGAGCGCTTCACAAGTTGAGAGCAGCGAGCCCGCCACCGCCCCAGCCGATGAGGCCGTGACCGATGAGGGACTCGAAGCCCTTTCCAACCTCGGAGCTCTGACTGACTTCCTGCCTGGAGGCGGCGATTCCAACAGCGGCTTGTTCGGCGGTCAGAACCGCGGCATCGCCCCGCTGTCCTTCTTCAACCGCTTCATCCGCTTCCCGGGTGCGGCTCCCCAGACTGCCGAGATCCCAGCCACCACCACCGTCTTCAGACAGCCCAGCAGTTCCGCCATCCAGAACCTCCTCGGCAGGATCCCCATCATCTCGTCGCTGACCAACTTCGGTAGCAACCCGACCACCCACCTCAGTATTCCCCCTCTTCCCGAACTCCCTGCTCTTCCCGACATCGCCAACGTCAGAGCCCCTAGCGCCGGCGCTATCCCGCAGATCCCGCACATCCGCCTTCCTACCAAGTACGTGATCCGGGGATCGCCCTACGTCACGATCCGCGTCCCTCCTCAGCCCGCCCCCGTCGTCGAGACCGTGGCCCCCGCGCCCGCCCCGGAGGTCGCCGTCCCGGTCGCCACCGAGCCCGTCGTCGAGACAGTCAAGCCTGAGCCGTCGTACCCTCTTCCTCTGGAGAGTCCCCAGCAGCAGCCCCAGTTCGTCGTCAACTCGTACGGCCAGCCCATCCAGCCTGTGCAGACCGGCTACTACGTGACCCCCGTCATCGCCGGCCCCGCGCCCCAGTACGGCGTGCCCGTGTACTCCAGCCCGGTCGGTAAGCCCGCCTCCGTCTACGGCCTGCCCGGCGGCGACTCCTTCGTCGCAGCGTCCGAGATCGACCCCACCACCAGCACGGACTGCGCCGACGGCAAAGCATGCGGACAGAGCGTCACTAAGGTAAGTGCTCCTCAACGCACCGATATCCGCACCATTACGAGGGGTTTTACATGACGCGTGTTGCCAGGTTGCTGTTCCCGAGGGAGTAACTCGCATGGTATCTCGTTCCCAGGCCGCGGCACCCAGCCCAGTCTTCAAGAAGGACGAAGCCACTGAGACCGCCGAGGTGGCTGTCCCGCCCGAAAACATGGCCAGATACTTGGAATCTGAGCACATCTCCAAGATCGCAGCCAAGACTGAAACCGTCGCTCCTCTATCGGACAACGTCGACGCCAAGCGTAAGTCATCTCAGCTACCCGCTTAATTGGACACCTCATTGATGGTCGATAAATTTATATTTAATTGTTGCAGCGAGCACCGCCACAGAGGAGGACAACGAATCATAAAATACCTGCACCAAAATCACAAAGGTAAGCACCAAAGATTAAAACATACCAATGCCGAAATCTCTGCTCGCAAAGAATGTTTTAAAAAAAAATACATAAAGAAATAAAAATGTTAATCCAAGCTTGGGTATTGCTGACTTAAACTTCTAAAATAAGTCAAGCTAAATTTCACGTACCAACAATCCGTCCCATAATTGAGTGTAATGAATTTATGACAAGACAGAGATACTGTAAACAAGAAATTAACCTCAAATAGGTTCAGCTCTTGGGCAGTACCACGTGACTTCAATGCTAAAACGTTTCTAATAGCTAAAAAAAATTAAATCCATGTCAAATATTTGATATGAAACAGTTCACGTGAACAGTATGACCATGCTAAGTGTACGGAAATGTTAACTTAAAAGGCTCTTTTTGTTTTCAGACGCTGATCAGGTAGCTGTGGTCAGGGGCCTCGCCCTGCGACGTCGCCGGCGTCCAAAATCATCGCCCCGGACGCCTCACATCGCGGAGCGACGCCTAGCCCAGCATCTCACTCATTATCGACACCGGTATATCAAGAAATGTACATAGCTATGAGTTTTCTTTTTATACGGTACTTCCATCGGGCATTCATTCGTCGTATCAACGCCTCCCACCGCCAATCATCGCCACCATCGTCTCCTATCACGCATCTTCATCGGACATAACGAGCTCGCCAATGCCACCATAATTCGCCATGGGTTTTTGAGGTGATTGTAACTTAAAACTGATGTAAATTTGCATTTACATTTGTTTTGAGACCAGACTGTGTAATCTATGACATTCATAAATGACAGTTTCTGATGTTATTTATAAATCAAATCGAAAGAAAGAAAAAAAAAGATTACTTTTAATTGCTTATAACTAGTTCTTTTCTTTGAACCTGCATCCTATTATCAACAGAATTTCTTCACGGTGGCGTAGCTTCAACGCTAGGGTCAAATTAAGCGTTGCTTGTAAGCGATAGTCAGGCTTGATAATCTTCATGATAATAATCCACAGCGGTGTTAAAAGTCAAACCGCTTGATTATTTTCTTTACATTCGTCGAAAAAAATATAAAAAATATTTCTGCTTTGAAAATTTAGAGAAAGAACAACAAACTGAAGAACAAGAAAAAAAATGTAAATATGCTGTTTTAAGAGAAAAACCATAGGAGCATGGGACTGAAAGCAGTCGCAAAGAGGTCAGCAATTCATAAAATATTTTGAACCCAGGCATTTAAAAATTCTAAGATAATAATTCGGGGGAGATGAGAGGACGACGTAGTACCAACTTTCTAACTTAATTTTTTAATTATTATCGGGTTTTTATCTGATTGTAAAGATTAATTTTGTTGCTGATCACATTTCATTACTGTTTTTTAGTTTTTCTTGATGATTTTCTTCAGAGAGACTGTCGTTGAGGAACACCCCTTCCTCTACTAGTAAAGGGCCATGAAGTGCAACTATTTTCTCTCTAAAGACAAAATTTTATCTAAACGTGAAAATAAAAGCAGTTTTAAAGACAACGTTGCAGACTTATAAAATGAGAGGAATAATCGAAATGACAGTTCCAGACACTTTGAAATATATACATATATTACATTACATATTTAAGTAACAATACCTCCTTGCTTCGATGCCCTGAGGTAATCAACATGGTAAGTTACAACAACACAAATTTTCAAAGTCAACAACATGGTCACGAAACGAAAAATGCTTACAAAAGAATGACATGTGAATTTAGGCTGGGGTAGTAAAAATGGCAACAAATGCTATAGAGTTCTATTAAACCTTTCGGCATTATATCTCTGAAAAAAGGCCTTGCCGTATTCGAAGGTTGCCACCATGATGGCGCAGGCTGGCGCAACTTTGCCTACTCGAGGAACCACTCCAGTAAACCATCCTCGGATACCGTGCTCTTCTCTGATACGTCGCAGGATCGAGAGCGTAGTTGGTCTCTTTCCTATCCACAAACAAACATAATCGCAGGTCAGAAGATCTATTGCTCATCGCCTGAGCTCCGCAAAAAGAGACCAAAGGTTGTTCAGTTGACGACTAACTAGCGACCGAGCCAGGGTTTCGTCCATGCATTTTTGTATTGTCCTAGAATATCTGACCAAAAATATCTCAGATTTTACTCATGTGAGAAAATTTCATCGATTAAATTGTGTATTTTGAAGATTTTTTGTCAAAAAAGAAACACGTAAAATTCATCTAAGAAATGACTTACTTTTTTTTTTCGAATGGTGGGTTCTTAAGATTATCCTGATCGCAAATTCTAACGCACTCGCTCACCCACACACAACGCAGTTGCGCTTATGAGATGCGTAACTTTACGCATTCCGCACTCATTGTTAGTCCATTGAGGTGACGCAGGACTGATTGCGCTGCTTGTAGGTGAAGGGAGAGGTGGAGTGGAGGTGAAAGGAGAATAATCTGCCAAGCTAAAATTTCTCCAAAAATGTAACATGCGGTGCGGCGGTAGCACTGCAGCCAGCACTCTTGCTTATTCGCTTACAATTTTGTAGTATTTGAGAGGTTTCAGCATGGCAAAAGTCTACCCTCCCCTCCGTGCAGTTCTTTCACCTGGCACACAGAACTAACGACGCGATCGCACCTGGCCGATCTCGCAATGCGCTAAGTTACACATCTTTCCAGCTAAATTGCTGCGCGGATTGTACAAGCGGTTCGCGCCTTTGAATTAGCGATCAAAATGACCTAAAGTAGCCACCATTAAAAAAAAAGGGAAAAAAATGGATCCAAAGAAATTTTTGATACTGTACGGGGTTCTATCACAAATAAGCAATTCCCTCACAAGGTAGGTAGGTTATAGAGCTGTAAATGTTGAATTTAGCATGGGCTGAATACACTGACACTGCCAACCTTAGCTACTCTTTAAAAAACTTTTAAGGAAATAAACTGTAAAACATTCCTTCATATCTTCACTTTACCTACAAACCGAACTCCTCACATTGGAGTGTCGGTTAGTTTTGAAATTTAAAAAAGCTTGAAGCGAAAGTTTTTCGAAGAGTAGCGGGAAAAAGTCACAACTTTGGTCTCCTTCATAGAGAAAGATCAAATGACACTTACCACGAATTTCACAAAAGGTTGTCGCCGAAAATTAAACACTAGTACAAGGCTAGTAGAAGCAAAAAAATACGTAATAAACGAAAACTGGCGCGCAAAAGCAAGGCTTTGAAATGTTTGACATGCGAAGCGAGGTCAAAAATAAAGTCAACCATTCGAAGATGACAACAGTCTTAATTTCTAAGGTTGTGAATTTTGAAGGTTGGCTTTCCCACCTCTGTGTTCCACCCCAGTTCAAATAATGAAGACAAACAGCCGCATTTATTAGGTTACCAGGTTAGGTTAAGTACCTCGTACCTCGCTCCGCTGTCGCTCCACTCGGAAGTGTCTAGCAACTCGCTTGGTGAAGGTTAGATTAGGTCAACTTGTGTCAAGAACCTTAGGGTACGCCACCGCTCGACTTGGCGACGAAAGGTAGAACACAAGAGGTGGAAAACTAGCAATGAGATGGAAAACAAGCTTCCAAAATTACAGTGAATAAAGAGAGCGCAGGAGAATTGGAATGGGTTCTTATTTGTTTTGTGTCCGGACTTCAGTTAACGAGCAAGCGGCGAGGCAGCTACAGCTGATGCGAAGCAGTGAGTCAAACTCCCGCAGGGGCTTTGCTTTCCATTTCGAATTTGGCGCCGGCGGCGAAGAAAGTGCCGCCAAAAGACATGCAAAAGTTGCTATCCCAACGGCGGAAAAGCGTGCTCGCCTTTTTCCTTCAAAATAATTTAAAAAAAAAACAACGAACTGAACGATATTCTTTATTTTGGATGATTTCAGGTTACGACAACAACTAAACCTAGCGGGTACTCTTAAAAACCGAGAAAGTTCCGGAATGCTGCCCCACTCGCAGCTGTACCAACATTTTTCTCAAAAAACTTATATGTCAAGCCGCGGAGCAATCTACCAGTTTGTATGAAAAATTTGTGAACATTTTCCCGGCTAAAATTTGTGTAGGGAAATAGAGCGTGTGGTTGCGAGAAATGCTTTTTAAAACCCGAGATGATACTCCTCAAGTAACGTCTCTAGGTGAGACAGGATTTTGCACACAAATAGAAAAAGTCGTGAATAACCCATAGGACAAAAATAAAATGCATAAAAAATATACACCGGTAATTTAAAAAAAAATCTGCACAAAAAAAGAAGAAAAAAACCTGCTCTAAATCTCGCCGTCCAATATTTTTTTTGGCGTAAAAAATATGTCACTAAAAAATGAAAACATTTTCTACATTAAAAATGCTGTTTTCAATCTTACCGTACTTTTTTTGAAAAACTGGCATGTATTTTTAATAATGAATGATTTTTTTAATGACTAATCTGAATGGTTCATAATTACCACCTGATGATTTATTACTATAATGAATGATTTATAATTACAATAGTTTCAATCTAGGGCACTGCTCCCTCCTAGGAGTAAGTAGGATACTCCCTAATCGAAACCCCCGCGCAGTAAGCTTTTACTTCAATATGACTGGAGGTATTTTACTGGCGCAAAAATCGCGTTTCAGATAAGACTGCATTTCGTTCATGAGCCCTTCGAACCGTCGGGGAAACCGGAATTCAGCGAAAGTCCTGAATGAGTATATATTCATGTTTGGAAATCTCAGAAATCGCTCGTATTTCAAAACGGTTGACGCAGACGAGATAAGAGCGAAGTGCTATAAAAAAAAAGCCCTACTCGATATAAGTGCCTAAAATATTTTTTGAATTTCGCACGGTTTTTAAGGTATTGGAGAAACAGCTAAAACCTTCTTGACCATTATTTGCTTGTGTGCCGGGCGTTGCATCAAAAAATTATCAATGAAGAATGATTGGAGACAACATGAACTACAACTTATACACAACTCAAAAAGTTTGGAGATAATCGATAAAACGCTTTTTAAGCCTTCTAATTCTTGTGGACGGGGTATTGCATAAAAAAACATTGAGGCAACAGGAAAAATGAGAACAAAACAAAGAATTACTTAGATTCCGCGAGATATTCCGGTACCTCAAACGGCTTTCGAGATAACCAATTTCATACCTAAACCGGCTCTCCGACAAAAATTTAAACCGCGGGGCGAATGCCTGCCATCGCCGATGAAAGTGCGTCGTTATACTTTCTTTTCAGCCACCTCGTTTCAAAATTGATTAATAGTTTTCAAGTAAGGCCTTACTGCCCCATTTACATAAAAGCAACGGCCTACATCAGTCTCTCTTTTTTTTAAAGCAATTTGAAAGCGGTCTGTGAGAAGGGAAATATGAAGATGTAGGAATGATGCCACTCTTGTAGCAAGATGCCAGCGTGATGGCCAATCCTACTTTCACCTCAGTACTCAGTAGCACACTCATAAATACTTCCATCTTGTTAATATCAACTCTAAAAGCAAAGTTATGAAATTTCTCTTCAAGCACAACACATGCAAAGGCGTCTATGAGTCGGGAATTTTAAAAATAGCCACCATATAATGCAAAACAGTAGGGAGAACATAAATACGGAATTTCTACTTTTAGAGCAGTCACTATAATGTCTACCAGCCTAGAACCTCAGGTTTAATAATAAAAAAAAATATATGTAAAAAAAAACTCAATTCATGGCTGAAACGCAGCGATAAAAAAAACAAACACTTTCTTCTAGCTTAAAAAGCTTAATAAGATGTATCGAAAACAGTTTTGCGACAGCCATCATGAATAAATACAGTTAATTATAAAGGTTGCTTGGTCCCCTTTAAATTGTACTCAAATTTAAAGGTTACTTCTTAACTTTTGAGCTCTACTAAAACCACCGACTAGATTCTGCTTTTTTTTTTCTCTCATAACATTTTGAGGCTAAACGACGTACAAACACGTCGGTTAAGTTAATCTAACTTTGATTAGGTTAAGTGCTTGGGCCTTGCTTCGCTATCGTAACCCATTTGTAGACAATCTTTAAGTAAACTGCGTTTTTCTTTCTCACATGTTGTGACATTTGTTAGAAAAATAATTCTAATGATATGGATTAAATACTAGTAAAAATATCGCGTACATTTCACAGCCCTCCCTTCTCAGAAAACTAAATTATACCAAACGTGCGTTACGTAGACCGACGCGGCGGGGGGGGGGGAGCCAGATGGTACGGCTCCGTGAAAAGAGGAGAAAAAGAGTCAAAATGGGGGAAAAAATGTTGTGTGACGTACTTTACAGGCGACCCCCGTAAAGTAGACTCCGCTCGCGCATTGTCAAGTGTTAATACTTGGGTCCAATTACGTAGTATATGAGTCTGAATGCAAGACGAGCCCGAATATAAGACGCACACGGGTTTTCTACTGGTGGTGGATAGATTAACTCACAATGTTTTGAAAGTATAAGCGCCGTGTATAAGAAGTTCCCGAATTTCGAGTGCTCAAAAATGCGTCTTACATTCGGATCAATACGGAAATTAAACAGCAGAGACGAAGATTAGGGTGACTACCAAAAGCGCAGCAAAAAAGCAGAAACGCGTTACCCAATTAAGTTCCCACTAACCTTGCATTAACTTGTCTCGAGCCTTACCGTAAGCTGTCTTCTCAGCACCTGCAACAAAACAATAACTGTCATTAGTTTGTCTGCACAGTGCCACACCGAATATAAAAGGAAGATATCAACAACTCCGTAAGATTGTTGCACTCCAGAGAAAAAAAGCGATTCTCTAGATTCGTCTCGTCAAAAGTTCAGGATTTTACCGCTCTTATTCAACGTTCACAGACGACTTATATGGTAGACTAAGTTAATAAAATATATACCAAGAAACCGGAGACAGCAACTAATACTGCTTTAGTGTACCAAGAATGATCACCCCCTGAAATACAATGGTTTTACCTTAAAAAAGATAAATAAATATATAAATCGTGAAACAAGTAGATTTTTAATGGAGAACAGTGATTACTGTTTTTTACCCGTCACTCATCGAATTTTCTACTCATATGAGCCCCGAATCTCACGCAATATGCACGAAGGAATAAAAAAAGATATTAAGGCGATGATGCAGAACATACACCCTCCCCCCTCTGTTATTTTACGTCAGTTTTATTCGCTCACCGATGTTAATACAAGGGAGACTTGAACGCACGGAAAACAACCTAATGCATTTTAAATGGGAGAGGACTTGAACGCACGGAAACCAAACTAATACATTAAATGGGGCATCGTGTGAATTATCACTTCGGTTATTTAAACACTCATTTTTACCTGAAGCTGCTTCTATACATCGAGAAAGGCCAGAGCAGCATCAGAAGTCCAAGGGAAGAGCGGGTCACGTTCAAACAACGGAGGAGAGACAGAAAAAGTGACAATTAGGGAAACTGGAATACATTCAGTTAATCACAAGCTCTGCAATGATTTTCGCTCGACAAGAGAGATTTAGACGGAACGTTGTCCAAGATTCTCCGGTCTTGAAGCGTTTCTTTTCTTTTTTAATTTAAAGCTCATAGG
>Ga0058701_10001440_pt1 | contig 16843 bp, 12 predicted proteins | sample AgamicOrMae_FD_97039 | JGI IMG/M metagenome (GOLD analysis project Ga0058701, IMG submission 97039) | Agave microbial communities from Guanajuato, Mexico - Or.Ma.e | ecosystem: Host-associated > Plants > Phyllosphere > Phylloplane/Leaf | place: Guanajuato, Mexico | collected 2012-06-04
GACCAATCAAAACACCAGCATCAATGCGACCACTAAATCTTTCAGAGCCCCTTAATTAAGATAAGGTTCTTTGCAAAATAGGGCGGAGGTCTTTAAAAAGCTCCATAGTCGGGCATTAAATCTCCAGAAAAATTGCAAATAAAGCGCTAACCAAAAAGGGAATCTTAAATCACATGCATACCAAAACCGAAATGAAAAAAAGAATGACACCTTTCTTTTTCTATATCTCTTACTTTTGTTTTCCACTTTTTTTTTACCGTTGTAGAACCAGGCTTCGATGTGGTCTGCTCTGATAGGTAATTTTTAAACCGAAGGCAAAGGCACTGTCATATCTTAAACCAGCGGTCAACTAGAAGATAAAGATAAAAACAAAATAAATGTTCTCCGTCGGTAACTTCTTTCGTCATTAATCAGAGTTCAAACATTCGTAGGACCGTTATTAATGACACTTTCGGTGATAAGTTTCGAGACGTGAAGAGAAGTTTCAGCCATACTTTGTCGCTAACGTTTATTTTAGATCCGTTCAAGTCAGGAGATAGCGAGCATTTAATTACAGGTATTATCTGAGTCAACGTTGTGTAGAGTAGAACAGGAATTCTTGCCGCACATAGGCAATACGCTTCACGCCTGTGCAATGGGGGTGGTATGTCTTGAAGCCACGGTGACGTCCGACCCAAAGGCGCTAGCCAAAAGAAAAAGTCTCATAATCCAGAACTATTGATAGAACATTGAATCACAAGGGTGATTATATGGTAGAATATTGAATCATAACTACACTTTAAGAGAACTTTTTTACTTCCTCCCTCCTCCACGAAAACCATAATTTCCTTTATTCATCCAGCGCAAGCATTGACCATAACCAATCATTTCATCCCCTTTCCCTCCTTAATTGTTTCGCAGTTTATGGACGACCCCTGCTGATCTACTAACTAATCCTCCGCACATTTCTTGACAAAATAGGTGACGCGACACCTGACCAAATATAGACAATAAATATAGGCAAAGCTTTTTGTTTCGATTCTAAAGACACGCTGACATTTTTCGTTGGCTTTGAATTGAAATTACCCGCTGTCAAACAACTTGTAAAATTGTGTGAGTTCGACAGAGTGCAAACTGAGCGAGCGTAAAAATTTCAACCTTCTTCGGTTTTATGGAAGAAACTTTGCTTTTAGAGAGCCTTTTTGTATTTTTTCCCCCTTTTCTGTCCTCCTTCCTCCCTCTCCTCGTTTTCCTTACGAGAAAAGATAATCCAAAGGACACAAACTCACCGAATAAAAATGTCACCAATTTTTTGCCGGGGGAGGGAAGGCGAAGTAGAACGACCTAGGTTATCGATAGACCTGAACAGAATACCCCGTTAAATGTTATCTTATGATAACGCCATTGGATCTATCTTCGATTCAAGCAAACCACATCGTCCGCGTCCAGCCATTATTAAACAATTCAATTTGATATCCTGGTCTATAATTAAACTTACAGGGGCTAACATTCTACCTCTTAAGAAGGCTGAGCGTTTTTTTGGACACAACTGGATTCCGAGCGTAAAGCGACAGAGCATACCATTTAAGCCTAGGAAACAGAACTGATACACCGCTTGCCATGGAATTAGATTTACGCGAAGGAAAAAGAAAAGAAAGGCGCTCCGAAAGTTACTGGTGCGGCCATTTCTAAAGTGACGGCAGGCAGGGCCAGGGCAAGGGTCGGGAGCATTAGAGAACCCCCTCCTCCCCCTTCATTTCCAAGCAACTGCCAGGTCGACGCACTGTTGCATGCAGAGATGTTAACTCCTCACGGCCTTCTTCTGCCCATCAAATGATCGCATTTATTATTTTGGAAGCGTGGACCTTTCGTGATTGCGTTCATTATCTTAGTCATTAATTGGTGCAAACAAAGCTGTAAACAGAAATTTTAATCGCTCTTGAAGTTGTCTAGTCGTAACTAAGTCTAGAGCTGGATCGCGCGTCCGCAAGGCTAGATCTGTGCAATACTCAAATGTATCAGAGCGAACCTCCTCAAAACTTTGAAGAGAACGAAATGTCCGCGCGTTGGGTGGAGTAAGTCATGAGATAAGCTGTTTTTCTCTTGGCAGAACTTCAATTTCAATGCCTAGGAAAGACAAGTGATACAATCGGAGGGGCTCCAAAAATGAGAAACGGAAGGAGAGAACTGGAAAGGAAACAAAGAGGGAGGAATAGAGGAGAGAGCCAAGGAAAAGAGGTAGAGAAAATGGAAACTCTGGAAGAGAGGGCCTTTCTGAGTCATGAGGAACCCTTTTCGGCCACTCCCCAGCTTCTTTCGGACCCTTACCCCCCCTTCCCCCCACAACATAGTAAAACACACTACACATACTCACAACCCTAAACCCCATTAGCACTGAACGATTTTAATGACCATGATATTTGTACAATGCACCTGATCGGTAAGTTTGAAGTAGCTATAGATCTGAGCTACGTTGTTAAATATGAATTTGCTGGATTTGTGTCGCCCATCCCTGTAGCTTGCAAGACTTAAAAAAAAGTTAAACCCGTGAAAAATGAATTGGTTCTTGAGCAGGCTTTCCGGATTCATATCGTGCTTAAACTGTTGCGAGAACTCCTGCAATTGCAATTTTGCATGAGCGAATGCGCGGGTTCTGTGCAACAAACGCTTATCTATTTTCCTCGACTATTTTCCGCGGAGGCCTGAGTTAAAAGCATTGAGAGGCACGGTGGGTGGGGCTGTTCACAACTTCAGTTCCGTCTCCGTCCCTCACTTACGGCTGTGCGCGGCTATCGAACGGTTACAAGCCCGAATGAGGGAACCAAGCTGTATGACGTCACAGTAATGGGCAAGGACAGCAGATGCACAGCTGTAAGCGAAGGCTAGCTCGTTTAGGTAGGGCGCCGCCGCCGCGCGTCGCTGCGCTACCGCGCCGGGCCGCATTGCTACAAAGCGGGCCTGTCTCTCGCTCTCTTTTCTGCGCGTATGGCGTCGGTTTTCCCGCAAGATTTACTATGTTCGGCTGTTCTTAAACCATCTCACGTCCTCGAGAGTCCTGAGTTTCGTGCCAGAAGCGGATCCTTGAACGGAGTCTTGCGTTCTCACCGCCGCAACGCGCACAGTTACCATTCGAAATAGTTTTATTTAGATGAGGCTCTTATCAGAGTAGTTCGCGTGCCCCGACAAAGAGCGCGCGGTGAACTCAGAAGGGGAATCAGCTGTCCCCCGTCCCCGTTAGTTTATGATAACAAATATGAGTCACACAGGAACTTACGCGGCGATTTAATTTCGAAGCGATTCAAAACTCGTTGCTTCTTCGTTTGGAAGAGTGAAACTCAATTAGGCAAATAAAATAATCTTAATCGCCACAGCGATGCTGCCTAGACCATATGTGGACATTCCGCACCCTAAACATGCGTCTTAAACCAGTGGCGCAACTGCGGGAGGGACCCCCCCCCCAAATTTTGGACACCCTCGATGCACTTCTTTATTTGCGTTAAAACGGTAGACAACCCACACCACACATCTTGCTTGACCCCCCCCCCCCGAAAAAAGAGCCTAGTTACGCCACTATGTCTTGAAGTATAGTCATTGGTATGTCTATGATTTCTATATACCCAAATTGATGAGGCCCACCTTGAATACTGATTCGCGCTATCTTTTTAAGAACACGACGTTATTTAGTCGTTTTGTGATTCAAATCAAAAAACGTCTCAATTGAGAAATTAGAGTTCACCAGGAATTTCCACGATTTAAAGAGAAAATGAGATCTTTACGAAAGCGCGGATTTCTAGGGAAGAGTATTTTTGTATACAAAGACAAAGTTTTTTATGCTTCTTGTTCTTTTTTGCGATATAATGATCAGATATTTTTTTTTCCCTTTGGGTTTGGGACTTAAACTCGATCTGTTATGGAGTGGGGGACCTCGGAGCGAGAGTGGTTTAGCAAAGAACACGGACCGACAGAAAAGGTCGTGGATTGACCAGGTGCAATGACACATCACCGACGTATCGATGGAGCTGGAGCGCCGCGATAAACAGGTATGACGCACAGAAGTACATTCTCAAGAGGAAAAACTATTCAGAGCAACTAACGCTGCTCCGTGGCTGTGGAGTATCCAGAGCGACAGCGCGGCGCAGAGGGACGGAGGAGAGAAGGGGGCAAAGCTTTTGCTTGCGTCGAGGAAGCATCAGTGGATGGAAGGATAATTGTCCTTTGCTTTGTTAGTATTCATTCTGAGCCCATGGAATATCGAAGGTCGATGGAAGAGATGGCTATACGGCTACTACAGCCAAAATGGCTATGGAGCTATTACTGCCAAAATAACGGTGGATTGACCTCGCTCTCACTGACTCTCACATTTGAATCAAAGACTTATCAATAGCGTTGTGTACTCATGAGCACACAACGCTAGACACGCATTTTATGCATAAAACGCGCTGGATTTGGATGATTGGCTCGGTAAAGTAATTTCAACCCAAAGTGCGCTCTTTATACCAGAAAAAGAAGAGGCTCGCTCGTTTAACATATCGTGGAGTTTCGATAGCCTACTTTACAATAGTCAGACCTTGTAGATGGACTGGCTGACCATGTGAGTAAGCTGACATCGTAATCTCGGGTGTCCAATTTGCCCGTTGGGACACTTTTCGCAAAAAAAGTGACCCTGTCGGATATTGAGAAAGGGTTGACTCGGTTATGCCTTACAGATGCGGTTATTGGTTTCAATCAAAGATTTCATTGGTTTGCTGAACCGGCTGGCGCCCGGGCAATGCTAAAAACAATCTATCTTTAAAAAATAGTTAAAATGTTGAAAATGACATTCTAGAGGCAATGAGGTCTAAAAAATTATTCACAACGCGCAAATTTCTATCGTTAAGTAAAAATTTCTACAGCGTCGAGAAAAAGTCGATTATGATTAAGAGGGGGCGCACTGCTACGTGGACGCAAAGTCCTGTCCGCGATTGAGATAAATCGGGTTTAGCTACGACTTTTCTTCTGTGTGCGGGGTACGTTGAGTCATGCGGGTTCGATACCAAGAAAACCCCGGTGGTATGAGGCATCTACGCAATGACCAATGACTTCATCGGCGCTTCCCACCGCCCCTCTCGTGTAGCGACGCGGCCGACTTAGCGTCGCTCTAGAGCTGCTATTTGCTGGTTGCCAGCCGCGTGTTGGTGTCCAGACACACCCTGATGCGGCGATGGCGTCGCACGGCCGTCGTCTTTCTTTACCGACGCCGCCAACTACAACAGCCAGCTTGCGTGCATGTTGTGAGGCATCGCGCGGCGGCGGCGGCGCTGCGACCGTCGGACCGACCCAAAAGTGCGGCTCATCACGGCCCGGCAGCGTTCGCGTCTCTTCAAGAGCATAACAGCTTGCCCGGCCAGCCTTAACCCGGCCCCGGCCATAGCCGCCTACCCGTTCCCGCACGTTTGGAGACAGAGCCAGGTGATTATTTACCCCCCAACACACTAGCAAAAGGCTTCACGGACGAAAGGCGATGCTAGCTTGCTGGAGGCTAAAATTCATATCCGTCGTACATGGGAAATCCATACCGGTGCGCTGATTCGGCGTTCTTCGTTCGCATGGATATTGCCCGTTGATTAAGTTGCGTTAAATATCCACCCCGACGCAACGCGTATGTACCGAACGAGTTAAAAGCCTCGAAGAATTTCCTGAAATGGTGATGCGACCTGACTCAACACGACTGCCACCCGTGTTGCCTACTACGTTCCGAAAAAGCTCGAGTTAGTCCTGTTTTAGGCAAAACGCATGACACTCGTGTCGAGCGGGCAGCATCGTCATTTCCGAAATCCTCGTGGGCTCGCAACTCGCTCGGTACCGAAGGCGAGCGAACCCATCCTTGTTTTGGACGTACTAGGCGAGTCTCCACTACTTAGGCGGCCCTAAATAACGGCAGCAGTCCCGCTATATCATACGACGCCTAGCTTTGGCTCATGAGGATGAGACGGGACGGGCTGAGGGCATGGTCCGATCGGTGAGGCGAGGCACGAGCGCAGCGAAATAACTTACATGGACACATACAGCACCAGCACCCAACCCCAAGTCCTTTCCTTTCCACCCCCCAAAACCGTCCTCCCGGTGTGACACTTCCAGCGTTGCCGCTTCTCTCCTTCCCTTTATGCCACGAGTCCACCAGGAAAATGAGCCACCTCTGAAAGTTGCATGATTTATTCAGCGACCCGCTTGAATAGATCGTGGCCGCTATTCGAGGGAATTAACGCGTCTAGCCTTCGATCGCTAGAGTAAGCAAAATAATGGTGCTTGGTCCTCTAACATTGCCCGCCTTTCTTTCCTGTGGTCAATTTATCGACTCGAATTTCGGAAAGGCATAGCAATTACAACAAAGATTCATCAATACTTGATTTTACCAGAGATTCCTGTTTTATTCGTATTAAAAGCAGCGTAATAAATAAGATTTCTACAGGCCGTGCGACGGGTTCATTGAGCGGGATTAGGAACAAAAGACTATATCGAAAGTAATTTTGACCTATATTCTCATGAACACTTCATCTGTCCAGAGAACACAATGAGTAAACATCTCAACTTTAATTTAACAGAATTATTCTAGTTAAGTCTCAGTTTCACGATAGATTCTACCCACCCTCTACCACCAAAATCTTAAGAAAATATATTACAACGATCAAGGGCCTGCTAAAGTTTAACCTACATAAAATCCAGTGGTGAAAAGGCACTTCTGGGGCGATCTTATCGCACTGGCTTGAATATTGAATTTCACAGAATATGACATCCATGGTGTCTAATTAAAATGATTCATTTCTCCCAATTAATTGAGGACTGCCCATTGGTGAGCGAAAGAGATAAGCGGGAGAATCCATGATATTCCTGGAGTACCTTGATCGCCTTACTTTGTTAGGACCCTTATGTCGCGTCCCTCCTTCAAATGACTCTACTTCATAAAATTAGATTCCGGAGTTAGGACCCGCGTAAGTTTAGTTGTCATCGAAGGAGAAAGAGCAACCAACGTTCTCTTGTCGCAACACGTTTCTCTCTGCAGAGCAAGTCTGAATGACCTTTCGACTAGGAGTAGGGGATTCATAAATGTATTATTTAAGGTTTTTCATTGACTCAGGTCAATCGGAGCGACCCATTCCTCTTCAAAAAGCAATAAATTTGAGAATCGCATCCCTGGACGGTGATGCTCACGCACCCATTCTCCAAGAGCGCGACGTAATTGATGGACAACCCCTAATGTTGAAGAGGTATTGAAAGAAGCGTGAGTTAGAATATAATTTCCTCAGTAGTTGATAGTTTTCAGTTGGTATCGGTAATAAAACAATCTAAAGCTCGTCGTACCACTGTTAACTGTGTAAAAAGTTTACTTTGGAAACTAGACGCGACCGCTTTTAAAGAGGAACAAACAGGAATTTTTATTTTGTAGCGGACAGAACAAACCGGTCATCAAAGACATCAAGAAGTCCTTACAACCACTATGTTAAGAACTCATGGATCCGGAGAATATTTTTGAATTTATGGAACCGGTAAGCAAATAATGTTTGTCCATATGTAACTGCATTTTCGTCAATTACTAGTCCAATGCTGGATACAGACGAGTTAAAAAGGCGGTAAGCTGAGGGTAGGCAACTCGCCCTACAGCTGTGTTAATTGAGCTGCCTAACAACTACGTGAGCACAAATGGAATAAGAACTATGCTCATATGTTGGTTACGTATCATACAAATTATAAATTATTCCACCTTGATTTTTACCGCCAGAACCGAAAAAGCCAGATCAGTTCGATGCCCTTTCCCCCCTTTTTTTATCTTTAGTAAAATTCGTCAAAACTTTTTGTGTTTAAAACGAGTCAAGATTGAGGTCCACAAAATGAATTTTAACTTTACGATGGTGGAAATAAAATAAAAAAAGCTGCGGGAGTGTTCATCATTATTTAGCGAAGAAAACCATCCTTTGAAAAGCAGCAAATCGATTAAATACCTATCAAACACAACTAAGCAGGTGAGTGCAACATTACTTTTCAGTTCTTTTTCAAAAAGTTTTGTAATAGGAAAATAACAGCCCAGAGAAAATGTGCATTTTTTTCCAAAACGGAACCCATTTATCAATTAATTTAATCATCCACACAGATTTCCCAAATTTCGAAAACGTTCCTTTAACCCTCTACCGCCCAGCGATGCCGTTCGGCAACAGAAAAATTTATTTCAGAGGATCTTTTCAGTTCAGTATTGTCACAATTTAAAAAATATCACCCCTCTGGAAACCTGAAATTTAATAATATAGGCATTTTTCATAGCTTTAAATTTCGTATTTTAAAGGAAAAATCCTTCCAATAAATTATCTTAAGCTAACTTTCACTCCAAATACTTTGGGCTGTTATGGGTTAAGATTACAAGCTCCAGATTATGATATAAGAGTGGTGTTCGGTTGCACGTTTTAACTACCGTAATCTAATTTATGATAGACCCGGCTAAACATCACAAAATATAGGAGAAGCGTTTGTTTTCTTTATTGGGTTCAATTTTGGACAATACTTCTTCGAAATGGATCCCTCCGTTAGCCGTGCCCGGAGTTTCGATGTACTTCTTAAAAAGTGAATAGCAAACTAATTGAATTCTCTCATTTCGAACCTATATTAAAATGAAATTGAATTTGATCGAGATAAAAACAAAACAAAAAAACGGCGGTTTCGAACGTCACAAACCAATTTATTACACGAGATAATGCAAGACAATGGTCAGCAGCAATAATTACGATTCGTTTCAAAACGACTGAGTCCTGCCGGCTTCACAATTAACGTAGTAGCATTAATAACAAAAATCTAAAAATTAAATGCACATTCACCACTCAGATAACGACATGTCCTGCACGACATCAACAGTTTCAGCATCATCGCCCGAGGTCTGTGCGTGTTTAGATTTCTTCTTCTTAATTTGCGTTGCTTTCATCGATTTTTGAGGCAAAGCCCGTTTTTTAGGCTTACGTTTCTCCTGTTCCTCTACATGCGACTCATCATCAGACTCATCAGAAGGGAGTGAAGTGAACAGACCTTCACCACTTTTGTTCATACCTAGCTTCTGCTTTTTCAACTGTTTTTTACTCTTAGATTTCACCTCCCTCTCCTCAGAATCACCTCCGAAGAAATCCTCATCATCAGATTCATCAGAAGGAAGCAAATCAACTGGACCCTCATCACTCTTGTTTTTACCTAAAGTCTTGCGCTTCTTCATCATCTCAGCAATGCTATCACCAATATTTATCTTTTCTGTTTTCTTCTTTTCCTCATTGAATGCATTCACTTTGTTCCAAGCCTGATAGTAAGAGTTCAAAGGTGTACCTTTCACTTGAACACTCTTCTCCCAAGCCTCGACAGCGTTCTTGTCACTTAATTCAAATGAGATTGCTTTTTTCTCATTTTCAATGAACTTAACATTCTCTTCGATCTTATCTACAACCTGGCGCATCTTCCGGCAAAAGTTTGCAACCTTATTCTGCTTGAGGAATTTTTTCAGGCAAATACTCACAGGTAGAACAATGTCAGCAAAACACAGGCTGTGGGATTCTGTGGACAAGTACTCCAACAGGGAACCATAAATAGAATCAATCAGGACATCCTTGAAGCCGTTCTCGTTCTGTTGGGCGTTGGAGACGCGCAGAATGCACGAGAAGTCCATGGGCTTCATGGAAACCTGAAACAAAATAGTTGAAATCAGCATAAATACCTTACAAATATTTTTCTTTTGGAACAGATTATTTTTGGTTATCAAAATTAACTTGAAGTAACATTATTTTTTATTTATTTTATTATTTTTGTATTAGAGATTTTTAATGTCCAGCGGTACAGCTCCAGCTGACTCGTTGTGAGCGGGCCAACGAGTCCCGGACCATTAGAGACGGTTGTTAAAAATTTTTACGATCACAGATTTTTTTAAGGACTTTTAATTTGTTTTTTTTTCCCCTGCCCAAACAAAATTATCTTTGACAAGTTTTATCTAAAATGAAACAAAGACTTTTAACTGTTAGACTTAACAACATGGTACTTTACCTTGGTGTGCTTCTTGTCAAAATCATAAGTGTTGAGGATTTCCATGATGAGGGGAAGAGCAGGAACAAAGGTCCTCGTAGAGCGAGAAATCTGGCACAGCAGGCGAATGCAGTGGAACTTCAAAGGGAAGTACTCTGGGGTGGGGTACAGCTTGGCAGTGCCGATGATGAGCTGAATCACGGGGAACCGCAACCCCTCAAGGACTGGTTTGTTCTGTACACTCAACATTTCTGTCCACAAGGCTAGAGATGCCATGTACTGCCAGTTGTAGCACGCTTGGATGGACTCTTTGCGATGAACAACAATACCATTTCTCAGGTGGATAGCTAACTGACGAATGTACAAGAAAGCTAAGGTATATGCAACGCCTTCATCTAGCAAGAACATCTCAATCAGTGATCTACGCATGAAACTAATACCTGGCAAGGTGTTTGGTGAGACAAATTTGGAGTTTTTTATGTAGGTTATGTACATAACTTTCAACACTTTTTCCAGCAAAGCTTTCTGACACATAGTTGTCATTTTCAGGGTACACATAAAAGCAAGAACTCTGATAGTATCTTCACCTTCACCCCAAATGGATATCACTTTCTTCAGATAATGCCTGCGAAGAGTTTTAAACATAATGATAAAAGCAGACAACTGATGAATGTGCTTCAACAACAGTGAGGTAGTACCTGAAGAAGTCAAACCACTGAGCAATTTGAGAAGATCAGTAAGATAACTTTTGACAGGACTCTTCATCTTACTCCATTTTTTAACCTTGGATAAGTCAACAGAACTAGACCCCGGAGGCAATTTCAAAAATCTTTTGATTGCTGGCAACAATTCAAGTACACACATTTGCACGACAGCATTAAACACACCACTTCCGTCAACTTTGTATCTACAAGGCTCTTTGTCAACGTCTGTTGATATGCGCTGCACAGCAGCATGGAAAGCTTGAATCACATCATTAACACTAGCTGCAGAATTTCCATCTTGAAGATTTTGCTGCATCTCTTCCACCATTTTCAGGGTGAGTTTCTGTCCGAACTCCCTGGCAGGGGTTTCTGTGGATCCATCTTCATAATCACTCTCATCACTGCGTTCCTCCAAATTGTCAGGTGGAACATGAACCTGACTTTCATCTTCCTCAGATCCACTTTCGTCAGATAAGTCAAACTTAAGCAAACTTTGGTCGTGTTCTTCTAAAAACTTGTAAAATTCTGGGTCCGTGTCTTTCAGCTTGCTCAAAGATTGCTTGAGCTTGGAGCTCTGTGATTTGGGATCGATCTCTTCGTCTTCTGACGCTTGTTCACCTTCGTCATCTTCTTCGACTTCGCTAGAGTTCGCATCATCATCTTCCAAATCCTGTTGAGCACTGGAAACATCGTCTCGTGGAGCTGAGTCGTGGAGCACAATCTCATCGTCAGAACTGTCACCTATTCCTTTCATAAAGTCGTCCACACTCATAGTGCTTAAATCTCGGGAAGAACGTTTCCCCTTTTTTCTCGTAAGACCTTTGTTATGTTTCTTCATGGTGACTGATTTGAGAAACAACAAATTAAAGTGTTCGAACACACGTGTACACCCAAACACAAACAGGCACCAGGCAAACACAGGTTAGGAACCATAGATGGAGTAATCCTGTATAGGAAACATGGAAAATCCATAGATAAAGAAGAGCCCTTTAGAGAGCGTAAGCAAAAAACAACTTTGGATTTTTTCAAACCAAAGTAAACCAAAGAACCTTTGAAATTACGCAATGAAGGAGGCATAAAAATTGCGCAAGCTTCCCTTAATTAATTTTCGGTGACACTTCCATAAAAACTTTCAATTTTGAAAAACCGAGGTGAGCAGCAGACGAATTGTTGTTCTGATGTCTGCTACTCGCATCGAATTTTCAAATCAAGATTTCTTTCGAAATCGGAAGCTTTTGTGGTAGAAATACCCAAAGGAAATTAAAAGAAGCTTGCACAATTTTTGAAACTTCCTTTGTGGCATAATTTAGCCACTGCTTTGGTTCGGAGATCAAAAATTGATTTAAGAACTTGTTGTTTACATCCATGCACACCACGCTCACTAAATGGCTCTCTACTTTACCCACAACGCACAGCCTTACTTAAATGCTGGAGGTAATTCGGCGCCTTAATTTAAATGCCGCTTGTAACCCATTAATATCACCCATCTATTGGACAAATTTCCTGGTCGTGAGGCAACAGTTATATACTGTATAGGTCATTTTTTGATATTCAGATAGCTAATGATTATGTTTACAAATCGTAGTCAGCCGATTCTTGATATGGTCGGACCATTGTAAGGTTGTATAAAATGATTTTAATTGTGATCATAAGTCAATTATGGTGGTATTTTGTCCATCAACCCGCTTCAATTAATTCCAATACCTGATTTGACGGATTTATCCCAGCACATCGCCAGCACTTTGGGTAAGAAATGTGCTTTTTTTTTTGTAATTGGAACATTTTTGCCCACATTGATTTCCAAGGACAAATCATGTAAGTACGGGCCCTACTTACACGGACAAATGTTTTCTACCTGTTTTCGCCTTTCCTGGTTTCAGATTGCGGCTACAGTTCATGCGACGTCGATGCTGGGAATTCTAAAATCGTGGGTAGCGACTAGCTGAGTATGAAACTCCTCTAAATTTTTCCGAAGATTTACCAGAAACTCCGCGCAGAAGAGCTTTTGTAATTTGGACAAAATATTTTAAGAGTGAGAATGTAACTGAATAAAGGCCAACTGCAAATCAAGAACAAATAATAACAAGAGTAGTGACTGAATGATAACTGGAATCTTAACCAGCATGAAGAAGGGAGATCAAATATAGTACTCATGAAACACACTGACTGCATACTTAAATAATAATAAAAAGAATATCATTTGTAGGGATGTTAACGTTACCTCAAAAAAAGTAACCGTTACAGTTACTCGTTACTTGCCGATTTTTTGGATAATTCATTCACTAGAAGTTTGCGAGAAAATAACGCGTCGAGCAAAAAGAAGAAAAAAACCATTTGGGGTCGTCCACGTATTACATAACGTAAAATAGGCCACTTTTAGACCCCACCCCTGTGGCTGACACCCACGCGTTACTTCTAACGCGTTACTTAACAATCCCTGATCATTTGAACCTTATCTGTCACTTATAATTGAAAAGGACATCCTTAACATTTGGGCTAGTGGTTCCTTAAACAATTTTTCACTGAAACAGATCCCCAGGTGACTATGTTTCAGACTGAATGGGAAGCACACCATTCTAAAATACTTTACAAAAATGTCTGGTATTTTGTGATTTCACATGAAGAATAAATTAACTCTGCAAGAGTTGATAAAATTTCTGCTCTCAGATAAACTTGATAATTTGTATCAATCAAGGCACTTTCAAAATTTGTTTTGATCATACTTGATAAAAGCAGAATCTGTACCTTTATAGGAAACAAATACATAACATATAAAGGAGTGACATTTTGTAATTTAATTTTCCAGTCAAAAGCATTCCACAATTAGGTTGCATTCTGGCTGAGATGTCAGATATTAGCTATTTTACACCTGCTTAGGTCCATTAAATTCCATGTTGTAACAATGGTGACTAGTGACCAAACTTTGGCTAATAGTACTATAAAATTCCTGTTTACCAGATTCAACACAAATGCAATTAAAATCCAGCTTTATGGCTAACTTTTCCTACCAGCAACATGAAAATTAATTGACTGCAGAGAATACCTAGAAACTGTCATTCTTAACATAAGGTAAACAACAATCTGACTACTATGTACAATTTATTTGTTTGATCAGTACATAAAACAAATTTAGTTACTTGATGCAAGGAACATGCGCAATATCTAATATTGATAATTACTAGCTGTTTGTCCTTGGTCCAACTGTGATGTGTCGTCCAAAGATGGCGGAGTAGGTGGTCTAAATGAGTCGGCTTGAAATCGTGTAAATAAGATTCCCAAACCTTCTATAAGGGCAAGCAAAACCCCTCCAATAACAGCACTCCCAGCCATGGCAGGCAGTCCACTTCTTGCAGCTAAAATCCCTCCTGTTGCAGCACCACTTATAATAGAGTTCCATGGGTCTTCTTTTTTGCGAAAATGAACTAAAGTACAGTCGATTGTTGAGAACATTCCACCCCACACAGCAAAGTTACCAGCTATGATAGGTGATCTCTGTTGAATTGCCACTAAACTGCCTTGCAATCTCCTGTTGAAGCCGCTCGGTGCATTGCGGAATCCCTTTATGCTTTGAAAGACTGCCCCTCCGATGGCGCCCATGGTGAAGGCACCACCACAATCGTCAACAATACGCCAAGGGCATGGTTCTCTCGAGTATTCTTCCATTTGGTGGGCTCACCTGCGATCAAAATCACTCGTTTACGAAATAATCCTTACACAAACAGACCATAATAACCCCGAAAATGACTTATGGAGAACGAGTCACTTCCACAAGACTTTCGTTGCCCGAGATATACACATTAACCTCAAATTCAGACGTAACAAGCAATGAGAGAATGGCAAATATTCCGTTCTCGGAGATGACTTACGGAGATTCTTCTTAAAAGAATAAAATTATTAATCAACAATGCTCAAGATATAGACCGGCTAAAGACGCTACCATGAGAGAACCTACGAGGGCAAAGTGACATCATCTCATCAATGTTGAGAGACTGATGAATCAAAACAGTTCTCACCAAAATAATCGCTCAAGGCGCAACTGACGGTCTTTAACGTACAAATAAATCAAGAATTAATTAGTGGCATGCTCAGAAATTATCCCCAAGACGAGCAGACAACACGAGGAGTTCCACCAGACGACAGCGACAGACGAAAACAAAACCACTGCAACTTGATGAACACATCCTTTGGCTTCTATAAACCATTTAACGTTTCCAAATAACGTTTTAAATATTTTTCACGGTTCACGTTTACAGTAAAGCCCTTATTTTTTCAACGAGTTTTTAGAAAATAAGGTTGGATATTTAACCTTATAGAAAAATAATCATTCTCGAGTTCCTCACGCTTCCTAGACTCTGCCCCAGCTCTGCCCCGTCCGGTGGCGGGGTGCAGGCGGGGTGGGGACTACCTCTCTCTCTCTCGCCTCTCCCTAACCTCCATTCCTCTGTCCTGTCAAGATAAGGTTATATTCCCTCTCTCCCCGCAATCGAATAATCTGTGAAGTCGAAACGAAAAGAGGAGCGTCGAGCTTGGGTGAGGTTGACACTACAGTGTTGTGCGCCCGTGTTCGTTGTTCTTGAGTGCGGTTCACACCGGCAGTCATGGTAAGCTGTATTAATTATTCAATTAACATGCTAGACTTTGAAGCTTATGAGGTGTTCAATGAACACTCATTTTGGCTCATTTTGGAGAAACCGCTGAGCAGTGACATTGAATACGAAACCCATTCTGACCTACCAAGGTCGTGTGTGTACCACGTTGTACTCAATCTTTGGTTGTACTTATAACTGAATGACAAGCTCGACCTTGAAAATGACGTGATTTTCGGGGTGGCAAGGGCAGTAGGGCAGTGAGGATTACGAGACCCGTAGCGTTGGTCGCAGTAACTAATCTTTGACACTCTCCAACGTTCTGCCTCTAATCTAAATATGTATTCCAAGGTTTACATCTTCAAGTTTTTATGATAATGCTATGTCAGCTAACGTTACGCAGTGTAAACCTTTTTGTAGATAAAATGGTCTAGATAAAAAACAGATGATAGCCCCATTTTCCTTGGAATGAACAACGCATTGTCTGCTTGACGTTGTCATTTTCGTTTTAATGGATTCCTTTTTTTTTCAAATGCGTTAATTTATCTGTCTGCAATTTTGTCTTAAAGACAAAACGATACTTGTCCTCGCGGACATTACTGGCACAGGGATGCGGGGCTGTGGCCTTGACATTGTATCAGGTGATTTTTGAAGGACGACAGAATGTCGTGCGATAAGCACGCCGGCTTTAACAAGCAGGCAACGATTTTTATTCTTTTTTTTCTTAATTCTCTTTTTTTTTTCATTTTCCTTTTTCTCTCAGCCCTCATTTGTTGCTGACAACAAAGTTTCATGCTATATTTCTTGGTATTGGAAAAATAGATAAGATACAGTAGTGCAATAAAAAAAAGGGAAAAAAATGATTACGAATAGCTGACTGTGCCTTGTGTTAATATTTTCTCCAGTCATTTGCTTGAAAACACAAAATTTACATCTTAGGAAAGGGGGTTACTTTGATGTCTTACTGGCATGATAGATCAAGTGTCATTATTGTTAGCATATTTTAATGCTCAATATTTGAACTGTTTTTCAGGCTCAACCCATCAAGGTGGTAGTCACAGGTGCAGCTGGCCAAATTGCCTACTCTCTGCTGTACCAAATTGCAAATGGGGATGTTTTTGGCAAAGATCAGCCCATTATTTTGCATCTTCTTGATATTGGACCAATGATGGGAGTCCTGGATGGAGTTGTGATGGAATTGGCTGACTGTGCTCTACCTCTCCTTCATGGTAATTTCTGTTGCATAATTTCTTACCTATTTATCAATTTTACCCTTTTACATTTCAGGTCTTGAATTTTTAATTATACACTTAAAACTAAATTTTATCCATTGTAGTAAAAATATGCATATTACATATTACATGCCTACTCATGATTATTATTTTTAAAAAAAATCTTTTTAAAAAGTCTTTTAAAAAAGGTCTTCTAAAAAATCTTTTAAAAAAATATTTAAAAAAATATTTTAAAAAATATTTAAAAAAATATTTTAAAAAAATATTTTAAAAAAATATTTAAAAAAATATTTTAAAAAAATATTTTAAAAAAATATTTTAA
>Ga0058701_10001441_pt1 | contig 16840 bp, 9 predicted proteins | sample AgamicOrMae_FD_97039 | JGI IMG/M metagenome (GOLD analysis project Ga0058701, IMG submission 97039) | Agave microbial communities from Guanajuato, Mexico - Or.Ma.e | ecosystem: Host-associated > Plants > Phyllosphere > Phylloplane/Leaf | place: Guanajuato, Mexico | collected 2012-06-04
GGACGAGATAACTTTTTATGTAACACGATTAAGACTTAAACTAAATTCGAATTCCATGTTAGTGACATATACTTACAGAATCATTTTAGATATGTTCAAATATTTTTGTAATTCACAGGGTACTTTAGGGTACGGGTTAGCCTAATAATAAGACTAACATTAAGTCTGCGATTAACCTTAATGGATCGTATAGTCACCATGTCCAAATCTCTCGATACCCAAATCTAGATTCGACTGTCTGCTTAAAAACTATTGTATAGTGGCCTTGCAGACAGTAATATCAGCGCTGACGTTTCGTTCAAAGGTCTAAACATCTCAACGCTACCGTTAACACTAACTTGGTGCGTGCCCTGTTCCTCTCTCCGATTTTGCTCCCCTCGGCTCGGCTACAAAACCTGGAACATAAGTAGAGAATGCCAACTCTTGTTATCCTCCGGAAATCAAACGCGGTTTGGTAGAAGAGCGTGAGAGCCCCAAGCTATAGGCAACCGCTAAAGCAGAGCTGTTATGTTGGTGGTCTACCTCGAGCAAGAGTGATTTTTGCCAGCGGACAGTGCAGCTTTTCTTTTCACTTTTTCACCGCAGGATTTCAACTCCAAGCGGCTAAAGCACCGATGTTATCTAACACAATCACTCGCCTAAAGAGCAATGATTTGAAGGGTAGTTCCAGCAACTCTTATTAGAACTATGGATGGGATTTTGAAACTGTCTATTTTTGTAATGCTGGTTTTAGACTAAAAAGAATTTGGCTATAATTAACCCATAACGGCCCTAAGTATTTTGAGTGAAATTTAGCTTAAGAGATATTGGAAGGATTTTTTCTATTAAAATATGCAGTTTAAAGCTTTTGAAAATGCCTAAATAACTAAATTTCGGGTTTCCAGAGGGGTGATATTTTTAAAATTTTGATAATACGGAACTGGAAAGATCCTCTACTCTTTTTTGTTTCCGAACGGTATCGCTGGGCGGTAGGAGGTTAATTTTTGGCACGGGAATTTTGTTGGGGGCGGGTATCATTGTCTTTGATGACGAGTATGGTGGTTGGCTGCTGAAAGTGAGCTAAAAGTTGGCTGGAGCGGGCTGAAAACGGGCTGAAAATGGTCTGAGAGTGGGCTGGAAGTGGGCTGGAATGAACTGGAATGGACTGGAAGCGTATCAGGCTGACTTTGACATGAATTACCCATGAATTAGGTCAGGCGGTCGCGAGTAGGCTCAACTAGGGTAAAGCCAATTTGAGTTGGGCCAACTAAGTCAGGGCTACCGCTTTGCGTTAATTTTTATCAACTACAACCAATACTCAGAAGGCAGGTCGCTGGCAGGACAATACGGAACTCCTCAACTCAGTGCTTGGGCCAATTCCGGCACGTGCTCCATCTCTGTTCCGCATGGCTTTGGGCCTCCTATGTAAAGGCTGTACTCCTATGCAGAGCTCAGAGCGTCTCCAGCCCAAAGGTGAACGCTGCGAGCCAGAGATTGCTGCGAGCCACGCCACGTTAAGGCTGCTGAGCATCCTGGGGGGGGGGCACGACAATGGGGGGGGACTCTGGAGCAGGTGGCACGAACGGAGGAGGGGCATAGACCGGCGGTCCGAAGTACAACAGGTAACCTCTCCTCATCAGTGGAGTGCTGGATCTTGAGTTGAACGTGTCTGCAGAACCGGTTCGGTTCGGAGCTCGGGTTCGCTGCCCGAGGTGGCTGTGCTCGCCCGACAGTGCTTGTTCGAATGTTTGGTGCGTGTGCTTGAGTGAGAGCGATGAGGGCGGGCCGGGCCAAACACAGATAGAGCTATACGAGGCCCACAACGGGAAAAGTGACAACGCTTTCTTTCTTTCTCTGGATACGTTTCACTGGATAGGTAAGAGGTCGCAGCTGTTTTGCCCCAAAGTAAATATATACGAGGAGAGGATGTTTGGAAAACGGTTGTTAACCAGCGCCCTCTCTCGAGAGGCCTTATAAAAACTCCTTAGTTCGTCAGTTCGCACGTAACAAACCTAATGCATTTTAAATGGACCATTTTGTGCAAATAGTCACTTCGGTCGCCTTAAACACTTGGAAGATACGATTTCGTTTAAAGACATTTTGTCCGCTGTAGATTTCCGTTGGTATCTTCCGGTATTGTCTGAACATTTATACTGTCTGACGTTCCAAACATTCTTCGGATGGAATCGAAAGTATTTTGAAGTCATATCGTCGGATTTTCATGATTTTGATAACTTCATGTAACATACCTATATCTTGTTTTTTCCCGCATTTCTTAACGCACGCCTTCAACATCTTAACCCACGACCACCCAGCGATGCCGTTCGGAAACACAAGAAAATATTTTAGAGGATCTTTTCAGTCAAGTATAGTCACAATTAAAAAAATATCACCCCTCTGGAAACCTGAAATTTAATAATTTAGGCATTTTCCCAAGCTTAATTTTGCGTATTTTAGTGGAAAAAAAACTTCCAATTTCTCTTTAACTAATTTTACCTCAAAATACTTTGGGTTAAGTAGAGTTACTTAGAGTTAAGTAGAGTCATAACCTGTGTGATAGTTGATAAAACATGAGTTGACATTGAGCAGGCAGGTGAAACCAAATGTGAACAGTAATCGAGAAGCTCCTTATCAGCTTGGTAGTAAATGCGCTCACGGAAAAAAATGTTTTGTTATACCAACAAAGTCATTTGTTAAGGGATAACAAAAATATTTTGTTACAACAACAAAGTGTTTAGTTGTATCAACAAAACGTTTGGTTGCTGCTGCAAAATTTTTGGTTGAAGCAACAAAAATTCATTTGTTGTCCCTAATTTTGTTGCCGTAACAAAACCATTTTTTCCGTGATTCTGAACAGGTGGCGAAAGTAAGTGGAGTATCCTTAGTGAAGTTCAATAAACCCATAAGTGAACCCGTAGGAGCCGGGTACCACGCTAATTAACTCGAAGCCCACAAGGAAAAAGAAACGAACGAGCAATGAGTGACAGACCGGGTGAATGCAACAGCCAGTTACTTCCCGGCACCACAAAATAGCGTAACCCTTTTGGTTCAAAATTTTGTAAAATTACGTTGAGAGCCCGAATAAACTACTTAAGGCGAATCTTGGGCTCACTTTTTCCAGAAGATACGTTTTGCGAAGATTTTGATCGTTAATTGAATGCTTGCATTGAGCGGAGAATGGCCTTTGGGATCAATAGGATTGGAATTAAATAACAATTATTATTTTCGTCTTTTGTTTTGCTACTGTAAGCGTACGCTTCAATGAAAGATGTGTAACACTACTTATCGCCCCAATTCCACGTGTTTTTCGCGATTAAAGTTTTGACGCAGAGAACGTCTATTTTTAAAAAATATTTTTTTGAATTTAGAGTAAAAATGAATAGAAGTATTTTACGACCTTTGTCCTGTGAGGCGAGACCGTGAGTCGGTGGCCGGACCGGAGAGGGCCGAAGGGGGCCGAAGGGGGTCGAGGGGTCCGAAGGGGCCCGGAGGCCGTAGGCATAGCGGCCCTGAGCAGCGGTCGCCACTAGACCGTTTCAAACTCGTTCAAGAAAAGCATTTGTGAGCACAGCATGCAGGTTTAATCTTGAATGGCCGATGGCACTCCAGTACGCTCCCGAGGCAACGCCAGACTCGGAGAGCGACACCAAACGGAACAAAAACGGCCAAATTTGGCCTTAAACTTGGCTCTAAAGGACTAATGACGCTAATGAGTCGAATCTGCCTGTTCCAGTTCGACAGATGCGGAAAGAGTGCTTGACCTCACATAGTGTATTTCAGACAAGCTGAGTAAGGCTCATAACCTGATATAACGCTTTTGAGGCAAAGATATACTGTAGGTAGGACGCCTTATGACTCGCTCCTGTGCCGTTACGCTCAGCTTTGAGGGAACGCACGAGAAAGAGAATACCAACTTTGAGATTCGCAGCATCACGGGAGACTTGAACGCATGCAAATGAGAACTGATAAATGGAAGGACGTTAAACCCGGGTACACCACCAAATTGCATCATTTGAAAATTAAAGAATTTGAAATGTTGCGATATTCGATTTTAAAAAAATCGAAGCCTTTATTAATTGGAGATCAAAATTTTAATAAATCTTTTATCGAGCGTTTTGCGCGGACAAATCGTTTATCTACTAAACCTTGGCGAGATCCCAATAAACCCTGAAAACTTTTTATAAGCAAATCGATGAATGAGCGCGCAAATCGAAGGTCCAAAGGTGACGTCTTTTTTTGACAGCATCCCGAGCTGGACCGCTTTCATGGCACAGCCATTCACAAGCTTTCATTGATGTCCCTTTGACGGTGAGGAGGCAATCTCTGGTCCCCAGCGAGCCGCCCGTCCCCGTGGCCTACATGTCACGCCGCCGTAATAAGCTACTTAGTTTTCTAATATTAATTAGACAGAAGGTTTAATGAGGTCGGGAAGAGACCTCTATTGGCAACTTTGATGAATCAGTCATGTCAAGGTCGTCTTGAGACAACGAATCACTTTTAAACAAGATCATCTTCGACATTTCTCCCAACTATAACTGTACGGATTTTGCCGAAATGCTTCTAAAAAAATAGTTTTACAGTATCTTGAGAGCCATTTTTTGTCACTATTTGCATGAATCGCAGATGTCTGAGCTTTACAAAGAGAAGAACTGATCTCGAAAGAATTTCATTCCACTTACTCCCTAAATTTCGGACATCGTTTTTAATTTTTATAAATTTCTTATTTTAAGAACACTATAACAGAAAGTCAGCGAATATTTGGACTAAAAAAATTCAAAGCAATGATTTGACTTTTGTTGCATCTGAAATTAAGATTCTGTTTTTACAGTGTTTATGCGGTAATACTGTCACAGCATGTTTTGAAAACTTTTCTTAGCAGATCAGGCAAACCTTAAGAAAGTTGAATTTGTGCGGACCTTTGACGGCACGGCTTGGCTAAGAAAAATCACCGATCAAAGGCCGCTGACTGACCGACAAGAAAAGAACCAAAAATCGACGTTCCTCACGGATTGAGTCGCAATCAACAATGGTAAATTTTTACAGTTCGTGAAATACGCGCAGAGAAAGTCTTTTTATTTGGCGATTTGCGGAATACTCAAGTCGAAAGCGCGCCGCTGCCCCTATTATAGTTGATTTCCCAAATTGGACTAAAATAAGTCAGACCCAAACTGATCCGCATGCAACCACGATTATATTGTTAAGTTTCCCGCAATTCCTCTTCTTTCTTCTCACGCAGCGTATTAATAATGTGCCGGCTTTTGTGGCACCGTCGGGATGATTTAATAACCATTTCTCTTTAATTTTTGGTTCATTTGAGTTAATTGAGTTGTCGTAGGTACGTATTCGCACGAATTGCGTAGGAAACACTATCCCGAGTAACCTGTAATGGGTCTCAGCATATTAGCTTTCGTATCTTTTAGCGAGGTTATGTGTACGTACGTGTCTGGCTTTTTCGTGCATTACTTCCCGGAGTGTGTTCCTCAAGTGGATATCCGTTCGGGATGCGCTACTCTGTCATGTCAAGTTTTGACAATTGTGTCAGCACATTTGTTTCTGTTTGTGGACACACCGCCTTCCTCTGTTACGTTCTTCCTCGCGCCGTAAGAGTGCCGACAAAGGCGAAGGGTTGCGGCCAAGGGGCCGAATAACACGGAAGTGAAAAACGTGTTTGCAGCCTCCGGCCGCAAACGCGTGTTTTTAATTTGCGCGTCGTAATATAGCACAATCAGAGTCAAGAAGTGGTTGTCTTAGCGAAGGAAGATTGCGGAGTAGTAAATTTCTTCTATCGTGCGAGGTAGGTAAACGAGATCCTTAAAACCATAAGGGAATGAGAGCGGCTATCTTCCGGATGTGGACCCAGCGCCCCCAAGCCCCCAAAATCACAATACTTTTTAGAGCTAAACCTGTGAGAAAGCTTCACCTAATCCAGCCTAAGTTAACCTTCCCTACGTAAATGTACCGTATGGTGAGCGTCACTCAACGCAGTACACATTCAATGGAAAATGATTCACGTTCTCTCGATCGTCTCAAGAAGACATGAAAATGGGTTAATGACCTTCGCTGAACGTAACCTGGCAGGTTCATGTTATCCACTTGAGATCCTATTTAGCACGAACGAGAGTCGGCTCGAGCCGACTTCGAATCAGTGATCACTGATTCGGACGAGCGATCGATCATAAAATCACTGATTCACTGCGCTATGCTATCGATTGCTTTTCATCGGACACCCACTCAAAATCTGACAGGCGTCACCAACTGTGAAGAACCTTTTTTTTTAAAAAAAAATTGGACTTCTACCAGAAATATTCGTCATAAGTCTTTGGTCCTAAAGTTCAGACTGTTATTTCAGAGGTGGAATTTTCCACCTCTGTCGTTCCACCTTTAGTCGCGAAGCCACATGGAGTAAAGGTGGAGCGAGGCACAAGGCGCCTAACCTTCTTTGAGCTAACCTAATCTTCACATAAAGTCATGAAGGTTGAACCAGAGCTGATTACATCAGGTGGGAAATCTTGACTTCATAAATGAGCGCGTTTTTAAAAGATCGTAGATTAGTAGCGTGAGCGTGGACGGATTTTGGCGGCTCAAATTGGAAGCCCTTAAAACTAAGATATCATAGATTGATTGATCTGTATTTGTGCATTTTACCTGAATTAGGTTTTGGCATCCTCATTTTTAAAGGAGGACTTAAAGCCTTGAACGTTTTGATAAATAGATCCCTTAAACTGATTTCTAAAGCATACTTCCCAACTTGAGTTACCGGTAAGCTTCCATGGGTGAGACTTGGTTTGAGACGCGGGAACTATTCGGAGGCTTTTTGAAAGGCCGGAAATGGACCCGATTAAGAACTGTCTGAGCTTTTGGACGCCGACTTTCTCCTGACTGAAATATTTTAAAACTTCTACTGATAAAAAGAGACGAGCCTATAAAATTGTGTGAAGACAGACAAGGACAGTGTCGATGGCGGGCCGAGAGAGACTTACGGCCGCTGGACCAAAATACGGATGCCTTGCGCTCATCCTTTCAGATGACTATCTAAACTAAAACTTTTCACTGTACGTGAAAGAAAAGAAAGCTGGGGATTCAACTACGATGTCTACGATATGACATCATTAAGGTACGCACAACTACTCTTGTCCTACTTTAGATAAAGAACGTCTAACGAAATCGATCATAGCTTAAAATAGTCCTATCAAGGTTAACCTAAGTTAACCTAAGATAGCATAACATGAGTTATATAATCCAAACTCATAACGATAGTAATATTAATAACACGAATTTGTTAGCCTGTTGTAGACCTAAAATAGCCTAAACTCACTAAGTTTAACGTCGACCTAACGTAGTCTGACGTAGCATAGCCCAGCTCAACAAGATAGCTTTAAGCGACCCAAACTCACGGTGATCTCTTCGCCTGTAACAATTAGGTCGACTCAACGTTCCTCACCAACTCTTTGGGGTAACCTAACCTTACAAAGTTGATCTTAAGTCTAAACCCATTATTTCACTAATCCAGGACTGGAAACAATTTATCTGGTCGCACTAAACGCACGTCAACAGTTTCTGTGCGTCTAATTGACAATGTTTCCCTCTGCGTTTTCTCCTGTCGGTGGCCTTTTTGTCCATCAGGTTGTTCGGTTGTGGCTAAGATCATATTTTTTTTTTGTCGTGAATTGTGTATTTTGTTCGGAAGTGGTTTTTCCTTTTACAACAAAGAGTTTGCAGTCGGTGGCGGCGTCTGTCGGGTTTGGTTCTTCGCTGTTGCGAGTCGAAAGCCAACCGCAAGCCGCTAACCGCCGAATGGCGCCGAGTGGCGCCGAGTGGTGCCGAGTGGCGCCGAGTGGTGCCGAGTGGCGCCGGGTGGCGCCGCGGACAATACAAATCTCTTTTTCCGTCCCTCTGTCTTCGCCGGTCTTCGCCTCTCGTCGTGGTTGGATTACGATTGCGAGTTTGAGGAAATCAAGGGCAGCAGCCGGTGATCGCATCTCGCGCTCTTTCGCGCGCGACGTCAGCTACCGTCCATTTGCCTAGCCTCCACTCTTCCCCTCCCCACTTTCAATAATGCTTGCTAGACAGCCCGGGAAGGGTTAACGGAAATGCAATCCAGTCCAAAATATTATTTCCTCGGTAAAACTGGACCTTGTAAACATCAGTAAATCAACCCTTATCCAAGCACAAAACGAAAAACTTGTTTTGAGATGTTCTTTCCTGTTTTGGAATAGTACACGGTAATTTTCCAACATAGACCTATGTTCAGCCACACCAATAATGGAAAGTTTTCACTGATTGTGAGACCTTTTGAATCATATGGCAGAACGTGTCCTTCTTGAAAAATAATCAAAATACGTTCTACTCTCTTTTTTTTGCACCCAAAACAGAGCTCTCTAAGAACTCCGTACAACAGGTGTGTTTCCATTATACTATGAGTAAACCTAATCTATCCTATTGTTAGCCTAACTAAACCTAACCTAGTCTAATTAACCTGACCTAGCCTAGCCTAACGTAACTTATACTCTATCGTAGCTTAGCCCTGGTAATCCTAACGTAACATAGCCTGTGTTTAGCAAACCTAACCTATTTAAAACAAGCTTAGATCAGTCTAACCTTGTTAAATCTGTAAAATGTACAGGTTTGACACCCTCAGCTTAATGAGCTCTTTGCCAGAAACATCTTTGTCCAGCATCGCAATGCATGAGGGCCTATCGGTAATATTTCGTCTTTCTGTAAAGTGCGCTGAACTCACTGTCATCTAGAAGATGCTGACTTTCGGCTGTTCGAATTCTATGGTAGTAATAGGGGCCGAATGACGTGGGCTGCTCTTATGAAGACAAGAATAAGAGGCTAATTCGGCTGCGGCGGCTGCGGTGCATTGTTGCCAGATTGCGAGGCGGTGGCAGTGCCAATGGCGCACTACCGGAAAATAATCTGCTTACCACTCTTACCGCTGGCAGTCGTCGGAATTATGTCTTCCTGTTTCCTCATTCGAAAAGTGCCCCCGAGCTTTCTTCGCATCCTTTTAACTCCACTTCTTGTTGCGTAGCTTAACTTGTTAAAAGCACTGCCCTCCTCCCCCAAACACCATCACCTCCTTTGCTCTATTCATGTTTCAGCTGATATTTTTATTGAAAGTGAATTGGTCATTAACTTAGCGACTATTCCTGACATGAAGCATAAGTGAAAACAAAAACCCCGTTTTGGGTGTGAAATCAAAACAGGGGTAATACGTATTTTTTTTCAACATAGGCCTATGATGAGCCATATCATTGAAAGGGCTCGGCGAGAGCTTTCCATTAATGTGGCTGAACATAGGTGTAGGTTAAAAAAATGACCAAAATACGCTCTACCCCCGTTGTAGTTTCATACCCTATACAGATTTAGCGTTCCCCAAAACGGGGGTTTTGTTGTTACTGTGTTTATTTTTGTTATTCAAGTGCCTCGAATAAATCGGCGTACAAAGGTTAAAACAACGAGTCAAAAGGGCAACTTCGAAAATTAGAAGACAGTCAAAATGGCTCAGGCGTGAATCGATATTACGGGCCATCTTTGATCGAAGTAAGATCGAATCGCGAAGTGGATTTTTAGCGCAGCTGGAAATGACAGCCGGATTCAGGCAACGCTGTTGGAAAGTGGTTAGCTTAAGTAGGCGCGCGTCGTTGAAGTAATGTCTGTGTTACGATTCTCTTGTTCCTTTTTGACCCAATAATTAGTGCAAGTCACTCTCACAATCAGCAGACGGACGGACGGACGGACAGCGGAGAGCCAGATGCTCTTCTCCGCCGAATTAGCGCCGCTAATTCTCGGTCAAAGACCTAAATACTCGATTGCAAACGTCCGGGAGACCTAACGAGATTGTGCAGTCGTGAAAAGCAACTTCTTGTTACCAAACTAACCTAAACGTATTGTGAACGTAATCTTGTTTGATTCGGACAGAAATTAACCTGATCTTGCAATAAACCTCCCTTTTTAGGTTTGAGCTTGCCTAGATTAATAAACCTAGCTGAGCTAAACCTACTCCCGAAGTTTCTCGCGGGTAACTGACCAGAAATACTCGATCCGTGACTCATCGGTACATTGGACTGAATTATCCTAGAACTGGTACTCACCAGATACTCATCTTAAGGAGCGGTTGGTAGATGAAGACAAAAGATTTACCTCTCGATCGAGAATGTTTCCACAATGGGAATATCGACTTTAAAACGATTCCTGTTTTTTTTGTCCTAATTGTGTCCGTAATTGAAAGAGCGTTTCTTCAGTAGGTCGACCCGTCAAACCACCTAGCCAATCTAATATTTCTTATGTTGTTATCTTAGTGATTCATTTGTCGCAGCAAGTCGACTATAGACTTTACAACTGACTTAAAAGTTCTGTCGCGTAGTAATTTGCTTGGTTTCGCTTACTCCGTTCGTTTGGATTGATTTGGATATAAGTAAGATTTAGTAGTAAGTGCCGTAGTATATACGGCTGGCTTTAAGTAGATAAACGATCGGTTACATTGGATTTTGCATTAAGCGTTGGGTTAAGCTATTGGTTATATCAGAAAATTTGGGTTGGTTTAATTCCAGGTCACGAAAAAGATACCTCTTAACTTGTCTTTTGCGGATAAAGTGTTTAGTTTTAGATCTCCCCAAGAAAAGTGAACTGGCCTGAATTTTATAGGGATTAGCGAACACGAAGATGCGGGTCGCCCTATCGGACTCCGAATCTTCCAACTTTGGTAGGCAAGTCTTGTCGTTGCTTTGTGATGCCAGCAAGCATCGCGATAAAGATGCAAAAGCGATTCATAATCCTTTGAGGGACTTTGAGTAAGAAAATAGCGTAATCGGTTGATCGTTTCGCCGAAAAAGGATTCTCAGATGTTCCCACGGACCGCTAAAGAGGCTGCCTTGAGGAAGCACCTCGCCGGAAGTGGAAAGGTGGAAATCATGAGCCTCGAAATATATGCCTCGATGGAATTATGTAAAAGATTGAAGACCTAGCTCCTCATTGCTTTTGGAAACAATCCTTCTCATCATCCCACACATGCAGGGGATCAACTCTTTAGATAACCTAACCCATTGTAACCAACCTACTGCCAACCAAGTGAAATTTAGGCTTGCTGGTGTCGCGAATATATCCATAGAATTACGCAAAGGTCGCTGTTTGAAGCTCTGCCTGTCGGGAACCGTGGGAGAAAAACTCCTAAGGAACAAGACTAAGATTCAAGTTCACATTCCGGAGAAAGGAATAACGGTCTCTTTAATTGTCGGCTGCCGTAAAATATGGAAAAATATTTACTGCTACGTCAAGGACTTATCTTGCGACGAGATAAGACTGGGAAACTGTTACTATGTTGTATGCTTAAAACGATTTCAAGTGAATATTCCCAGCCACAAAGTCCAAGAAGGTCTAGGAATACCGTTCATACACTTCATGAATCTGAAGTCGATGACTTTACGCAAAGCTGTTTTCATTATTATTATTTATCCGTTTTTTTCATGCAAAAGGAAGAAGGAAATAAAAAAATCCTTTTTTTAAAACACATTTTTCTTTGTAACGTAACGACAAACTTACTTAAGGTTGCGGCTTAATCATTTACTAATTTGGAATGGTGGAATACCAACAAGAGAAATTACTAGTGCGCCGTAACAGTACGCTGCACTAGTATGATGGTCAGTTTTCGCATTTGAATTTCCGCGGGCGAAATGAAGTCGATAAAGGGAAAGGTTTTATGCTAATTACTGGAATGAAACAATGAGGCGAGTGAAAGGAATTCGTTGAAAAACAAAACCCGATCGAGATCGTTTGGTGGTCGACTTCGTGTCGCCGCACTGGGAATTCAACGCTCGAAATTCCCAGCTCGCCAAAAAAGTTGCAACGTACATTATTTGAAACCATCATCTTGAGCGGACTTAATTGTTGCGCATTTTTAATCAAATTTCGCAACGGGGCTTGTCTGGTCACGGCCAGCGAGATGACCAGATTAAAACCCCATCTAAGAAACAAAGCGCATTGTTTTTGATACTTTTCTTCTCACTCCTTTAGTGATGACACTCGTACCCGCTCCTCGCTCATCCTCTGGGGTTCCTCTTCCGTTCCTCTTCGTCGTTCCTCTACCTGAATCCGCTTTAATCGATGGCCTTAACCGATTTCTGCTCAGTCACAGCCTTGAGCTTCCTATCAGCATTTTCTTTTAGAAATACTCGCAAACTTGTCAATTAACGCGATGCCGCTAGGAAACAGAAAAAAATATTTTAGAGGATCTTTTCAGTTCAGTATTGTCACAATTTAAAAAATATCACCCCCTGAAAACCTGAAATTTTATTACTCAGGCATTTTCCAAAGCCTAAAATTGCGTATTGCATTGGAAAAATACTTTCAATTTCTCTTAACCCACTACCGCCTATCGATGCCGTCCGGAAACAGAAAAAAATATTTTAGAGGATCTTTCAGTTCGGTATTGTAAATATTTAAAAATTATCACCCCCCTGTAAACAAGAAATCTAATAATTTAGGCATTTTCAAAAGCTTCAAATTGCGGTATTTAATGGGAAACATCCTTCGAATTTCTCTTAAGCTAATTTTAACTCCAAATACTTTGGGCTGTTTGGGCTAAACGGATTTTCGTAGCAGTCCCATTTTTTTCCTTGCAATATGGCAACTCTAGGTCAATTGTTTTAATCCCTCGAATTTAAACACTTCAAATGTCATCTCTTTGTATTGGCTCTTCGAAGTTTCATTTCCTCCGGGTGATCGAATTGAGCCTCAAAAAATCACTTCGTAATATTTTTCGTTTCAAGGAAGTAAACGTGGTCATGCAAATATGTGCATATAATGAGACATCATTTTTTTGTTAGCTGTGAGAAGAAAAACTAAAACGAGTCGAGTGTTTTGTGTGCCCCTGAAGAAAGAGGTGCGCGTTTTTAGGAATTAATTAACACCCGCATGAGGAAAGGATTCCACTTCTTTAAAAACAATTTCTTTATGCGTGTCTTCTTATTAATAACCGCGGGAAGAAAACACATAAACATCTACACACGAAAAAACTTAACCTTTCGGCCATTTTTTTCGGAAAATCGACCGGAATTCTTCAGTAAAACCAGGCATTTTCTCGGCGAATAGCAAAGTCTTCTCCAAAACTGTGGGATCGACTAGAAAAAAAGAAAAAAAATAGTTCGCACGCTATCTTGGGCTGTAATTTTGGAAGATGGAAAATAGTAAACTAGGCTTATTTCTGGTTCCTTATTTGCCAATGAACTCTGTGTTACTTCTCCTGATTAAAAAATCGTTTCCGTAACATTTCTTTTCGGATTTGAAAGTTTCATTCGAGTTCCGAAAGTTGTCTTGTAACTTATACAATCCTTTTAGTCTGTGTTCAACCAATTATTCATTAACTGATCGGTGTTAATGTTTTTTAAAAACCATTTTTTTAAATGTTGCGATACGGTCTACTTTGCCCATATTAGTTTCAAGTTTTCTGATTGAATCAATCCTTCCCCTGGTCCGAGAATCCATAGCAAATCCATGGATGGATTTCCAAAAATCCACGGATATCAACATGGATATCCATGATTTTTGAATGTCAGTCTTCAATTCATGCAAGCGTGAATATCCACATAGATGTCCAAGCACGGATATCCATGCAAGGACATTTCGCAATGGATGTCCGTAAACAATAAATATCCATAAATTGATATCCATGTTTTTATGGATATCAGTCTTCAATTATCCGTGCTTTTATGGATGTCCATTTGGATATCCTTGGATTTCTATGGATATCCATGCCTTGACTTGCTATGGATTCTCGATCTGTTTCGCTTTGGTAACTTACTGGTTCGTACTTGGTCATTACTTAGACTTTCTCTTTTAGAATTCATCTTTTCTTTTTTTTTACACTCTTTAAAGGCAACTTATTTTTTGGACATTTGTCAGTGACCTTTGTCAGTAAGGCAAGAAGTGCAGAAGCAGCGAGTCTGTTTAGCGGTGGCCGGCAACACTCAAGTGCGAAATGATGGAATCACTGCTCCTTATTTCCATTTTTCCCGCTCTCCGGTCGGCGACCTACACTCGCCGCGCCGCGCCGGTGTGTTCATTTCTGAACTGTTGGTCGCACCGAAGTAACATCATGTGAGAGATTCCATTGTAAAGCGAGCTACTCCGACATGAATCTACAAAAAAAAATCAATCTTGACGTTAGGTGCATTCATGATTATACTCATCCTTCACAAATACCTCCACACTGATCGAAAACGGTCTGGCAACCATGTTTCACTACTCGAAATATGTAGTGACGCCATATGGAATGTGATTTACCAATCGCCGCGAAAATCACAACAAAGACCGACAAAAACATCGTAAAAGCGATTTGGAAATTTCCATGGATGTTATGTAACGTCTTGATGCATCTTAAGTGTCAACCGAATGTGTTATTCTGATTGGTAAAAGCGACAATTTAATGAGCAACAAATATTCAAACTATGTCCTTTGTTAAAAAAATATTTCCTATTTAGGGGAACGCTTTTCAAACAGTTTCGGCGATTCAAAAATACGGTTACTTTGTGAAGTCCACGAATTTTTATCGTTAAGTTTTTGTCGAGTAGGAAATTGCTTATCGGGTTTTTCTCAACCTTTCGAATTCCGAGCGTTTCGCCAACTGTTCCCTATCATTAGCCGCTCCACAATTGGTAGCTTTGACTAAATCCGGTTTAGGGTTGAATTCCGCTCCTTGCGTCGGCTAAACCAGATTAAACCTTAAATTAAGAACCCACAATTAGTTTAATTACATGAACATATCAATCGCCCCATCTTGTGATTCGTATTGTTGACTCATCTATCTTAAGTTAGCAAAACTATCCTCACAGCTGGTACAGATATTAGTTTTAGCCTCGTTTGAATGGAATTGCGGCAAAGGCCATACTTCTTTTGAGGGCGTGCAAATCTTTCCCCCAGTTTTCGCGGATAAAAGAAATGTAACGGGGAATGTCAATTAAAATGCAGTTGGTCGGCTTCTCCTCTTGGTCAATAAGATCGGGAATTTTGCCAGGAGGCGGCGTTTATGAGCTCTCAACAGTTTTTATTGATTTCATGAGTCGGCGCCCGAAATGATTTAGTTGCCTTTCATGACAATCAAAAGGACGTTGAGATTCACTTCAATCAAGCTGAGGACGAAGTAAAGTTCTTCTTCTTGATTTTATCGGACGAAAACTTCGAAAGTCAGTTTGTGTTTTGCTCCTTAACCTTATTCTGGGCACTTCCTAAAATCAGCTAAATCGAAATGTGAAGCTTTTAATCTAATGAAAATAAATTTTTGCGAAAACTTTCTTCTCCTTTTTTTTTAGAGGAATGAGACTATGTTTCAAAAAAAGGTATTACAACCCTGTCCATTTCTCCTCCAAATTGAAATTTTCTGAATTTTTCACGATAGTGGCCCAATTTTTCTGAAGTTATAAAAATCCGATTTCGAAATGAAACAGAAATGATGTGCAATATTTTGAAACCAAAAGGGAAAAAAATCCGTCATTTTTTTCGACGCATCGTGGGGTTCACTGTAGGCTTCTCTCTCACACGGGCTCCACCCTTTCGTCGAATAAAAGCTGTCTGTGTGAGAGCGACGGAGAGAGGGAGACTCACAGACGAGAAGGGCCGCAAGAGCGAGAGAGAGGAGGATCGAAGCGCGCATCGCACGACTTGGACGGGTCCCGTTACGGGAACTGCACTGCGGAATCTCGGCATCTCTGCAAATGCTGCGGACCAGCATAACATAAACTCACTAACTGCACTCGCAACAATACTGTATGGTATGGGTTACTCTACTCCGCAAGCGCCATCTCAGCTCTTCAGGCCTTATTCCGCTTGAAGTACGACTAGCTCTCATCGCTGCCCTCGCACCGGCTAAACGTAACCTAACTTAACCTAACCTTACCCAACCTAGGTTAGGTAAGCTTAGGTTATAACCTAGCCTAACTTAACCTAACCTAACTCAACCTAACTTAACCTAGCCTAACTTAACCTAACCTAACTTAACTTAACCTAACTTAACCTAACCTAAATTAACCTAACCTAACCTTACTTAACCTAGCTTAACCTAACCGAACTTAACCTAACTTATGTCAATCTAAATAGCCAAAAAGATAATTTAACCAAAATTTCCTGTAAAAACAGCTTTCTAGTGTCAATAAAAAATTGAAATTTTTAAGCGCATCGGTGTTTTTGGGTTCACCCGCATTATACAAGTTATACTAAAGATGCAACGAGTTAGTCTTGTTTTAAGAACGTATTTATTAGGTATATAGAAACTAGAATCTAACTACGTTATCCCCATGAATCTTCTTGTTCCTGGAGCTTCTCTCGTGAAACGTTTTTATTCCAAACACCTTGAAATCAGTACTTCGTTGTTACAAACGAACTTTGAAAAGAGAGCATTTTTGAGAGAGGATAGATCGAAGGCTGATTTGTTGCAAGTATGCGGAGCACTTGGGCGACCTTTGGCCGGAGAAGACGGACGTGACAGGAAATTCGTCAGTGGAATATCGTAATGCTCCGTAGCGTAGCCTGCCTTACCAGTTCATGCGGGTTCACGTTATGTGAGCGGCTGCTAAGAAATCTTTTTTTGCCATTGCGCCGGTGAATGCTTACAACAGACATTACACTCCTACTAAACACGACTTGCACTACACGGTCTATTTTAATTGCGCGTTTTGTAATCAAACAGTTTAATCTCAGTTTCCTAATCTCCTCCGCAACTCAAAGAAACTAGAAATTTTGGCTTGCTCAGCTTACCGGAAAAAAGATTTTTTCAAAAAAAAAAAAAAATCAAAAAATTTTTATTAAATTTGGTTTTTATCTAACACGTGCTTAATTTTTCCACAAAAAAATTCCTTTTTTTCTAAAA
>Ga0058701_10001442_pt1 | contig 16839 bp, 8 predicted proteins | sample AgamicOrMae_FD_97039 | JGI IMG/M metagenome (GOLD analysis project Ga0058701, IMG submission 97039) | Agave microbial communities from Guanajuato, Mexico - Or.Ma.e | ecosystem: Host-associated > Plants > Phyllosphere > Phylloplane/Leaf | place: Guanajuato, Mexico | collected 2012-06-04
CACCCCCCACTCGAGATATTTGGCTATGCTCATACTCCAATGACTTCAAAGAGCGTCCAAAGTTCCAACCTTATCCCATAAGGACAGATATTTCCAACACACAACACGAAGAAAATGACCTTGTAGCCTAAAACGTTTTGTTAATGCAGCAATGTGCAAACCAGAATTGTTGTTGACAATTTCACTTGTAACGGCGATCACTTGCATCGTTGTGGTAGCAATGCATACTGTTGTAGTAATAATTGAAATTGTCACCATAGCAATTATGATTTGTTGAGGCTTTATTAACAAATCGTTTTGTTGAGGCAACAAACTCTTTTTTTTTGCACGAAGGAGAGTGGAATAATGATTAAAATACGGCGTAATATTTACAGACGTTTATAACGGATTTTTGCCTGTAAGAAGCTTGAGAAGTTTTAATTGAAAAAAATACAAAAATATTAGGCTGAAATATTAGTTGATAGGTAATTTGAAACTGATATGATATAGTTCTTGGCTCGAGAAGTTGGGAATACTTTTTCAAAACAGAAAAAATATATCACTTTCGTAAACATTTGGTCGTACAGTAACTATTTGCGTAGGGCCGAGAACACTCTAATGGCTTTACATCGGTCAATCAGCGTAAGTTAGCTCGACATGGGTTACCATTAAAGCTACGTTATGTTACAAGGCTTAGCTAGGTTACGGTTAGGTTAAGAGTTGGATAGTAAGTTAAGTTCCGAGAAGGTTACGCTACTGTAGGTTAGATTAACTTAGACGAGATTAACTTCGCCAAAGGCTACCTGCAATGAGGTTACTTAAATTACAGAAATCAGATAAGGTAATGAATCGATGGCTCCTGTCAAGAAGGCTATTGCTGCAAGCGCTCCAGTTATTTCGGCGTAGCTACTGCGAGGCTATTCATAAACGATATCTGCATGCGCGCCGTTGCTATTGTTATGAATCACTGCGAAGGAGCTAAATCGTTAAGTGGATCACGCGCAGCTATCAAACGTACTCCTAAAATAATTCACGAATTTTCACCCATCCCAAATACATGGAGGACTAGTAGTCCTCCATGCCAAATATGTGCTTTGCCAATTTCAACGCACAAATAGTTTAAAATGACAAATTATAAAGATTAATAACAAGGCTGTTTCTCTACATTTTTTTAAATAAATCCAGAAAAGAAGATGTTGAAGAGAAGCCATCGATATTTTTAATTGCACGAATGCCTTCTTCAAGGGTAAGGTAAATTGGTAGCATTGCGCGCTTTTAGGAAAAGCCTGTCGGCATCCCTTTTAAGGAAAGACATTGGGAAAAAAATCAACTCCCTCGAGATAATTCAGGTCCGTTTTATCAAGACTTGGTGAAGATGTTAATGGGCCTGGGTAACCAACCACTAATCATCTCGTCTTTAAAAAAGGAAGGGCGAAGTCTGTGGTCTGAATTCATTGCACACTCAGTTCTGTTGGGGCGGTTTGGGGCTGGGGGCCAGTAGAAGGGGATGAGGAGGCGGCGGGGAGAGGGGCGAAGGGAGGGGCGCTGGGAGGGGATAAATCCAATATAAGGTGGCAGCTGCACATACCTCTGTTCTGAGATCCCATCACAGTCCTATTCGGAATAGGTGAATTGTGAAATAGCGTCTTGCTAAAGAGTGAGCTACCTCTGCAATGTCAATTTTAAATATTGCATTTTCTACACTGTTAAAAATTTTACAATCCCGGATCTGGAATAAATATTCAATACCGGATTGTAAATTTACTATCCTTTCCCTTAGTAATTTCATCACACGGGAGTTGAAATTAATGTTATTTTGAAAATCGCTTTGGAAAATTCAACTCCCGTTTTGTAAAATTACTAAAGGGAAAGGAAAGTATATTTACAATCCGGAAATGAATATTTATTCCAGATCCGGGATTGTAAAATTCCATTTTTTTAACAGTGTACCTCTTGTTTTCTACCTTCCGGCACCGGTTTTAGCAGAGCGTTTCAGATGACACTGAATCTAACCTATATTGACTTGACGTATTTACCCTGCTTTCTCATCGATTTCGAGTGAAATCCACTCGTTTATACCAAAACCTCACTCGAAGCTTTGACATGGTAGTTTTCGGTTTGAACAAGCGAATTTCACCCGATGGTTTTTTAGAAAGTTGTGCCTCTTTGCTAGTCTGCTGATACTGCAGTCAAAAATAAGTGACGTAAGGCTTGGTGAGAGCTATGAGCAAAGCTATAACGAATCACGACACAAGGCATATAAGCGGCTTCGAAAGGGACGAGGTTAGCTAGGGTTTAGGGTAGGTTAGTACCCTGGCAGGTTAAGTATACCCTGTGCCTTGCTGAGTTTCTCTCAGTGCGAAAAGGTAAAATGCAAGAGACAGAAAATGCAGACTTTGGAAGTTGTGTGGACCTCCCCGAGCTGCTTAACATCAACTTATTACGAACCGGAATTTCCAGTCAGAACAATCAGATTCACATGCCATCCAATCAGGGCAGCAATCGATCTTGTGGCTTAATGCTGGCGGATTGAAATCTGAGTCGAGTGAACGAAATTACTCCAGGGACCTTGATACAATAGAGTTTCTAGTTTTGCGAAATATCTTACAGTTTCATGTCTTTCGCAAAGCAATATTATTTATGTGACATTCAAAAAGAAGTTTTTTTACCGGTTTTGAAATCGAGGCTGGTTTTTTTTTCAATTATCAGTATATTGAAAATTCATACAATACTACGATTAATTACGACGCCTTTGTATACATTTTAAACATTAAACACATTCATCGAAATATAATTTTGTAGGCCTGTTTTTATACTTTATTTTAAAAGCGTTCTTAAAAGATAATAGTCTAGATTATTATTAGGTAAGAAGCTTTGCACGAAAAATAGTCTTATTGCAAAATGCCATTTGAATGTTTTTTCTCCAAGCCTAAATATCTGAATTTTCGCCCACGATTGTTTGATTGGGCACGTAGAAATCGTTACGGCAAAAAGTCTGCTTTTCCCACTCAAAATTGTACTTTGAAAAGGCAATATCCCAGTGTGGAATAGTTGGTCGAATCGATGTCAATTCGACGTTAATTTGGAGGTTGGAAAAAAAATCAAAACCTTCGTTGAGTTTGACAAAGTCCTTGTATAAAGTTGGCCGATTCTTTTAAATCTACCTTATTTCGTCATTGCCCTGGTTTCAACGCATCGACGTCTATCCGACCAAACAGTTCTCATTGGTAGAATTTCTTGATTTACAACACACATTAAAAACTATAAACACCTTTTTGTTGGGAACTCGGACCTGTTTTTGGTGTGAAAATAAATCGGAGATCGTGAGTACTTTGACTATTTTTTAAAATGGACCTATGTTCGGCCTTATCATTTGAAAGGTCTCGGCCAGAGCTTTCCATTAATGTGGTTGAACATAGGCCTATGTCCATCTTGAAAAAATACGAAAATACGCACTACCCGCCCGTTTTATTTTCACATCCAAAGCAGGTAAGAACTCCCCGCAAAATAGGTGTTTCTTTATTATTATGTAGATTTCCAGATTTTGTCCGGGAGTTTCTTTGAGATATTCAGACAAACAAGGCTCGTTTGCGGCCATTGTTCCGAAGTGAACAGCGGTGAAACCACAAAGCCAAACATCCTTTGTCCATTAATGCGGAAGCTTTAACGTAATTTCAATTGAGCAAACCGGAGCGGACCCTCCCTCAAAGTGTCCCAAGATGCCCCTCCCGGAATCGCAGGCAGCGCGGACAGCGATTGCCGGCCGCTGGCCAGCTCCGTCTGCAACGCAAATCCTTGCCGGGTGACCTCACGGCGCCTCAGCTATCGGTGGCGCCACTGTCCGCGCCGCGGCCTCGCCTCGGCCCCATCAAAGAGCTCATTTCGCAAGCACTGACTGATAAGGAAATGAGCTCAGTCACGTGGTCGCTGGCCACTGGCCGGTCAGCCTCTTTGGCCAGTCCAAAAACGTGGGACCCCAGTCAAAAGCCCTTATACTTGTCTCCAGAATTTTGGATGATTGAGTGATGCTTTTTTTCGGAATAGAAAATTATCTAGCATAAGTACGTTTCGGAATAGCAGGTATAATTCGTTTTGATTCGAAATGACAAATATGACCAAGGGTAATCAAACCTAACCTCGCTTAACCTCACAAGTCTACTTCCAGACAAAAATGCGTGACATTAAAAATGTTCTAAAGGCTTTGACCATGGAATTAATTATCGTGCTTTTACAATGGACAGTAAAATGCTTTGTCCAAAAATGCAATAGTAAAACGGGTTTTGATCGTTCACGAAGACTTTTTTTGTTTTGTTTTTTGTTTACGGAAGGTGTACATAGACGAAGTGGCCATTCGCCCGCATGCCTCATATTAAATTAGGTTGGGTTCCGTGAGTTCAAGTTTCCTCCCTTTTAAAATGTATTACGTGCGTTCAAGTCTCCATATAATTGCGCCGACTGGCGAATAGCCACGACTTTATGCAAAACTTCGCGATTCTTTTTTTAGTGAACGTTTTCTACCCCGTTCAAACGTATACGAAAATAGCTATGCCACAGTCTTTCGTTGAACAGCAGACAAACTACCGGGAAATGTCAAATTTTACACGACACCATAATTCAATGTTTGGAAACTGCTTTACACATTGTTTCAAGTCCCTAATCAGTCCTTGCTTAACCTTACTGAACTACAGAACTCTACCAAGGTGACCTAGCTGGAATCAATAACGTGATCTTACTCTGCCGAACCTAGTCATCCTGAACTAGCTCAACCTTACCTAATTAAACCTATAATTTTTTCGAAGAAAATTCCTGTACGCCACATAACGTTTTTCTGCTAAAAGGTTGTCATATTTTACATCCAACCTTAAGAAATGATGTGAGAACCTTTGTTACGGTAATCACTTTGTATGAAAACCTAGATGGTTTGGAATCTATTAAATGTTAGCTGACATGGGAGCGGTATCAGTGGAGTAGAATTTTTCACAGTGCGATCTGACGTAAGAATGATTAACTGGACGCTGAATTGCCCGATGGAGCGCAAAATTGGGTTGGGTAACGTTGGCGAACGGGAACACTTTTTCAGGGCGTCAGCGAATAAACACAGAGTTATCTTCGGTACCTTCTTGAAAACTCAGAAAGACTTCTTGGAAAAGTCGAAACATTTCGGTTCCCGCAAGCATTGACCGTCCATTTCGAGAAGACGTTTTCTCAACCGTCCAGTCCGAGACAACGTTTCCTTAACCATCCTCTTCGAGGACCATTCAAAACTGCGTTTTCCGTGATCTGTAAGTTCCTTACACCGGCATGGTATATAGTATTTTGGTCAGCAGAGGTTGTAGGTAAAGGTAATGTTAACAATTTCTGCTGACCAAAATACTCACATTCTAGCGAGTGGAGGGATTACAGATCACACGGGAAACGCAGTTTTGAAATGGTCCTCGAGCTGGACGGTTACGAACACGTCTTATTGAACTGGGCGGTTAATGCTTGCTGGAGTACTGATTTCTTGATATTATAGGGAAGTTTATTAATGAATTATAATTATTGGGCCCATATCCTTTTATCTGAACGCGTAAACTTTATCTGAAAAAATCGGTTTATCCTCTCGCACTGCGAGAGCAGCAGTCATAAGGACCCTGAACAACGTGAAGGAACTTTTTGTTTTAAGGGTGATTTCTGTATCTCTAAGGTTTCCAGCCTGGTTCAACCTTACGCTTCATTATGAGGAAAAACAAAATTCGATCACTAAGGCCAGGTTAACCTAGGTTAGGTATTTTTACCCCTTTTATTCGTGTTGCTCCGCAAAGCCACAGCCGAGCGGGGCAAGAGCAAACATCACCAAGCCTTATACCGCTTGCCTCTCATTGTCACCGGCCGGCCACCGCCGCCAACGAGAGGTAAGTGGCGTCGGGCTTGCCGATGGGTTAGGTTAAGTACCTTCCGCTTCGCTCCTCGATAACCTCGCTCGACCTTGGCAACAAAAGGTGGAACTTTAGATGGGAAAATTCAACCTTTAAAATTTATAGCAAGCATCAATGTCTGAAATCATAACACGACCTTCTTCTAGCTTTTCCCCGCGTAGATTTTATGGTGGTTCATGCTTCATGAACGCGGAAACGTGATAGCGATCACTTAATCTTGTTCATGATGATGAAGTTTAGCTTATAGAAACAATTATTTCATTGTTCTTACTAACATTAAGTAGTAGAGAAAAAAATTAAGCGCTTTGTAAAATTAAATAATAGCAACAATGAAAAAAAAAGCTATGGCTCTATAATTTTAAAAAAAATTGAATGAATGTATTGGGTTAAAGCTACATTTTGTTATCAGAGTAATGCGTGATTGAGGCTCAGGGAAATGTGGGTGGTTGGTTTCTTTAAAAAAAAATTGACCTTTAAGGGTTGCTTGCTATCCTCGGAAAGCATATTACAAACGACCGAAAGTATTTCGTCAGTCAGTTTCTTTTAAGTGTCGTCACTTTTATCAGTTACTATTTATTAAGGTAGTGGACCCACTTACTTCATCTGAACAGAACCGCTTGAAAGTTGTCTTCCATGTTCGGTAAAACGTGCTGATTTCGTTCCTGCCAAGAAAAAATACCCTTTTGGTACAAAAATTTGAATGAATTAGTTTACCAAAATACATGGTCGCTTATGGGGAAATCTTCTTTCGGTCATAGTTATGGCGATTTTGATTTCGTTTTGCATGTTTCTTCCAGACAGATTTTTGAAAAGTATTGGATTATCAATAGATTGGAGTTCAGGGAACATTATGAAATCTTGAAAAGATGGGGTTGTGGGTGACAATAAGGTGAAAACTGGACTTAAAGAGTTACTTTCGACGTAGATGTTTCGCGGCCATTTTTCACCGGGAGTGAGGTTGGTGTAACTCGTCAGGGCTCGGGCTCGGCTGATCTCGAACTCGAATACAGGAAACAGACTTTAGATTCGCGCCAAACTGGTAAGTTAACATTGTTTTTTGCCTATTTGCCTTCTTTTGGATCACAAAATGGCCTCTAGTTTGGCCTTCGAACTCACGAAAAGGTGCCATGTTTAGCCATGTAAACAAGAGACACCCACTGAGAACCCTAATCTCAAAAAGATGGTATTGTCTGTAAGGCAACAACGAATGACAATGAAGAGGTGACTTTAATATGGCGGCGAATTTCGTCACAGCTCCTTTTGATAACATAATGAAACAAATATTATTTAAAATAATAATGCTATTCTCTTTTCGGTTGACTACATTGTGCAGTGTATCTGACAAAATCAGGACCTATTTTGATTGATAGGTTGGCAGTCGTTTCGGCGATTTGTATTCGCTGCTACAGGCGGAAGTGAACCATTTCAGAACTTATGCCATATTTTTTCAAACCAAATCGATCAATTAGTGCTTTCTTCAGTAAAAATACTCTTCTTAAAATCCATGCTTAATTTAGAACCCAGTAAAGGCACTGAGCGTCGGTTGTGTAATGAACGTTGACTTCGGCTAGTAGGTGCAGGGTCCACTACCTTTAAGTAAAACAAAATGCGACTTCGTCTTGGCTTTGAGCAAATGTTTTATTTATTCCAAAAAACTATTTTGACAAAATCTTAAGCTTGTGACTTCCGCTATACTTTTGTATGTCAAGTAAATTACGACCGCAACACCGTAAAAACAACCCACCCCCCCCCGTTTTGTGGAATGCTATACCTGTTTTGGGTATGAAACTAAAACGGGGGTAGTGCGTATTTTGGTAACATTTAAACGTAGACCTATGTTGAGCCACATCAATGGAAAGCTCTCGCCGAGACCTTTTGAATGATATGGCTGAACATAGACCTATCCTAAAAAATAACCAAAATACGTTCCACCCCTGTTTTGGTTTCACACCCAAACAGGTATAGCATTCCCCAAAATGTGGTTTTGTTTTCACTATGAAGTTTGCATAACCAATAAAGTTGTCCGTTAATTAGCTCTTAGCATTTTATCCCCTAAAAGGGTGAGAATATTTGTTTTGCTTGTAGCAAATACCACCTCAGCTTGGCGTATTGTTATAGAACTATCCTAGTTCTAAGAGTCCTATTTCAAAGAAAGATTTATTGACTTAAATGTTTATCCTATGAAAAAATACCACTTCAACTCGCCTAATAAGCCAGAATCTCTTTGAAAATCACATTTTTAGAAATTTCAATCCAGGAAATTTTCTCTGTTTTAAACAGATATGTTAGCTATGTTTCTCTTTTCTTAAAAAAACAAAAAGGCTTTAAGTCTTCCTTGGACTCAGATAACTTGATACTTTTGGGGGAATATGCGCACTCGTAGACAGATATGTAGATGGCAGATCAGATCAGCTTTCCCTGTCTTCTGGAAGTCCGCAATTTCCCGGGCGGCTGGTTTTCCGCAAATGACCGCTGCCCCTGCCGCCGCCCCTGCCGCAGCCCTGCCGCAGTGCCCAGATCTTCTGTGCAAGACGCATTGCCTGATCTCCACCAGCGCCCAGGCCCCGCACGTCGCTCACCGGCCCCTCGACTTTGAGGGACCTTAAACGAAGTAGACTCCTATCTGGATCGCACACACAGAAGTGAAAATTAAATGTCATGAAAATGCATGCTTGCCAGGGGAATGAGCGCTTTTTGCTGTGCCTATGACTCAAAGGACGTCTGATATATCCCAGCTCTCCAACCTTCGATTTCCTCTACCAATGCCACCCTGATTGGTGTGCCGTACAGTTACCCTCAGAATTATTCACTCGCCTGTTCTGCGTACAGGATGTTGACCCTAAAACAGGGAGTGTATTTCAGTAATTTCATCGATTAGGTGAAATAAATATCTCGCTTGTGATGTACTCCATAAATTTTAATTTACTTCCTTTCTTCTCTTGTGTGGTTTTATTTTTCTTTTGGCAAGCAGAATAATGTACAGGGCACCCAACCTAACTGTACTTAAGGATACTCTTCTTCGGCCGGCCCGATCCGCGGAACGGGTAAACAAGTTGCTTCAAATCCCACGTAAAATTTTGGAAGTGCTAAGGAAGGTCTATATTCTCCTTATTTCAACTTTACAAGTCAGATCATGGTGATTTCATGTTGGTTTAGAAGCTTCAAAATCACTCTAAAACGCTAATTTGGCAAAATCTGAACCAAATGAAGGCTAGAACCTACCGATTCCTCTGTTATTTCAGGGTGACCAATCTTTTTTTTCTTCCACCAAGGTTTACTCGAGGAAGATTTACCTTAATGTAGTTTATGTAGAGGATGAGTTTATTCGGCCTGCCTTGAAAAAGAAAAAAGCCCTAATAATTTCAGCCATAATTTTGCTCCAAAGCGTTTCAGACTCATCTTGACGTAAGGAAAACCAAGAAACCATTTGTCTAAATTTGCCTTTATATGACTCATGGTGGAAGAGTATCCTTAGCCTAACCTTGTGCCAAGCCCGATGCTGCTCACTTCAGCGACTGACGCAAAATAGCTCGTCGAAAGCCGAGTGGAGCGACCTACAGGGCACCTAGAGACCTGGATATACTACAGAGAAGATGGGCAGCTATTTTGTTTCTTATGGGATTATCAAATGCATTTTAGCTAACGGAGAAACTTCGGAAACAAGATGGCGGCGTTCATGGTTTGCACTTATAATGCCTCCTCATACCCCGGCCTCTACGAGCACCTGCTGTTTTATGACGTTCATCATTATTAAAATAGGAGGTTGAACCAGAGTAAAACGCGCGAGGATAAAAACGCAAAATTTAGGTTTATTTACCTATTCTGAGAAACGGTATGTAGTGTAATTATCAGTTGTGCAGGGCAAGGAGGTCTAAAATTGAGATGCGGGGTTTTAGATGCCTCAGTTGGATTCGAATAGAGGGGGAAAATAGTCCGTCAGTGTGATCGGTCGAGTCAGCTGTGACCAAGACATCCGAAACTGGGAAACTGGAAATAGGAACAGACCCCCTCCCCCCACTGGGGAAGGGGGCACGTGTCTATCCGTCGTTAAATGAAATCGGACGGAATGTTACGCATTTGTCCTCTAGCCACTCGCCTGCCCTACATTTCATCCCTAAATTCATAAGCTAGTTTGTCATTTTTCAGGGGGCATAAAAACTGCGACCACAGCAGTTTTGACCTAAATACAACCGTGCCGAATCTCATACATCAGCATTATGTTGCTTTATCCTACTCAACTTTAACCTATTTTAACAACTCTATCAGAAATGAGATTTCTTATGCCAAGAAAATTTTCTTGGTATAGTGACAAAACATTTTTTCCTTTCCGCGCAAGATTTTTTTCTTTACATTTTTTTTGAGCAGCAAGAATGTTGTTTTTTTTTCATTTATTTTTTTTTGTGCCAAAAAAATAGGGGCACGATAAAATCTTGTCGTGTCACTACATGAAGAACTTTTTTCATGGCATCAGAAAACGTTTCCGTGAGTGTTTGAATTAGCCTTACATATTTTATGTTCAATGTTCAGCTTGTCCTATCATAATGCATGCATAATGTCGGTTGACCTTATGAAACATTATAACTAAGATGAACGAGTGCGTGTCGAAAAACAATCTTTGACAAACCTGAAAAATAATTTCAGTTTTCAGACTTTCTAAAATATTCTCTGAAAGACAAAAAAAGGCCGAAATCCATTGAGGGAATGAAATGGTAGACTCTTTTATGAACAGCTCCTCTTTGAACAAGAAAAAAAATCTATTTTAAAAGAAAATCCGAAGGCTAACTGAGCTTTTTATCGGTCGAACCGGGGCGCCATCTTGCGGCAATTTCGTCGAACAAACGCGGCCGCCTCCATTAACGTAAACTAAAAGCCTCTTTTGATTTTGCTCGGCGGCGTCTCCGAGGAGACTTGTATGAAGAGTGGCTTGGAAACGCCGCGAAATGTAGTCTCATCAATTGGAATTTTTTCGGTCCTCAGAGATTTCTTCTTCACAAAGCGAGCCATATTCAAGGAATATCTGTTGGTAGTCATGGGACGTGCGCAATCGAGTGAAGTGCTTGCTTATACTCTTTAAATATGGGAGTTTTGGTTTTCCACCTCTTTTGCTCCATTTCTCGTCATCAAGTCCAGCGAAGCGAGGCATAAGTCTAGGTTAAACTAACTTAGAGTTCGCCTACCATAATACCGCTAAATTCTTGGCATCTGTTGCTACCATCGAGGAAAAAGAAGCAACAGGCGACAGGCGAGTTGAGATGTAAGGAAGCGACTACCAATGTATAAGATCTAACCAGGAGCCTAACTAATTGACGAGCCTATAACCCACGCATTTTCATAATGTTAGTCCTCAATAATGCCTCCGAAATTTACAGTGTGGGACACGGTCCCTATGGCAATTGGAGTAGACCGATACTATCCCTGTATGAAAGTTCACTGAATGATTGAATTCCTCGACGAGAGAGATCGACGTTACGAATAAATTATCCGAAACAGATGTACTGATCTAATGTTTTTCGACGCAGAAATTCCCTGGCGAAGAAGTTTTTCAGTGAGAAAACTTATTGTTAGTAAGTAATACAGCACAGATGTTTTCCCTTAGGCAAATTCACTGATACCGGAGTTATGCAACTACACCCTCCCAACTTGGAACCTAACATACTTAAACTTTACCGAAACTTACCAATGTTAACCTAACCTAATCGAGACTTTCCTTGTGTTTTTTGAAGCTTCGCTTAGCTGCCGCAAAGACTGCTGATATCGCTTCATGACTCTTAAGATTGACTTTGCCTACGTTAGATCACATGTCTAGTGACCCTCCGCAAGTCTTTTCTACGAAAAGTGGACGAAGATTCCAACTAACAAAATCACCTTGTAACTTCTTGCCATTTCTTTCAGGAGTATGGCGGGCAGTTAAGATTATCCAGTACGCAGAATTCGTTTTCCGTCCAGGATAATTTCGTCAGTAATAGGTCGGGTCAGACACTACATAAATCCAAGAAAGTAAATTGAGTATGCAAGGGCGGCGCTTACTTAAAGGCCACGCCGGCTGTGCTGGATGCCATGTATATTGCTGAATACCGCTACGCGGGAAATAAGGATTTCTTCCCCTTCTCTTCCACCGCCCTTTCTTTTCTTTGTTCGCAAAATAAGGGGTCATTTTCACACTTCCGTTGAAGCCACTGCCTTTTTCTCGGCGTTTAATGAAAAAAACTTTCTGAATGGAACGCACACGAGGTGCGTTTGGAAAGCAAAACCTCATTTCTATTACGGAGCTTTCAGTAACTGATTTTTTTGCGTTGAATTCCCTACCCATGTTTTTCCACCTTTCGTTGACCAGGCAAGCAAAGCAACAGCGGGGCGACGCACCAGGCACTTATGCTACTCTAACTTTTTAAGGTTGCATTTTCAACCTTTTGGATCGACCCCTACGACGTTAAGCCAAGCGGAGCAAGGCACAAGCCACGTAACATAACCTAACTAACCTAGGGTTACCTAATTAAAGGGTCGCCAAGCCTGATGCCGCTTACTTTTCGGCGGCCGATTTAGGGCTGCCGAGAAGTAAGCGGCATCATGCTTGGCGACAACCGAGCAGAGCGATAGCGAAGCGAGGCACAAGTGACTAACTAATCTTGGTAAACGGCAAGGGGCTTGGTTATGATAGGTTAAGTTAAGTTAGATGCCTCTTGCCTCGCTCGGCCGATTTAGGGCCGCCGAGAAGTAAGCGATCATCAGGCTTGGCAACAGCCGAGCGGAGTGATAGCGAAGCGAGGCACAAGTGACTTTGAACTAATCTTGTTAAACGGCAAGGGAGCTTGGTTACGATAGGTTAAGTTTGGTTAGATGCCTCTTGCCTCGCTCCGCTGTCGTTCCGATCGATTTGACGACGAAAGTTTGAACCAAAAGGTTATTAAAATTGCTACCTTGAAAAATTAGAGTGTAGGGGAGTACCTTCAATTGCCTACCCCAATTTTCAACTGGATGAAACGATAATAATTCATCCTTTCAAGTTTACCATTCGCAATACCCTTTTCCGATATTTATGCGATTCTTCGTATTTCATAGGGACGAAGAAAAACATACCGAAATTCTGGAAAATTCTGAGCATCCTAGAATAAAATTTCTAGGCATAAAAGTGGCAGCGGTTGGGCTGGACAAGAGGTTCTCCGACGAGAAATGGAAGGGCCAGAGATCGTAGGATGTCAATCAAAGAGAGGCATGAGAAAGGCACCGTGTAATTGGAGAGAAGTGGCTTTCCAGTCAAAAGAAGGAGGAACTGTCAATTGTTAATTGATCCCCCAAATTAATTTGATTATCGGCAGGTGGCGCCACTAGCGTAGATGCTGATGGTGCGGCGCAATACCACATTAAATGAAGGAAATCGGTAGAATGACATGGATAGTCTGGAGTCCATCGAACGGAAAAGTTCTTAACCCTGGGCAGCCTAGTCGATTTTCTGTAGGCATCCTACTTATCACAACTGCTGGAATCAGGAAAGAGCACGTCTAGGTTTCTCTTCTTTGCGCTCAGTCGTTAGAGTTCTCTTTCAAGCAAGGTTGCTCCATGACGTCGAAAACTCGTCAAGTAGCACGGAAGAATCGGAGATACAGCATCTTCGACGGACACGCAATCTAACCTTACCTAACCAGACTTAACTTTACCCAGTCTTAGAATTGCAGCTCATCTTGAATCCAATAGATCATGACCGAAGGGGAACCACACTTAGCCAAATCTATTTATTTTAAACGAAGTCATGCCAACCTGTAGCCTAATTTACCCCAACTAAACTGGAATTCAATAAATGAGTCTTATCTTCAATTCACCTGCTAGCTTGCATCACCATATACCTTGACGTGCGTTACATTCATGTAGGTACCTTGAGTTGTAGGTCATGTCGTATCGCATCCGAATCTAGTGACTTTTAGATTCTAGAAATTGGTGTTGGCAATGCCATTTAAATGACATCGTCATGCCTTTTGTATTGAACTTCATCAATAGGTCTAACAAGTAAGTATAACCAACGCATGTTAAAAAAATAGAAGTGACTAAATTCGAATGTGACATGATTTATGATCTCCACTGTACAGTACGATAGTTTTCAATTTGAGAAATACCATTTAAAAAACGTGGACGTGTATTTGAATTGAAATTCATTATTAGGTCTGAATTTTACCAACGCATGTAAAAATTGAACATAAAGTCACTAGATTCGAATGCGACAGAATATATATATATAATCTTCACTGTACTGTAATATTTGAAGTTTGATAAAATCAACCCTTGTCACTTTGATGTTCACTTATTTTTTACAGAGTTGGCCAAAGTATCTTGTTTGTGCTCTTGTATGGTGGTATTGTGATCCATCCAATGAAAATATCTTTTTTTTATTTTGTGCGGAAACTCTTTTGATCGTTGGAACATTTCCTGCTAGGTTGAAACTAGCAGTTTTCTCTAATCACAACTTCACTTAAGGCAACTTCATCTCGAAAAAAGGCATTCAGATATGACGTTTGTGGGGTGCTTTGGCACAGCTGCCGTTCCGTGCAGAGAAATCGTTTCCGATGACTTGTCATTACCCAAATGTGTCTTGCGACTATGTTTACTTGCCGAAGTGCATTTCGCAACGCAAATGCGTCTCATGTGTGACGGGTCGCATTATTGGAGTCACGGGATTCTTCTTACAGTTGCTTTTCTCTTGTTTCAGGTACTTACACTCAGAATAGGAGCGATCTCAACGAGGTAAATATTCTTGAGTGCAGTTTGCTCCTTCAGTGAAACTATTAATAACGCGACCAAAACCAGCAATCTTCAAGCAAGACTTAAGAAAAATATCTGATGATAATCCCATCGTCTGTGTTAAGAAAGCTGCAGCTTAACAAAGAAATTTTGTAAAAAGAAAAAATATGTATTTAGTTTTTGCTATTAAAGTAAGATATAAAAATCCGTTTGGGAACATGAAAATTCCATAGATTTAAGATGGATGCACTGCACATCATGTACAGCACATGCATATTCCCTTGACAAGCTCTTTCCCCTGTTAGTGAGGGTGGTATCGAAAAATTTTTGTCAAGGCAAAAAAATTCACCTCTTATATTAAAAAAAATGGTAAAACCAGGTGGAAAGTGTTTTTACCCTTACGAAAACTCTGCTATGAGCCAACAAAAGAAAAGTTGAAATAACAGATAATTTTTAAAACTAGGGCTTGCTGTGTTAGATCTCATTTTGTTCAAAAGTAAACTGTCCGTTTGTATGATCTGTCCCATTCATAGACCTCCAGGTGACTCCTGTTAAAGGAACCATCTCCGAACGATGCTATGCGCCACAGCACCCTTATCGCGCATCAAAATGGTATTTACACCCACCCTGCGCTTGTTTGAATTTAGCTATGAAATATTCTTTTGAACAAGAATTTAACAAAATGTATAACCTCTAGCATGATTCAGAATATTCGACATTCATACAAAAAGGAAAAAAATTTCGGCGCCTAACGTTCGACTGTGCTTTGTGTGTTCAGTTGTGTAGTTATTCAGAAGTGCATGGCAAACGTTCAACCAAAAACTATTTTCATTCCGATTAGAAAAAAGCACGTTTGCAATAGCAGATGCACTGAACGTTCGGTAAATCTTATCTCCATTAAAATTACATTGAGTCAGGTTATGTTTGGTCTAGTTAGGTGTAGCGACGTCAGGTTAGGTTAGACTAGGTTGCCTGTCGGAGAGAGTCCGTGTCGGATACCATCGCGTCTCACAATTTTCAACTAAATGTCGGAAGCTGCGGACGGAAACTTTAGTTGATGGGACAAAGTTAAATCATTTTACAAGAAGAGCGAGAAAATAGATGGGCAATGCTCTCTGAACAAGTCCGTAAAATACGACGTCTGCGACCTTTAAATGCGAAACTAAAGGATATCATGAGTAATGGATTACACGTAGCTTGCCTTTAAGTGCATTTCGTCCTGCGACGGCGACGAGCGCCCTGTCTCAGCTTGCCCTGGCTTCCCAACCACTTACACTAGGTCAGCTTGGTAACCCCGCTTTCTTTGATTTAGAGCCTTGTGGCCATTGAATTCGAACCGCCGCCACAGACAGCAATATCGTTTTCCTTGTTTACTGCCACTTCTCCGTATTGTTAGGTCGTTCATCAAAGGATAAATCCACCTCCTCAAGTCACCGATCTCGATTTCAGCAGGATTACCAAAAAGTATTCCATCCCAAAACGCTCTTCTTTTTCTGTTCGGACCGAGCATTCGAAACTTACTCATGTTCGATTCTCGACCTCATTTCGAGTTTCACTTCTGGATATCACAAGTGCATTTTTGATATGTCTTGAAAACTGGCGGATTTTTTTTCTCCATAACTTGGCCAATTTTACTTTCTTCTATCGCCTTTTAGATGTAATTAACCCGTTCTCTGAAGGTTGCGGACTCACGACTAGCCCTATCCGAGAGACGGGTATAAAAAAAATAAAAAAGGGTTGCTTTAAAACCAATGAAAGTTCTTGTTTCTGTTACGAAGTGTCATACTTTCATTTTAGGTTCTGTATTGGTTGCGGACGAGTTGAAGAGCTCCATACACGCACAACACAAATTTTACGAAAACATATCTCAAAGAAGCATTTTAATCAATGCTAATAATTATTGTCGTTATTATTAAGTCGCTGACATCCACATTTTATTTTTCCTACCAATTTTTCACCTAGGGTGTATCTTAGATTTTATTTTGGAGACAACGGTAATCACTCAAACATACAGCGTAAAAAATCATTAAGTAAAACTAAGAATGTGCGTTTTCCCATAAGGGCAATGTATTATTCAATCCTGTTTATTTCAAAATTACGTTCGGTGACAGTGAGTTTTTTATTGTGAGAAATGGATTCGATGTGTCCTAAAGAGCACGCCACATAAATTTTAAGTGATTCTGATCACTCGACCAAGGTCGCTCTTACTACC
>Ga0058701_10001443_pt1 | contig 16831 bp, 13 predicted proteins | sample AgamicOrMae_FD_97039 | JGI IMG/M metagenome (GOLD analysis project Ga0058701, IMG submission 97039) | Agave microbial communities from Guanajuato, Mexico - Or.Ma.e | ecosystem: Host-associated > Plants > Phyllosphere > Phylloplane/Leaf | place: Guanajuato, Mexico | collected 2012-06-04
CAATATATTAGTCAACTTTGTACTTTTATTTTAGAGCTCATTCCTTAAGCTGTGATCTCGCGCTCATATTTTGTTTTTCGTCCCCAAAACAGGAACAGTTGAACAACCTGATGACTACCTTGAAGAGCACTCAGCCTCACTTCGTCCGTTGTATTATTCCCAATGAATTGAAGCAGCCTGGTGAGTTTCTCTTCGTTTCTCGCAAATTTCGCGACTCCACTAAATTAAAGCACAGTTAACCTTTGAAGCGGTAAAGAACGATAGTGACAAGCCTCATTTTCGAATAGCTCAGCTCGAATTCAAGCATGTAATACATGCGAGGTTCCCTCTAAAAGACGCTGATTTAGCGGCGGTAAACTTAGACGGAGTCGCGAAACCAAGCAACTCTGGTGTCTTGTGACGCGGCACTTACCCGTGATTGTCGCTTTTCAGGTGTGATCGACTCTCACCTTGTCATGCACCAGCTCACCTGTAACGGTGTACTTGAAGGTATCCGTATTTGCCGAAAGGGTTTCCCCAACAGAATGATGTACCCTGACTTCAAACTCCGGTAAGTTTCTTGTTCTAAAAAAGGTCAACGTACTTTTAAATAGGCTGGTATTTATAGATTCTTCTTGACCTCATCCTCACAGAAAATACGTCAGCATCCCTAGTATTTCGACACCCTGTACCGTTAGGTCATGAGTGGTGTCGCATTCGAAGGTAGTGACTTTTGTTTTTTCGAACTTTGTGTTGGTAATACTAATTCATTCAAATACGGAGGACTTCGCGCTCAGTCATTGTAAAGGTATTGCCAACATAAATGTCCAGAAACAAATTTGAAAGCGGCGCGACTTTGGATATCCACTGTACAGTACAAATTCTACATCATGACTTAGAGAAATTGTTAGCTGGGTAGAAAATAACTTGGTTGTCAGTGCAACCGGTATTAAGATGCCTTTTCATCGCTTCCGGAAGAAGTCATAGTGAATATTTTTCAGCGCAGCTGACAGCAAGGAAACTTTTTGGATTTGTCAACGTAAGCTAGCGTGGCCAAATCGAATTTTTAAGCACTGTTGACGTGCCCTGCGTCAGTTTGCGGTCCGCCTGGCTTACAGCGCTGCACACGTCGCATATTAATTGGCTGACAGATGCAGAGAGATATAAATATCAGCCTGTCTAACAGTACATAGATAATTAGTTACGAATGATCAATGAGAACGATGTTTCCTTCAGCCTTGTGACAAACTGTCTGGCGTTTATTAATAACGATGTAAGAAACGGTGTTCGATTGACTTGTGAAAGTGCCGTCGATCGATTCAATGTGATCGTTTGTTCAACCATTGAACTGTGGCTAGATTTGTTATTGTTCATTTATCATTTCAGCTGACCCTCCGTTATGAGCAAGGCATCTATTTTTTGACTTTCGCAGGCGGTGATGAGTGGCTTGGAAGGTTGCCCAGTCTTGTCTCTCGTCTCTAAAATTGTCATACTTCGTAAATTTTTAATATTTTTTTTCATCGATTAAGGTACATGATCTTAGCGCCTGCAGTTATGGCGGCCGAGAGCGACCCGAAAGTTGCAGCAAAGAAATGTTTTGACGCTTGTGAACTGGACCCGGACAGCTACCGAATCGGACACACAAAGGCATGTAGGCATGCCCGATGAACTTGTTATGAATGGTTTTGAACCGAAATTTTTCATAACAGTAGCCCCGAAAAATAGGATCCTACATTGCATCTTGAGTTTACCGATAATGCGAACAAAATTTAACAAGTAAACCTACCCATACTCGCTGTTTGAAATCTCATCCTAAAATGTAGGAAAGCATACATCGTGAAAAAGTACACAATCACTTTTGTGTTCTGATATTCTTGGAATATTTACTTTTGTAAAAGTTATTGAAGCTTCTATCGTAAAATCGCACGCTTACATTACTGTATTTCCATTACGTTTTGCGGACGGAATTTTTTTAGTTCGTAAAATGAAAACAATGCTTGCTTATTATTAGGCTAATTCTGAAGATTTTAATTCGCAAGTAATGAGATTATTATTATCGTTTCACCCATGCAAAATATTGCTTTCAAGATATTTTTACCATGATCAGATATCTCGCCCCAATGAAAATTGGAATTTTCGTTGCTTTTGACCGACTTCTGTGCTCTAAATCTAAAGACAAAAGGAATTCGAGAGGAATGTTACATAACTGTCATCAACTCATTTTTCTCAATTTAGCGTTGATTCCTAAGCCCAGGCTGACATCTCCCTTCACCCGTATTGGAATGAAGCCATGAGGTTTTGCTCCCTGGGATCAGTATCCGGTTTCTTAATTTAGGAGACCTCGATATTAAGACGCCTTTCCCCGGGTGCTGCAAGTTTTGGCTCTTGCACCGATGATGTTACGTGTTGGCACGATGTCTTGAATTTTCGTCGTTTAATCCTGCACCAGATCTCTTGAATGAACCCTCGCATCACCGCACAGCAAAAGACCTAGTTCAAAGTTCTACCCAGCTTGCGTACGAAAGGAAATACCCATAACCGAGCTGGTTGTAAAATTTCACGAAGTACCTTGTCGATTTTAGTAAATTTCGTCTTAAAAGTAATCTCGATCTCATCGAGGATAACCTGTCGTTGAAATTTAAAATTTTGTTATGAAATAGGCTTGCCTATATTTTATATGAGCTCGACGCTCTTTAAGCAATTACTGAAAAAACAGAGCTTTTATTGTAACTGCCTCTACCAGTAATTGTCTGGCATGCAACTTTGGACTCATCTTAAGCTGTGTGAATCCGTCGTTTTGGCCAAACTGCATCAAGGATCGATTTCCATTCGAGTTCTCGTCAAGGAATGATCCACGTGCAAGTTTAACGTGTCTGTGTTCTTGTTGTTAAGATACATGATCCTTGCTCCTCAAATCATGCAAAAGGAGTCCGATCCTAAGGTTGCTGCCGAGAAGTTGTTTAATGAGGTCGGCCTAGATCCTGACAGCTACCGCTGTGGTCACACCAAGGCACGTTTGTAGAGAGGAAACGAGGGAAAATGCAGATCCCTAGCAGAGCGGGAAATCTGTCCTAGTTCGACGAGTGTTTCTAGCCCTTCCCCTATTGCCTTTCCGAAATTGGAACGCCTCGAAGAGAGCATGTAGCCATTACCTATCAAGTGGTGACCCCAATCCTATTATAGTAGTGTCTCGGAGCCCAAATCTAAAAATCCGCAAAACAGTACATTTTCGACACAGATTTTCCAGTAAAAGCGTCACTAGTCAAATGGGCGATGAACTTTGTATCCTCTTCGTGTGAAACTCTCAGAACGATTTTCTTCATCGTTTCTAGTTTACCTGCTGGTTGGCTTAGGTTTATTTAAAATTAGATTAGTCAATTCAGCGATAAATTTTGATTTATTTGAGTGGATTAAAAATAGCAGAACTGATTTTTCAAGTATATTTATCGAAAACTTAAATCGAAAGTACCGTACCCAAATGGATCGCAAATCTCTGTGCAATAATATTCCAATATAGTGGCACGCGAAACAGCGACTTCATGCAATGATGTATGAGTTGAATGTTTACAACAGCGTGCTCATCTGTTGCCATGTTCGTGCATCAATTTCTTTGCCCATTCCACTAGGTTTATATGATCTTTTACGCGGTCTGTGTGACGAAATTTGCGGATTTTAAATAATGGGCTCTACGCATGAATGCTTTTAGGGAAGCTTGAAGCCTAGGGATGACTTCAAACCTGCTTTGAGATGGTCATGTTCCTACTCTTTGGAAGAGTTAATGGCACAGTAGTGTAACTTCTTCTTTGTGTTGTTTTTCTTAAGATACATGATCCTTGCTCCCCAAGTCATGGCAAAGGCGTCGGACCCCAAAGTTGCTGCCGAAAAGTGTTTGGCTGAAGTTGGCCTTGATCCCGATACCTATCGCTGCGGTCACACCAAGGCACGTCACGTTTTTCGTAGAGGGAACAGAGAGACCAGTTGATGCGTTTTATCTCTCAACTTAAATGTTCTGATAAAAGTAGATCTGTGGTTTTATTGTGGTTGCTTTCTAGTTATTGTTGGCGATTCGTGCGTCGAGGGCAGGTAGCCCTTTCTGTACAGATGGTTTCCTCTGGCTGCACGGTAGATCAAAATGTTCTATGTGTCCCTGTTCCTGAAACTGTGTAAAAACGGCTGCCGTAAGAATAGGTACCTCTCCTCGTAGTGTAGTTGTTTTTTTGGGTACCTTACTCCTGAAATCACACCATTTAGTACCTACACGAAATATATTTTAAGTAAATATAGTAAATGCCTGGACGCATTTGTTATAGTTAGCGTGCTATTCTGCTTTTGGAAAGCTCTATATCAAGAAAAAAATCCTCTCGAAATATTGCAAAATCTAATTTTTAGTGATTTTTTTAAAAATATAAAATGCTTCACTTTGAAATGTTCAGAATGTTTGTTTCCTTTTTTTATTCAAAAAAATAATAAGATAAAAACCTTATTTTTTTTTTAGAAAATTGCATTTTAAAATTTCTTATTTCAATGTAGAGGGTTTGAAAGCAGCCAATCAAGAAGAAATATGCCATTAACATAAATTGAATACTAAAATAACTTTCTTACAAATAACATAAATCAAATCATAAATGAACATAAATCAAATATTAAAAAATACAAAATATTTAAAATATATTTGGTGTTGAGTAGGATTCTTGTGGAACCATGCAGGAGTCGAATCGTATGGGCTCCCGGTGATAGAGGCATTCCCTCCCTGTAGCTAATGTGTATTGTGTGTTCTTTCCGATATTACCCCCCACGAGTTCATCCCCAAAGGCTGTCGAAAAACCGACGCCCGAGTTTAGTTGCACGGTAGCATAACCTCTTTCTTTGTGTTTTTTCTTAAGATACATGATCCTTGCTCCTCAAATCATGCAAAAGGAGTCCGATCCTAAGGTTGCTGCCGAGAAGTGTTTGGTAGAGGTTGGCCTAGACCCCGACAGCTACCGTTGTGGTCACACCAAGGCACGTTGGTAGAGAGTAGATAGAAAGATAAAGAACATTTATCTCTCGTATTCCAGTTGTGTGTTTTTTGCTCCCTTGTGATTACTGTGATTGATCAGTCCACCGTATCAGCGAATAAGATACTTAAGCCATGACCTCCTAGATTTTTAAATTGAGTACATTTTTCCCTACTCGTCAGAAATTTCAATCAGTAACTCCATTTTATTTATATCTCATTCTAGTTTATTTTAGACAGGCGAAGAAGTTTGCTGTTCGTAGCTTAAAATCGACAACAGTAACTCTATGTCCAAAGACAAAATTCTTTCGATACGCGCTTTTGGAGAGATTTTTCGTCTCTTATTATTTAGCAAGTTTGCTCTTGAGTTTTCCACGTTTAGTTTGCGTGAGGTAAATAAGCTTAATGTTGTACGGTGGTCTGATCGCCTCCAGATAATGCTGGGCGTTTCCACGGCATATGAGACAAGAATGAATCCATCCGTAACGAAAACCGGTCATTATTTCGCTTAATTCTATCGTTCTACATCTGTAGGACTTGATAAAAAGCGTCGCTACTGATGGACCATGACCGTGGAAATGCTTCACTGAAAGTTTGCAAAGTGTCTTAGGCGTGGACGCCTACTTCTGTAACCAGACGTTATGTTCTGGTATGCTTACCTCGCTCCCAGAGAGATGTGGCTTCTCTGCGGTGGCGATTGTCGCTTACCAGAAGTCTCTTTTGATACTTTGATTACCGTCTCCTTTAGGGAGACTTGCCTGTTTGAGAGGTAGTGTAAACCCTTTGGTTTGATGCTTTACGTACTGCGTTCGTAGATACAAGATACTTGCATCTCAGGCCGTCTCCAAGGCTGGCGATGATCCTAAGAAGGCCGCTCAGGTTATTCTGGACGCTGTTCAGCTGGAACCCGAACAGTACAGATTGGGCCATACTAAGGCATGTAGCCCTTAAGTCTAGATACATTGGCAACATAACCCTTCTAACGTCTAAAGGAATGTTGCGAACTGCCTCCAATCGTAACTAATTTGTAGATACGTTTCCCCGTAATGCTTGTGTGGTTTTATGCTTCTAAGAGGTCTTGCTGCTCTTCATGATGAGTTTTGTTCATTCTTCTTTTTCCAGTCAGTACATACATATCGTTTGTTGCTTGTGAACAGTTGGAGATGGCAATCTGGATAACTTGAACAGTAATCATATTTCTTTGCTTTGTGAACTACAACCGCGGTGAAGTCGAGCACTGTCAGATGTAACCTACGTTTTGTACTTTAAATCGCTCTCAAGCTATATGAAATCATCCAACGTGGTTATCCTGACCAGTTAAAGAGTTAACCACGGTGTCAGTAACTGCGTTGGGAAATCAGTGGCTAACATTATATCCATGCGTTCAAGTCTCCCGGATTGCTAACTCTCAAATTTCTACAAGTTTCAGACGAGAATTTTACTTCTCATTGTTAATCGAAAACAATATAATTGCATAACAGATCTAACATTTGGGTGTTTCAAGTTCACACTAGTACAAAATTACTGAGTTGCTTTAACAATGGCATATTAAAAATACTTTAAAAAGCACTATAACGTCATCTCACAGTAATGCTTCAGGTTCGAAAATCCCCCGCAACTGTTTATATCGTCTTGCACGATGTTTTTCGCGTGTTTCCTTTATTGGTTTTGAACCCAACAAGGTTGCTCGTAAAAATTGTGTGAGACGGAAACATGGTTGAGGTGGACTTTTGGACTCGAAACAAGGCATCATTCGATGTAACTATTTTATTTGACCTGATAACTATTAAGATCTCACTCGATCTAAAAATTTGTGCTGCTTTGTTGTACTGTTTCTCTTAAAATCGCAAACGGACCTTTCGTTCCGTTATCGTTTTGAAGATATCTTATGGTGATCTTTGTAGTATCCTTTGTCTTACGAATTTTGTGGTGGGGGGTTTAGGTATTCTTCCGTGCTGGTGTCTTGGGTCAGATGGAAGAGTTGCGTGATGACCGTCTTGGCAAGATCATCTCATGGCTCCAGGCTTACATCCGTGGTTACTTGGCCAGGAAGAACTTCAAGAAGTTGCAGGACCAGAGGTAAGAACTTCAACCTACCGTTTAATTAAAGACTGAAGAAATTCATCATATGATATTAAGCTTACTGAAAATTTTGCAGTGAGTCAAAAGTCTGTTTATGAGAGTTTGACGTCGCATATAGGCAATGGGATTTCACAGTTGCGTCCCGAATTGACTTCTCTTCATCATTTATTTTAGAGGATCTTTCAGTTCAGTTTTGTCTCAATTTAAAAAATATTACCCCCCTGGAAACCTGAAATTTAATAATTTAGGCGTTTTCCAAAGCTTACGATTGCGTAATCTAGTGGGAAAATTCTTCCAATTTCTCTTAAGCTGAATGTCATTCCAAATTCTTTGGGCTGTTATGGGTTAACTCGAACTATCCATGGAGCATTCCAATTTTAACTTTGGCCTATTCCATTAGATTGATTTGACATAGTTTCAAAAAAAAATTGGGAAGATAACTCTTTGCTCGGTTATTTTGGCAGTTGGTATTGTTTTTACTTTTTTCTCGGTTATTTGGGCAGTTAAGAGTTTTCGTGGGAGGTGGCTGGGGGAGGCTGATTTGCAATATTTGAATATTTTGTTCTTTCTTTGATCAGGATCGCTCTCCAAGTTGTCCAGCGCAACTTGCGAAAGTTCCTCCAACTGCGCACCTGGCCCTGGTACAAACTGTGGCAGAAGGTCAAGCCCCTCCTCAACGTCACCCGTATCGAGGATGAGATCGCGGTGAGTGTCCTGTTTTGGATCCGCCCCCAGCGCCGCCCGCCGGCTGACACGCCGCAGCCGCGCCTGACGGCTGACACGCGACGCGGTTGACTTAGAATCCTATTTCCGACTCATTCGGTCCTCCCACGCGCCATTCCTCTCTCTCCTCGGATTACGGTTTCACTCTAAAAATGATGTATCCCTGGCGACTCATGCATGCCGCTCGCGCCTTCATTCGATCGCGAGACATCCCTCGGACGCGACCATGACGTCGGTGGACCCAGAGCCGACGTCGCCGACCTTAACGGGCAACTGCGAACTCTCTTTCCGAAAACGACCCTCGAAAAACGATCGTGAAGTCAGTGGACTTGACCGAGCTGAACTTGAGTTGCAGGCTCTCCAAGACAAGGCTGCCAAGGCCCAGGAGAACTTCGAGAGGGAGGAGAAGCTCCGCAAGGAGTTGGAAGTTCTCAACAGCAAACTGCTAGCCGAGAAGACCAACCTCCTCAAGAGCTTGGATGGAGAAAAGAGCGCCCTTGGAGAATACCAGGAGAAGGCTGCCAAGCTCCAGGCACAGAAGGCCGACCTCGAGTCACAGCTCTCCGTAAGTATGACTGGAAATCTTGAGAGCATTGGAATTAGATGGGATTTGGCGATAGATTCCTGGTAGCAGTAATGGGAAAGGAAGTGCTGGGAAATGCGGAAAATCGGGAAGTGCAGTGAGTGTGTTGTAAATTGAAATAAGTTAAATGTGATAGACTTTGTGACTCGTCGTGAGCCAAGAAGATGCGATTCGTGAAAGTGCAGTGAGAATATTTTAACTTGTGCCAAGTTAATAGATGGACTAGAACGTGGAGTGAAAACCACCAATTCAAGGTGTGCAGAAGTTTTTTAATGAGTGAGAATCTAACGTGGTCTAGTGAGATATAATACGAGTGAAAGTCGTTCTTGTGTCTAGGATGTGAAAACCTTTGGATTAGCTGAGACTACTTAAGTCAAACTTCCAGATTTTCTCCCTTAAACCTTAGATACGTTGTTATTGTCCGGTTTTCCAAAATTAGGTAATTGCTGCTTGGAATGAAGTCGAGTAGGTGTGATTCTGAACTGATGCCAAAACATGCAGGCTCCCGTCATCACTTACATGGATGGGGGGGGGGAGATCGGAGGTGCATAGCAGCTATGAGGGAAGCCCATAGAAGGCGGGGGTATCGATGACACGGAATGGGCTTTCGCAATAAAAGTTTGCTTCGGTCATATGATACTTTTCGCAAATACTGATAATGTTGATAAACCAGTAGCTACGAGAAGAGCCTGTTATGTTTATTTGAGGAGCTTCTCGGGGAAAAGAGTTTCTTTCTGTTTTCTTTGATTCGATTCAAGCAACAAGTAAGAACTGATGCATAAAACACATTTTTATGTGCTCCCTCAAAGATGAAAATAATAGCTGTACTGAGTTGGCCCATTCCGGTTCTCAGTTAAAAGGCACATGTAAAAGGCTTGTAATTTAGTTACTTTTCAAGGTAGACCTTCCATTAACCGTCTCAAGAAACAGACAACGTTAGAGCTTTCAGTTGATATGGCTATCGAGAGGTATATCTTGAAAACTATTCATAGTGCTTCTCTACCCGATGTACCTCCAAATCAGAGTTAATACTAAACAGTTGTTATTTAGATGACTACTTGCTTGGGAATAACGGTAGAACAACTTTTTTGGACCTCCACTTACCGTATATTTTGAGGTGGTTTACGATACTGAAGAGACTTCCAAGTTATATTTTTGGGAAACTTAAGAGACCCATTTTGTACCTCTGGGATTTTTTATACCCTAGAGACACTTACCTTATAGTTGTGACGTTTTTAGGACACATATGTGGGACTTTGTGAAGTTTACTCTTGACCCACGTGACACTTAGGTCTTCTTGCTACGTTTCAGGAAACCCAAGAAAGGCTCCAGCAGGAGGAGGATGCCCGCAACCAGCTGTTCCAGGCCAAGAAGAAGCTGGAACAGGAGATCTCAGGGCTGAAGAAGGATGTCGAAGACCTCGAACTGAACCTCCAGAAGTCCGAACAGGACAAGGCCACCAAGGACCACCAAATCCGCAACCTCAACGACGAGATCGCCCACCAGGACGAGCTCATCAACAAACTCAACAAGGAGAAGAAGCTGCAGGGAGAGACAAACCAGAAGACTGGCGAGGAATTGCAGGCTGCCGAAGACAAGGTTAACCACCTTAACAAAGTTAAGGTTAAGCTCGAACAGACCTTGGACGAGCTCGAAGACTCCTTGGAACGTGAAAAGAAACTCCGGTAAGTTAGCCACCAGGCAATAATTAGATTTAAAAGATTCAATCTTTTACAATCAACTCATCTTCAACCCTACACATGGGGGCAACTACTTCCAAAGTTCATCCAGTGAAAAGCAAAGGAGTGGGAAATCTGACTTTTTAACAATTTTTTAAGCTACTGAAAAAAATCAAGCAAGAATTTTTTGCTCTATTTTTTCATCTTGGAAAACAAGCCAAGTTAGCGAAATTTCAAGAAGGAATCTCGTTGCTTTGAAGATTTCAAAGTTTGAAATTTTTAAGTTGGCTGTATTTTTTTATTTTCAAAAACACTATAATTTTTTTTTGAGATTTTAAGTTGGAAAGTTGTTGCTTCAAAGGTTTTCAGGGCGCAAAAATTATCTAGTTTTACAAAAACCGGAGCCGAATATATTGAATAATTCGTGCAAAGTTTAAACCTCCAACGGAATGCGACTGTTTCGGGTCGAAACAAGGTGTTGATTTTGATCTTTGTGTTGCAGTGGTGATGTTGAGAAGGCCAAGAGGAAGGTTGAGGGAGACCTCAAGCTCACCCAGGAGGCCGTCACCGACTTGGAACGCAACAAGAAGGAACTCGAACAGACTGTACAGCGCAAGGACAAGGAAATATCATCACTCACAGCCAAGCTCGAAGACGAACAAAGTCTCGTCGGCAAGCTCCAGAAACAGATCAAGGAACTCCAGTCTCGCATCGAAGAACTCGAAGAAGAGGTTGAAGCTGAACGACAGGCCCGCACCAAGGTAACGTCAATCTTTAACGATATTATTCGCAGAGCCATACTTAAATTACTGCTTAACCCATAACAGCCCGAAGTATTCGGAGTGAAATTTAGCTTATAAGGTATCGGAAGGATTTTTTTTTCTTTAAAATACGCAATTTTAAGTTTTGGAAAATGCCCAAATTATTAAATTTCAGGTTTCCAGAGGGTGATATTTTTTTAATTGTCACAATAGTGAAGTGGAAAGATCCTCTAAAATATTTTTTCTGTTTCCGAACGGCATCGCTGGGTGGTCATGGGTTACAATGTCTTCGTAATTTTTTATATAGGAAGAATTTGACACAATCTAATTATCAACTATTCAAGAATCGAAACCATTTTATACTTTCGCATTTTTAAACGTATTTTTAAAGCCTATCATACGGTTTTCAACAGCGAAACTCCTTATAAACGCAGTTTTTGTATGGGTCCTGAGAGGACCCTTAAAAAATCTTGTCTTGTCTTATCCAAGTCTTGATACAACTGCAAACAATCGCTCAAACTAGGTTTTTAGTTATGTTATTGGTATGAACGCAGACTGACGGCTTATTTGGTTTTCAGGCTGAGAAGCAGCGTGCTGACCTGGCCCGCGAACTTGAAGAGCTCGGTGAACGGCTCGAGGAGGCTGGCGGTGCCACCTCAGCCCAGATCGAGCTCAACAAGAAGCGTGAGGCTGAACTCGCCAAGCTCCGGCGCGACCTCGAGGAGGCCAACATCCAGCACGAAGGCACCCTCGCCAACCTCCGCAAGAAGCACAACGATGCCGTTGCCGAGATGGGCGAACAGATCGATCAGCTCAACAAGCTCAAGGCTAAGTGAGTATCACTGCCCCTCGGACGTCGTCCATCTCGTTCGGTTGCTTTACTCTTCCTATGTGATTCCAGCGCCGAGAGAGAACGTAACTGTACTATCAACGAACTCAACAACACTAGAGGCGCTCTAGATATTATGACCCGTGAGAAGGTATCTTTTGCTCGGGAATGCCGGAATGTTTCCCCTTGAAATATTGCGAGTTCAGATGAGATACCTAGAAAATGGATTGTCAATCAACTTTGAACGTTGAATATTCTGCCTTGCAACTTCGTTTTCAGAGAAAACTCTCATGGGAGTACATTCAAGTACAGGGCAGCTTAAATCTGATCTCATTGGTTTGAATTCGAGGGCAGCTTTTTTCGATCATCGAATTTCGATATTATCGAATTCAAGGGCAGCTCTTTTCGATTGAGATTGGTTTGTGTATCGAACTGTCGGTAGTGTATATGTACACGCCCATGTTTGTCACAAAGTTTACCTTATCGCAACAAATGGACTTTATCGAAAAAGGCACCTACCTTCTATTCCTGTTTTGAAAGTTACCTTTTTTCGCCCAAGCTAGCTGTCAAAAGGAAGTTTTTTTGCCCAAAACTTATCGTTATAAGGTTGTCCGAGATTTTAGAAACTGCTAAAAACAACTTAAGTTCAACTAAGTTAACCTTTCGGGTTGCGTAGTCGAGAGATATCGGAAACGAGGTTGCAATGTCCTCTACGGATCTTTGGACATCAGCTCCCTGTATGGGAATACGACTTCATAGCATGTGGTTTACCTTTTCGGTCATCGAGTCCAGTTTTGGTGGATGTTTTCCGTATTGGTCCTTCATTTAATCGTGCTCTTTTGTGATTGGTTCTCCCGTATGGTTGCTGTGATTGGTCCCATAACATTCCCTTGGTGTCTACAGGGTTGAGAAGGACAAGGCTCAGCTCTCTGGTGAACTCAATGACCTCCGCAGCAGCGTAGACCACCTTACCAATGAGAAGGTACAAATTGGGTGTCTGTTAACCAATAAAACGGCTTCGCTGCAGCAGAACAACCCTTTAACAGCTTTTTACACACTTTAGATATAGCTGTTATTGCTTTGCTCTTAACACAGGAAGATTACGGAGCATTGCAATCAGCGATGAGTTCTCCTGAAACAGATCTCAACAGCTGACCTCGTCCTCTGCGATCTGCTATGTTTTTGAAACCTTAATTAACCTACAGCTTCCTCGGTAAACATGCTCACCTGCTGTTTGTTTACCGTAACGTGTGATTTCTGTGCGTCAATTTCAGGTTGCTTGTTAACTCATCCCCTTGACAAGTTGAAGCCTGATCAGATCTGCAAACAAAAAATAAAAAAGGAGGCTAATATCAAAGTGTAGGCTTAAATTTATAAATGGGTACAACCATTTTTTTTCTCATCAATGATGAAACGCCTTTCTCACGTAATTTAGCGGGAGAAATTTTGGAAAATTTCTTTAATATTTGCAGATATTTTTCAAGATATGAAAGCTAACAAATAATGATTAACTTATCTATTCAAAGGTGAAAATTGACAATTTCAGCGAAATGTGGTTTTCTCTAAATTTTAAATTGATATTGAAGGTCGGATCAACGCTAATGCGAGATTGTGGACGCTTATGAGGTTTGTCAAAATGTGTCCGAAGGAATATATTTCTTGTTGAGCAATGCGATCTTGATGGCTTCTCTCGTCCCGGAAAACAACTAATCCTCGAAAAAGAAACTGACGTCTGAAATTAAAATGTCCGTCAACTTGTCGATCAGGCCGCTACTGAGAAGGTCGCCAAGCAGCTCCAGCACACCCTGAACGAAGTCCAGGGCAAGCTCGACGAGACCAACCGCACCCTCAACGACTTCGACGCCGCCAAGAAGAAGCTCAGCATCGAGAACTCCGACCTCCTCCGCCAGCTCGAGGAAGCCGAGTCCCAGGTTTCACAGCTCAGCAAGCTCAAGATCTCGCTCACCACCCAGCTCGAGGACACCAAGCGGCTCGCCGACGAGGAAGGCCGCGAGCGCGCCACCCTCCTCGGCAAGTTCCGCAACTTGGAGCACGACCTGGACAACATCCGCGAACAGCTGGAAGAGGAGGCCGAAGGCAAGGCTGACCTCCAGAGGCAGCTCAGCAAGGCCAACGCTGAGGCCCAGCTCTGGAGGAGCAAGTACGAGTCCGAGGGAGTTGCTCGTGCTGAGGAGCTCGAGGAGGCCAAGAGGAAGCTGCAGGCCCGTCTGGCTGAGGCTGAGGAGACCATCGAATCCCTCAACCAGAAGGTCGTTGCCCTCGAGAAGACCAAGCAGAGGTTGGCCACCGAGGTTGAGGATCTCCAGCTTGAGGTCGACAGGGCCACGGCTATTGCCAACGCTGCTGAGAAGAAGGCTAAGGCTATTGACAAGATCATCGGAGAATGGAAGCTCAAGGTGGATGACCTTGCCGCTGAACTTGATGCTAGCCAGAAGGAATGCAGGAACTACTCTACGGAACTCTTCAGGCTCAAGGGTGCTTACGAAGAGGCCCAGGAGCAGCTCGAGGCTGTCCGCCGCGAGAACAAGAACCTTGCCGGTAGGTTCATTTCCTCCCTCATTACCGCGGGAAACCGAACAAAAGTTCTTATGTTGCCGTTTTAGTGGGTATTCGGGCGTAGCTGAAATAAAATGTAACGAGTTTTGTTTTGATTGCAGACGAGGTTAAGGATCTCCTTGACCAGATCGGTGAAGGTGGCCGCAACATTCACGAGATCGAGAAGGCCAGGAAGCGCCTGGAAGTGGAGAAGGACGAGCTTCAGGCCGCTCTTGAGGAGGCTGAAGCCGCCCTCGAACAGGAGGAGAACAAGGTTCTTCGCAGCCAACTGGAACTGTCTCAGGTCCGCCAGGAAATCGACCGCCGCATCCAGGAGAAGGAAGAGGAATTCGAGAACACCCGCAAGAACCACCAGCGAGCCCTCGACTCCATGCAAGCCAGCTTGGAGGCCGAAGCCAAGGGCAAGGCCGAGGCACTCAGGATGAAGAAGAAGTTGGAGGCCGACATCAACGAACTGGAAATCGCCCTGGACCACGCCAACAAGGCCAACGCCGAAGCCCAGAAGAACATCAAGCGCTACCAGCAGCAGCTCAAGGACGTCCAGACCGCTCTGGAAGAGGAACAGCGAGCCCGCGACGACGCCCGCGAACAGCTCGGAATCTCCGAGAGGCGCGCCAACGCCCTCCAGAACGAGCTCGAGGAGTCACGAACCTTGTTGGAACAGGCCGACCGAGGCAGGAGGCAGGCCGAACAGGAGCTTGGCGATGCCCACGAGCAACTCAACGAGCTCTCCGCACAGAACACCTCCATCTCAGCTGCCAAGAGGAAACTCGAATCAGAATTGCAGACCCTGCACGTAAGTACTCATGAGAAAATGGACCTTCATCCGAGTGCCTTTTACGCAAACTTATCAGTACTTAATATTTGGTCGAGATGCTGATTGTCCAGTGAACGGATACGAACTGAGCTGTCGGGAAATTACAGGAAAGCCGCGATTTTTTTTTTTCTTGATTTTCGGTTGAAGTGAAAATTCGACGTACGAACCGTGCAGTATTTTCTCGAATCACATGTCGGATGAAAACGCGCATCTTCAAGAATGAACAATTTCAAAAAATATCTCTATTAGAATAGAAAATTACAGGCTAAAAAGTCTTTATCGAAAAATCAAGAATATTTAGTGTCATTTTCCGTAAAATTCTTATGTGCGATCTTTGGTTGAGCGATCATTAATCATATTTTTTTATCATCGTGTTTACTCAAATAATAAAAGATCATACGATTCGATTCAGAAATCTAATCGGCCAAAAGTTCATTACATCGAGTATCGGATTAATGTCGTCTGCCTCCAGCGCCCATGTCCTCGGGATAGGCAAAGTGTATACACTCGTGTTGTGCGTATTGCCTATCATTTCGCAAAGTGTGTGTTTAAGCTTGAGGACTTTTCTTCCGGGAATCGTTTACCAACAGTACGCTTGCTTTAAGAAGTCTATTAATAGGGTACTAGAGCGGTATGCGAGCAAGCCAAACGGCACCAGTTATAAATAATTTTACGACATCGTTGGCAGTCAATCGACTTACATCATGACACTCCGATCCGATCATCGCTGAGTGACCATTTGAATCATGCCGCTTAAACGAACCGCGTCGGGAGAAATCTTCTTCAAGAGGTCGGCCATTCGCCGACCGAAGCCCCAGTCGAGACTCCCGCAGATCGCCGCGCCCGGTGATCGGCAGCCTTACCTCGGCGCCGAACGCTACTCCGATCGGCCCCGATCTGCGCTGAACCTCGCTTTACGCACGCACGTCCGAGAAGTCGCGATCAAAGATGCGGCCCGAAAGAGAAGCGCGAAATTCGATTCGAGAAGGAAAGCCCGGCCGATCATCCCGCCTTGCTACGTCATCCGCGGGGGTTTCATCCATCAACATAAACGTTTTATGTTTTCTGTCCAACAGTCCGACCTCGACGAGCTGCTCAACGAGGCCAAGAACTCCGAAGAGAAGGCTAAGAAGGCGATGGTGGACGCTGCCAGGTTGGCTGACGAACTCCGCGCCGAGCAGGACCACGCTCAGACCCAGGAGAAACTCCGTAAGGCCTTGGAAACCCAGATCAAGGAATTGCAGGTCCGGCTAGACGAGGCTGAAGCGAACGCCCTCAAGGGAGGCAAGAAGGCTATTCAGAAATTGGAACAGCGTGTTCGTGAATTGGAGAACGAATTGGACGGTGAGCAGAGGAGGCACGCCGACGCGCAGAAGAACCTCAGGAAGTCAGAACGCCGCATTAAGGAGCTCAGCTTCCAGGCCGACGAGGACAGGAAGAACCACGAGCGTATGCAAGACTTGGTCGATAAACTTCAACAGAAGATCAAGACTTACAAGAGGCAGATCGAGGAAGCGGTGAGTCTGGAACGCCTTTCACAACCTGACAAATTTAGGCCTTGTTTCTGTGGATCCTTCGCTGCCCATCGTAAATTTTACACTCAACCTTTCGACTTTTTTAAGACTCTAGATTCATGATTCAATTCATTCAAGATTGGTCCATTGCAACATGCTTTTTTTTTTTTTTTTCAATTTCTTTAAAAGTTTTTCCTTTTTTTTTTCCTTTTTTTTCAATTAATCCCTTTATACTCATGCTTTTTGTTTTTTATTGGCTTTTCTTTGCGATAATGGATTAAAAGGCATTGC
>Ga0058701_10001444_pt1 | contig 16829 bp, 8 predicted proteins | sample AgamicOrMae_FD_97039 | JGI IMG/M metagenome (GOLD analysis project Ga0058701, IMG submission 97039) | Agave microbial communities from Guanajuato, Mexico - Or.Ma.e | ecosystem: Host-associated > Plants > Phyllosphere > Phylloplane/Leaf | place: Guanajuato, Mexico | collected 2012-06-04
GTACTTTGTCGCAATGTACTTTTTAAAGAAAACTTTTCATATTTCTTACAGAAAAAACGTCAAAAGAAAAAGCTTTACACTGACATAAGAAGATCCACGTTGTATTCGTTTGCCAAAAATGCTCTAATATGATTCTCTCGATACTCTAACAAGTTCTATTCACTAAGACAAACTCCCCTGAATTTGTGCATTGAAAATGGAAACAAAACATGACAGCAACCTAATTTAATACGTACGAAACATATAGGCCAAAAATAACGCTGAGCAAGTCGAAAAACGAAGATTTCACGTCGATATTTGGTTCATTTTAGTGTTTTGCTAACGCATCTAAATGCTTGAACAGACTGACCGAAGCTTCCGCTCAGCTTTCAGCTGCCACAGACCTCGCTGAGGTCTCTCGGGAAGTCACCAAAGCATGAAACAGCAGTGTAAACATTGCCAAATGTACCGCAGGTGAATGCAATGCACTTCAACGATTTGTATAATGTTGAGTGCCGCATGGACGAATGCTCACCAAACAATGTACTTCTCGTCCTTTTCCTCTGCTTCCTCGCACTCTCTCACAGGTCACACGAATTCTGAGCTGTAATTCTTCAAGCGTACATGAGTATTTTTGATAAGGTTCCTGTCACATTTGAGCTCGGTATTTTGCTGCAACTATTATAAAAATTATTCTAAATAGCAAGTAGACATGCAGATATTGTAGGGGATGCCGCAAAAGAGGTACTATGGTGAACAAAAATAAAGAAGTACCTGTGTGTAATGCGGAAGTTTAAAAAAATCTTTCTAGACCTCGTGCTGTTTGCCTATATCTTAATGACCCAGTAGCAGCATTCTTAAAAGAATCTTTCACGAGGAGAGCTCGGGAACTTAGGCGCAATATTTTTTGATAAGAACGCTCTGGGGACACAGGCTTTAGACAGGCTCGGCACGGCACAGCACAGCACGGCCACAGGGATTTTCACTGAATGCTATGCTGTTTTATAGTGGGGCTCTCGCTTTTCCGATACTTTCACCGTGGTCCTTGTTCCGCAGTAAGAACTTAATTCCTGGTTCTACACAGGATTTTCCTTGTGACAAACGCGGGACAAATAAACACGCTGTCAACGAAAAGTTCACTGAGTGAGATCCTCATATTTTTCCTATCCGGGAAAAAAAGAGCAGACGATGTATCAAATGCGTGGACAGTTACAAGTCGACCACCACTTCCCTCACGAGCCAAACGTGTTTAAAGGACGGTCCCTTCAAAGCCGTAAATAGCCATACGCATTGTTTTTCGCTGCAATTTCGAACATGATATATAAGCTATCATGGTCTCTTCTCATCTAATAACCATCGAAAAACAATCATAAGATTAGCTTCTGGACAGGACATTATAATGACGAATTGACGTGTGGAGAATCGACTTCGTTATCTGATTTCCAAATGACCAGAACAAAATAACGCACAGGCGTTGGCTGTGAGAGTCTCCACTTGGAGTCATCGAAGCAAACAGTCCCTGATGTCTTCCGCGACTTGAGGAACCCTTCCTGAATACAATTACGATTCTCCCAGGAATCAAGTCGACCGGAGACGTAATTATTTAACCAGTGGCTACTCTGCCCACTCTGTACTTTCAGCTGGATCACCCAATCTTTTGTGTCTAATAACCCGAGTAGTTCTCGATTTGCTCAAGTTTCAAACTCCGTTCCGTGTTGCTTCGACCCCCAGGCGTTCAGCCCCTTCTCCTCTATGAGATACAGTATGTTCGATTATGTCCGATACAGAGAGTCTTATCTAACCTGACCAGACCTAATCTTTTGATATGGCCTAACATTATCTAGGCCAACCAAACACAATCTGACCTAGCCTCAACTTAATCCCCGAACTATGATTATCCTCAGATGGCCCCAGGCCCAACGGAATTAAAACTAACGTTACCTATCCACAATTTATGCATCGTGTGCAGCGTAAGACGTTTTGCGTATTAGACAACATGCGTCAAAAAAGGAAAACCTTTTGTTTTAAATTTTCATAATTTAAGAAAAAAAGATGGAAAGTAGAAGAAAAAGTATTTTGTGAACCTACAGTTAGACGACATTAATAACAAAACACCCGTTTTTAAGGAATGCTATATGTGTTTTAGATGTGAAACTAAAACTGGGGTAGTACGTATTTTGGTTATTTTTTAAGATAGTCGTACGTTCAGCCACATCAATGAAAAGCTCTCGCCGATACCTTTTGAATGATATGGCTGAACATGAGTCTATCTTGGAAAACAACCAATCTACGTCTCCTAGTTTTATTAGTTTTACACCCAAAACAGGTACATCGATCCGTAAAACGGGTGTTTTGATTTTACTGTGAAACTTAACTTTTCCCTCTGTGCAGGTTTCCATTATACATTTCTCTACGTAAAAGAGTGGTGTTTCACTCTATTCTCTCCCGTGATTTCAAATTAGGAAAACTCGAATCGCCGAGGGTTCCCCCGCTAAGGCTGGTCGCGACTGGTTAAAAGTCCCCCGGCAGTTTCGATAAGATTAAAAAATTAACCCTAATAAAAACAATTTAGAGTGCTTCATAACTCGGTCCGCTCCGTAATGAAGCCAGTCTGAGATTGCGGCTGCCCCGCGGAGTCCACGCTCCTGATGAGGCAGGTGACCGTGGCCGCGGCTACATGTTTACTTATTCAAAGAGCGATTACTTTGCGCAGTGAGCAATCAAAGAAAGTATTTTCATTTCCACTGCTCATCTCTGCTCCCGTACCATACATTATCACGGGCCCTTCTCACGGCTTAAATTACAGCCTAACTGAACTATACCCCAATGAATAATTCAGCAGGTCGGCGGGGCGGGGCGAGTCGGGACGAGTCTGTGTGGCCGGAGCCGTGCCGCGGCTGCGCGCGCGATTCCTTCTGTTGTTCTGAGTTCTAGAGTGCGCAGTGGGCAACGCAGATGCGTTTTCAAACTTTCATCCCGGGAAGCCGCCCCTCTGGGGACATTTAATCTTAAAACAGTGGACGGACGGGCTTTGGTCAGCCGTTATACACACCGCCCTTCTGCTGTACGTCGCAATGAATTAGGCAAGTTCTCGTTGTTGGTTTAAGAACCCTTTAAGGGACGAATACGAGATGGACCCCTGTTGACTATGCAATTACACAAGATCCTCAAGGTAACTTTTTAAGCTAAATAAACTGGTGGAAACTGATCCGCAAGTTGGGCTGACACAGTTTAAGAAGCTGAGCGCGAAATAGGTGTCGGTGATGAACACGAGATACGGGCAACTTCGCAACTTGTTATACCGTCAATTCATGACATGAACCCATTTAATAAACCTGTCTCCCTGAAACTAACTTCGTTTCAAGAGATACGATTTGCTTTTGACGCGGAATTTTTTTCGTTCAAGAAATGAGTTTACAAGGCATTGACTAAAGAGGATAAATGTGATCATACAAAGGTTTTCAAAATTGTTACGAACTGGAGCGAACAATTTCTATTTCATGTTTTTAGCCGAGTCCATGAATGGATGATTATCCAATGGGATGCCTACATGGATTGAAATCCTCCTTAAGAAGTTCCGCTCGATATTCCGACGAGATGAAATGCTCATCACGAACTTGTTAAGGCCTTCACAACTCGCTTGGATGATATACAGCTTGAAAGCAACGCGGAAAGCAAGTTTTATGAAAAGACACTCTGCTGCATTACAGCAGAATAAATGACTCAAGTTTGGGTACGCCACAAGTAGTGCACTACGAGTATTTTAGTAGTTTCTCTGTTGATATATAACCGTCACTTAGACGAAGTGTCTGAGCAAGTTCATTTTCGGGAAGGGAAATTTGCTCGTACTGACAGTGAGTAGGCCTAGCTCCTTGGTTTACGACATCACCGGGAAAAAGGCCTCCGTGCTAAAACGTTCGTGAGAAGGAAGAGGCAAGCCGAAAAGCGTTCTCATGTCATTCTTCACGCACTTTAATTAATACAACGTAATGTTACTAGTACCTTAGATCGTTTCAACACATCCAAATTCCTTGAAAAAAATTCTTTCAATAAACTATTTCAGCCCCAGGGAATGCATCAGAACAAACCTGTGATAAGAGATTTCGGCTCACTTCTCGAAAGACGCACCTCGAGGGGCCAATTACTTTTGTAGGGCTTGTACACTGGATTTCAGAATTTCAGGGATTTTAAGGATATTAGCACGGATTTCAGGGATTTCAAGGATTCAAAGTATTCCAATGGTACCCGATTCCACGGAATACATGTCGAGCGTCATAGGGGTTTCAGCGATTTGAAGTCAGGTTTAATGGATTTCGGACCCAATGTCAGGAATTTCAAGTCGGATTTGAGGATTTTAATTTCGGGCCATATTCCAGGGTTTTTACTTAGATTTTCAAGGATTTTAGGGGTTTTACGTCAAAATTGAAAGTTTTCAAGTCGGATTTCAGAGATTTTTGGTCGGATTTCACGGATTAGGAGGGTCTCAGGGATTGCAAGGATTTCAGGGATTTCAGGTCGGATTTGCACACTGTATTTCAGAGATAGTTGGCCCCTTGACGCAAAAAATGTCTCACTAAGAGGTAACTGTATCGATGAGGCCACTTTTTGGGTGGGACTATTCCGTGCTCCCTTGACAAAATGCTCTGGTTTTGCTCCCCTCGCAAAGTATTGATCAAACTTGGGCGCCTTCCTAAGGATCTTTATCTTAATCGAAGGCACGCTTTTCAGCGCGGCTTTCTCCTCAATTTCTAATTGTTCTTCGGTTGTATAGATTAGGGAGATATGATCGAGCGGCGCGGAGCGGAGCGGACTTCCTGCAGATGAAAACTGTTGCAGTTGTTGACGGGTTCGTTTGTATTTAATTAAGTCAACTTCGATCCTTCAACATCCTGGAGGGAAGCGTGCGGCCGCCGAAATCGGTAAAGGCCCGCCGGCACGCAAAGCACATGAATACCAATGACCACGTCCACGTCCACGTCACGGGCCCATTGCCTACACGGCACGTAAGGAACACCCGTGCACGTCCCGTCCAGTCATAATACACGTCGACATGGGACAATACACCTTCACCTCATCTCACCTACTCGTATGTCCTTTCAACAGCAATTATAACGTATGGGACTCATTTATCCGTGACCAGCTTTCCAACATAAAAAACGTGTAAAGAAGGGTGTTGCTATTGACCCGACATGCGTAAACGTAGTGAGATTTGAACGCACGTTACCAACCGAATGCATTTGAAATGGGAGGTGACTTGAACGTACGGAGCCCAAATTGAAATGGGGCAGTCGGGTCAATAGACACTCCCAAAGAAGAAAGCCTGTTTAATGCTGACATGAGATGGAGGCTGTCCAGCGAACTTAGCTGTGACTCCTCGCGCTCTCAAGTTGCAGCCGCAATTAACCAAGCTTTGGAGGATTCCTAATTAAGTTTGGAACCGTAGAACTATTACATCATTATGACGCTTAAGCCAAACATTCGTGAGCTAAGCGCGGAGGCGGTCAAAAATCGACAAAGCGGCTTAAATAACTTTTAAACGCAGATTCTATTTTTACTTTTTTATATCTAAGAAGCTTACGAAAAGGCGCCACGGTTTGAAATAACTCATAACATGAAGATTTGGCTAGCATTTTTTTCATAACAGAAATAAAAAAGCGAATACTCTAAATTTGAATTGGTAAATTTCTCTCAGATTCAGTGAAAATTCACTGCATTGGAGTCAATATAGCACCACTGATTTTTTAGCGGTGCTACATAGACCGAAATTCAATTATTTTTCACTGAAACTCCCTCTTACTGATTAAAATTTCATGTGAAGTCTCTTAAGATCTTTGACAAGATAAATGACTCACGCTAAATATTAACTTACTGTTAGAAATTCGTGCAATTTCGTAAACTTATTTCATTTCATAGGCCATTTGCAACCATTGCAAATATGATAAAATAACGAATTTTTTCTCGTTCATTTATTGCATGTAAAATTAAGGCTTAAACTATTGAAATAAATCGGTTTTAAAGCTTATTTCATTAATAATTCAAACAAAATTTCTTAGTCATGTTTATACACGAACTTTTCAGCACATCCTGAACGCAAATCAGCTGGGAATCCAGGCTAACGCTTACGGCGCAATGGACTTTGGCGGCGTGTCGCATCGTACCTTAAGGACACAACGCTGCGAAGGAATACTAATACATGCTTCGTATTCCTTGAAATTGGAATTGGGAGAAAAATAAAGGTCCATTTTTTAGCGAGTACCACGTAAAATGCAGAATCGTCTAGTCAAGCGAGTCGCTCGTATTTGCCCGACCTAATAAATCCGAATAGTGTTCTACTGAAGTTTGAAATTCGAATGAGGCTACTGTGAAATGGCTCGAACGTGGAGTGAAGATTCATGCCTCTGGAATCGAAGATTGATCGCTAGGCTCTCCCAAATAATGTATAGTAAGTTGTAAAGTCAGCTGGAAGAGCAGCGAAAGCTCGCAAGCTCGCAAGCCCAGTCCGACACGCTGGGGAGCGCCAGGCTGGCGTGAAACCAGTGGAGTGCAGTTGCAGATAACGCACAGCTGTCCTCTTTGCTTACACTTATTCAAGGAAGAAATAAGGCTATGGCATTGAAATACAGTTGCTATAAACACAAATGCACTGTCGGAAATAGGCTAGAAAATTGCCCGTGCTAAATAATTTTATCTGCGTATTTTGTTCCCTATAGGAGGTAGTCTCAGTATTGATCGCTCCATTTTTTTCAAACCTCCGTAACTTTAAAACAAAGAGATACGTAAAAAAAAAACACGGAATAAAATCGCTGTATCTTTAAGAGATCTATCCATTTCATTTCAGGTTTTTGGTCATACCTCTTTCCGTTCCAAAGATACTGAGGTTTGAAAAAGTTCAAGATCAATACTTTTCAGACTGCTAGTACTATGCGTTGATTTTTTTACTGGTGTTTAAACTGAAAGATTGATTTTTATGGCTCTCGATTACGTAATAATCGTAATTAGAGGAGATATTTGTCTGTACTCTTTGAAGAAATCTTTGACCATAAAACTGTGATAGCCGAGTCAGGGGCTGAGCATCGATCTTGGTCTGTGTTATGAAAGCGAGTATCGTGAAAGTGCGAGATCATATTTTGGATGGGATTATTTCCGGTCGACCAACGCAGTAAACAGTAACTGATACAATCTACTTAGATAAACAACTGCCAACCTAATTTAATCTACGGGGCTGGAAAAAGCGAAGTGTTGTCCAATTGCCGGGGTGATGGGGGAAGGGACATGCGTTGAAAACCACGGAGCTTTCATTAGAGCGCATCCATTACGCAAGGCCTTCCCCTTCCGTTCACACAGGAGGGAGTCGACTGTAAAAAATGCAAATCGCCTTTAGCAGGTGTACCAACTTTTAAGCAGTTTTTAAAGTAAAATTCTCACGTGATTCACACTCTTCATACGTATACCGAAGAATGCACTGTTACGTAACCTAACCTCTAAGTTCCAAAGCATACAAAGTCGCAACAAAGTTTGAGTCGATGCGATATTTAAGTACCCTCGAGGAAGAAAACTCGTACGTATTCCGAGTACTTACTGCACCTACTGAATCTCAAACCTGATATCCTTTCTTCTTGTCCTAAACAAACATGGACTACCGACTTATTCAGGGCATCTGAATAATCTAGTACGTAACTTAAAGGTACTCTACTTTTCCTCTTCATACGAGTTTCAACTCGACTTTGTGACGTCGTCTAAAGCTAATGTAAGTTCCTTCATAATTCAATTATTCGTACATAATAACATAACATAATAACAATGGAATGCTTATCGTGCACACAGCACTGTGCACCACTTTGCGTTTTCTTTTGTTTTCGACCGCAAAAATGCTGCTAAAGTTTTCCTTCGTTGCAAAATTATCATCCCGGGATACGATCCTAGATAAATCAGAAAATTCTCCGTTAAATACTTCGTGATATTCAGTAAAATATTACGATTTTAAAGCTGGGATATACGATTGGGACAAGTTAGGATATAAGACGTATTCTAGGCCCCGCTCCGGTCGTCTTATACAACACGAAAAAAGGACATTAAATATTTAAAATATTAAATATTTCAAGTTCTGTTAAATGTCTTCTGCGTAATAAATGCCTCTGTGTCCGACAATGTCGTGCGACTGGTCTATCTGATAAATCCAGCAGCGCGAAAGTTTGGGTGGTAAAAAATAGGAGAGTCGTTGCATCGTATCGCACGCTCATTGGTGGAGCTGAGGCTGCGGCGGAGGCAGCAACTCTCATCAGGTATCATCGTCCGCCTTCGTAGCGTTTCGGCGCGAGTCAGCGCGGCGCGAATTCAAATCAGGAGCAGATCGGACCTAATCGTTTGGAACGAAGAGAATTTCGGTGACGCTTTACAGCAATGTCCAGCTATCTCTCACGAGCGATTTCATGTCATATCTCACATCCTAACTCCGCTTGTCAATTAGTCTATCCGGGCGAGGACGCCCGACGTGCGGAACTTCATTCGCCAAATTTTAGATTTGGAAAACACCTGGCGGCCCAGTCTGGCAATTATTCGTAGGGCTTGGCATTTCCGAGTTTGCAATTTCGGCACCTTCGACTGTACCGTGCCGCGACCCTGTATTACATTAAAGGGATTGCGACATTCAACCGAAAGCCCTACCCATGGGGACGAATATCCACCCAAGGCCTAACTGCATTACAAGCCTTGTAGCTTCCCAAAATTGTGTGTTAGAACGATTTCCACTCCGGAAATTTGAATTCCTTAATACAGGGAAATCCGTTCAGTACCGAAGATATTCGGCGTGGGTTGTGTCCGAAACCGCGTGGGCCTTTATAACCTTCGTTCCGGAGGTCAGATTAGTCTAGGTTTGGCTGTAACGTAGTTTATGTTATATTGACCTATATTAAGCTAACAGATTGGTTGACCTAACAAGGGGACTACAAATGTCCGCCCCAGATTTTCTTGAAATATTTAAGACTGCAGAATAGCGGTATAGAAAGATATTCAAGCCCCAAAACTTTCTACCGAAATTTATTTTTACTGCCTAAAAATAGCGTTCAATTTGGGACAAATTTATTTTCCGATATAATTTAAAACCAATACTCATTCCTTGTAGGTCAACAAGTAGCGCCTAAGATTGAAGTTTTGAGGATTTGCGATATTCCCAGCTGTTTCCAAGATATTTTCAGTTTTTCGTATTTTTTGTCCAATTTTCAACGTTGTTTTTAAGGTAGAAAAAATGCATTCTGGCAGCAAGTTTTTTGGCTAGTATATCTTTTCATACAACTATCTTAAGGTTCTATTCAATAAAATCGGAGGCGGCAAGTTAAGGTACTCCCCTTGTAAGTTGGAAGGTTGGAAGCTATATGTTAGGATAAGTTGCATTCAGTTTTAGGGGGGGGGGGACTTGACTGTTATTTAGGTAAACCTTGATTGAAACTCGCGTGGTGCACCTTGTGGGCGATGAATGTATGCCACCAAAGGTAGAAAGAGTAGTCTTGAAACAGTGTTGTGAGCGAGATAACTAATAGGTCTGAGAGATCATCGAAGATATTTCGCAAGCGGAACTGATTTGGGCTGGGAACGGAAACGATTCTTAACCTTGTTTGAGAAAATATTGGGTCGGTGAGGCAGCAGCCAGCAGACAAATGGGATTGGCCGCAGCCAATCAGTGGCGTTCATCAAGGGAGGAAGCGCGCCAGCTTAAATGGATGGCCTGGCCACGCAGGATTGATTCATATCTTTGGCCAGAAATAGGCCAACATTTCATTGCTACATTTGTCTCTATACAGAATCGCTAAGGTGGAATCAGCTTCCGCCAGGCAAAAGCCAACAATACCACACATTTCTCTATTGTGGCACCTGCTGGCGGCTCATTTTCTTGTGTAGGTTATCAATCGTTCACCGATGCTTCGTCACAGACGAAGCGGTCCGGCAGATGAAGTTGCGATTCCGCCAGAAAAAAATTCCTACGCGGAGTAGCTCGTCTCTTCTTAGGGCTCGTAGAAACACGAAATGACTGGAAAGCAAGTTTAATTCAACCTCCCCTGTTACAAATCACGGTTAATTTAGTCACGGTTATTATTGCAGCGAGGAGCGTAATTTGAGCTGGGCTCGCGTTGAGTAGTTACGTGCGGTAACGTAATATCTCAGTGTTTTTGGGGGAAGAACGCAATATTTTAGGTTCTGAGGAAAACAAATATTCTTTCACTGTCAAACGCAATGAACAAACATCAAGTGGGAGGAGAAATAATGAAGCCGAATCGGAAGAGCTTAACGAGAAAAGAGAAAATGACAAACTTTTTGACAGGTCGGCTGACAAGTCAGCCGCCGAGAAGATTCCAAGTATTATTGGTAGTCCTGTGTTCGGATATTAGTCATTATACAGGTATATGAAATATGTTTGTACAAGTATCGGAGAGACGTAACCACGAAGTTATCTGCGGCCTGACTTGAGATGAATTAGTTAAGCCTGATGTCGCTTCCCATTTGGCAGCCGCTGATGCTGAGAGGTAAGCCACATCAGTCTTGACGATAACGTACGTTTTCTACTTCGCCTCATCTTTCTACCAACTCGGTTTTGTGAATAAAAAATGGATGATCGAAGTAAGGAAACAATACACGGTGTAAACAACCTCTTACTCCAAGCAATTCGATCTAGAGATATCCAAATAGCCATGCCAAAAATCAAGAAAATACCCAAAGCCGTTGACAGTTTTAGACTTCTATCGCATTTTTGGCTGGGGTGGCATATTGAAACGGAGAACGCCCAAAATGTGTTGTGAGGGAGACAAATAGATTGAAAACACTATCGTAATGCGCATCTCAAATAAAACTCGTCAATTTGTTCCCTGCCTCGCCTCCGGCTGCACTTTGTCCTTGCGAGAGCCCAGCTCTAAGCTCTCGCTCGACTGAATCCGGCCGCCTGTGGCTTGTGCTTATTGTTTTGCGTGCACAAGAGTGTCTGCAGTTTAGCATAAACGTATGCACCCCTGAATCTGTTGCTGTCGGATTGGCCCGGATACCACGTGGAGAAGAACTCTTTCCGCGGTTGACCGTACTCATTGTGTCGTGTCGTCTGGTCGGCGCACTTTTCCACTTGCCGTATTACAACACGGCTCTGAATAAAACGCCCAAAAATTCGGGCTCTGCACATAAAGAGGTCATACAGATCGAGTACGAAGTTGTTATGTTTACAGCACTTGGCGTTGTGGTATCGTATTGCTTTCCCCCCCTAAAACAGGGATATTAATGAATTTCAAAAGAAGACGTCAAATTTAGTACGGAAAAAAGGAGACTATAATAACCTACTTAGTCTACAATAAACCTACTTTCATTATTCTGGGAAACGCAATCTCTCAAAAAGAATCTGCAAAACGCGCATTTTCTTCGCCAAACATCAACAATGGAAACCCACTGTAGTCTACGTCATAAACGGTCGGATATGCATATGTATACAGCAATCAACGAAGCTGTGTTTTCTCTCTTTTAATGCACAGAATTCAATTTTCACCGGTGACCAATTCCCTCTCTCTTTATGAAAAGCTTCCTTCCCACATCCGAAATATCCACTCTTCTGTCCTTATTATACTTTCCACCAGGTTTATGCCATGTTCCAAACTTTGTAATTCCTTCCTGCCATATATTCAAAAACGAAAGGCTACGTTGGCAACGATTAAAATGTACCTAGCTTCACTTTGAAATACGCATTTTCAAAAGAGCAGTCGCAAAAAAAAATACAAACAGCATTGACAAGAAGATGAGCATTAAAAAAAAAGACGATCTCTACTTCAAATCCTTTCAAACTTAACAGGTTTGATAATTTGTCCAGTTTTTTTCGGTCCACCCGTTTAAGATACGTGAAACATAGAGTAAAAACATGCTACCTTTAACACCAATTGTGTTCATATTAGTGTTAAGTAGGAACACATTTTTCAGGATAATTACTTCTCGGTGTTTTTGTTTCGGATTCGGTTGAAAATGGCTGTCCCCGACAGATCGGTTTTTACTCTCCAAACAATGAGCGGGGAGTGCAGCGATGTGGGACGCGAGACGGATGAACATCATGGACTGAAATTTATCCGTGGTTGCCCGGATGGCAGCCCGGAGGCCGGTCGGGTGCCTTCGGGTGTTTCCGTGCTCCACTCGGATGGCCGCGGGCGCCCGGCCGCCCGGCCGCCCGGCCGCCGGAGCTAGCGCGTTGATACACGTCCAATTTGTGCTCGCAATTATTGCCACCGTCAAGGAAGTGATCGACCGCGCTACCCTGTTATCAAAAAATTGTCTCTGTCGCTTGATTATCTGTGAAAACGTAATGAGAGTCGCTTTGTGTTCATCAAGCCCGTGTCGCTTGAGGCCCACGCACGTCGCTCCTTCCATGCTTCATTCCGGCTGCCATTGTTTCTCTTGACGTCATTTCGATGGAGACAGTAAATAGTTCGGATTGTTTTTCAGGATTGTCATTAAAGAAAGACTCACACGTAACAAAATCAATGTATAAATCCTACTTCTTGGCCTCGTTTGAACGAGTACCTGATGACTCAAGGGCCCCTGACATAAAGTAGATGCAACCCCCTTGACCTGAGTGTAACGCGGTTGCCTAACTCAAACATGGTATTGAAGGGTAGGCAACCTCAATACTCGCAAGTTGAGGCGGTTGCATCCAAGCCTTTCAGAGGAGCCAACATCTTCGTTTAAAGATTTTATTTTCTACCTCTTATGATCCACCCTGCATAAACCCTTTATTAAAAAGATTGATGACTTTAGAGCCATCAGCATTACAACCGGCGGACTTTCATTAAGTTAAGAGCTCTAGCTCTCGATTTTCTTGGCGTTCATAAAGGTGGAACAAAACAAGGTAGAAAATGCATATTCAAAATCTTCAGTGCGATGGAATAAAAACATCGTCTTTACAAATCAATCAAAATTTGACAGCCATTTGTCATGAGCTTAAGAAGCCGCCTTCCGAAAACTTGGTTCAAATCAGTTTTCTCTGAATTAAAGCCCTAAACAATTGAATTGGTCTCGAAAAAATCCAATTTACGCAATCCTAAGAATGACAAATTGGCATGACTTTGTTAAAAGGCAGCTCCAAATATCAGGGTACTCTGGGTTCGTCCCAGCTTCCATTACCATCCCATCAGCAGCTAAAAAAAGAAAAAGAAAAGTTGCGTTAATCCGAGCTAGAGAAAATGGGGTCCAAGTTCCTTGAAGAAAGCTTAACGGAACGTTTCTTTGACTAGTGGGTGGCGGTGGTTGGCGGTTGCAATGAGGGGGTGGTCGCCAGCCTATCTCTGGGGGGCACTTCAACGTTCTCTTCATCACTTTCGATCGTGGCAAGGCGGTGCTTTGACGTGGAGCCGCCTCCGACAGATAAATGAACAACTTTTACACAAGTTTCTTTTTTCTTCGTTTTTAAATAAGGCGAACTTGTTGGACAAGACGCCAGGTGCTGCCAAGTTAGGCTACCGCCTCGTTTCACGGTGTTTGTAGCTCACAGCGACGAAATTCACTTTATTAGGAATCGCGAATGAATTAGAACTTGGCCGTCATACAAAAAAAAAAAACAAAAAAAACTATACTTCTGCATGCGCCTGAAGCGTCTCTTCCGGATTCCTCATCGGCCGTTTTCGCTTCAACTATCATTGCACAGATTTTTTTTTTGCATAGACGAAAAAAATAATAAAAGAAATTATAGCGCCTACAAGGGAGATGTTCAAAATCAACTCAGCGTTCTTTCTTTTAAAATTAATGTAAGTAACGGGTAGGGGTAACGTAAAAACAAACAAAAATATTTCCTTGGTGTATCATCGACCACATAGGCACCCAAAGTTGCTAATAAAATTACGGACTTATAGTGATAACGAATTATTTTTCGCTCAGCCTATTTTTTTAAGTTTTACGTGCAACTTTTTTTGTGATAAATCATTTAAATTATTTGAAACAGTATTGAAGATAAATTTTGAAAAAAATGAAAACCAAGTTTTACTAAAATTTGTCAATAATAATAACAATAACTAAGGAAAGTATACTTGGAAGTAATATTCGCAAAATATAATTTCTTTAATTATTTTTTGAAGAATTTGAATGCAGATATTTCACTAATGTTACCAAAAGAAATGCATTCTCAAATGAGCTTTAAAAAAAGATGTTTCACGTGTACCATAATATAAGGTTGAGGTTCCTTCTTATTTTCGAGAATCGTTCTACCGAAACTGTTTTCTAGGTTTGCACGGTTCGGGCGTTCCGTTACGGGCGTTCCGTTAGTTGGCAGTGGTCAGTTAGGGGTGCGGTGTTCGCTGCAAGCGGATCTGGTCCCAGCATCGCTTTCTGAAATGTGGTCCAGCTAACAAGTGACCTTGCGCCAATATATTATGTATCAGTTATGAATGAATCCTCTTAGGCAGTTCCCATGGGTAGATGGTACATCCCAGTTGAGAAAGTTGCGGGCCAAAAGGGTCCAGCAATGAGCCTGGCCGGGGCCTGGCCGGGGCCCGCCCACCAGCAGCTCGTCTCTCATCTCGACATTTCATTTTTGACGGATAAATTGAAATATTAATCATCATAAGCGAATTTCCATGTGTTCCAGAAGTCTGAGCGCGCATACGTGTTATTGCATAGAATTATCTTTGCAAAATTGGTCTTGTTTTGTTGAAATGATTCCTCGACATTGTTATAAAATTACTGTATGACAGAAGCAAAAGCTCAAATAGCAACACGTAGTCTTATAGTTTATCGTTATTAATGTTAAGCCTTTTCATAAAACTTGAATATAGGCCTAGGAGTGAGAGCGCTAAAAGAACAGCATACCTTCTCATCCTATTTCTAAGATAAGAGAGTAAGAATCATAAATGAGTTCATCTACAATAAAAGCCTAGGATGACTTCTTTGAAGGCATCGCGAATACTCGCTTTCCTTAACTTATGCCTACCCAGGCAAGTCCGTAAAATTAGTTACCACTTGAAAGTTACTCTTTTTTCACTGCAAAGTTGCAGTGACGGATACTTGAACGTCTGAGTGTAGCGTTTCCAGGAGCTGTTACCTGGAATTGATTCCGCGTGTATTCATACTTAAGCAACATTGTCTTCCGCCGGTGTACGCATTGTATGGCACCGTTCCGCCGGCTGTTTGCATGCGCGCGTCAAACGAAGCCATTTCGACGCGCTGTCGGGGCGGGGGACCACGAAGAATTATAAATATGGATTGGTAGACGTAAACGCTAGCCGTCCCCTGCAGAATGGCTTCCATCCATATGGATCATATTCCTGCACGGCGTAGCAGGACCGTAAGCATTCTTACGTTCGTTACGACTTTTTCTTCGTTCGTTATTTCTGAGAACGATTTTGCTGCTAAACGATATGCCTAAGGGCAAGATTGCTACGGGTAAGTTAGTCTGGGGTGCATCAGAATGGCTTGAACGTTCTCATGGTGTGAGTAAAAACAAAACACCCATTTTAGGGATTGCTGCACCTGTTTTGGGTGTGGGACTAAAATGGAGGTAGTACGTATTTTGGTCATTCTTCAAGATAGACCCACGTTCAGCCACATCGATGGAAAGCCCTTGCCAAGACCTTTCAAATGATGAGGCTGAACATAGGTCTATCTTGAAAACTGACCAAAATACCTTACCTCCTGAGTAGCGCAAAGAAAAGATACCATCATAACCAAGTACCCGGTTGCCTTGACTAAAAAATTGAAGTCAAAAAAGAACGGTGTCGCGAAATCTAGTAAATGGATTGAGACAGTGAGCAATGCCGGACGAAATCCGCAGACGGCAAAAACTAAATCATTATCAATATTCTGCGCAAACAAAAGAAGCTATTCAACAAGTCGAGACAGCCACAATAAAGCGCGTGAGATAGGGTTGGCGAGACAAGCTAAAATATGTCGCTTCGTCTGCACGGGCGCCGGAAGCCGAAACTTGTTTCACTACTAAGCTAAGGAAGTTAGGCGACAATATTCACATCTGGAAAGAAAACAACTTTCACCTCGTGCCGAGCCGTGCCGTGCCGAGTCGCACCGCGCCGCAGTCGAAACATTTTCTACACAGATCAGAATACGAAATGAAGTGAGCTCGGGCGTTGTGGCGCGGCGTTGTGGCGCGGCGTTGTGGCGCAGCGAATGCGCCGTGCGCAACTTAATTCCGTGGGCTGACAGCCCAGGAAGCCAGGACACATCTTGCCTTCCGTTTTAGGGTCTTGGCCTAACTTTTATACTGGGGATCGGCATCGCGGGATGGGGCAAGTTGCGCACAAGTCGATGGACACGACTTGGGGGGCTCCCCAACTGAGTTGGGGCCCCTCGACTTGGGGTGGGGGGGCGACTTGGGGCACACTGGGGACGCTTCCCGGGCCAGCAGGTACTGGGGGACCTCACTCTCTAGTCCAATTATGGCGCGTAAACTCCGAGTCGGCGACAATCCGGCGGCGAGGGAAGGCCAGGTAAAAGCAAGTCTTGATGGATCAAGTCAAGGTCCTCTTCAAAGACAACGCCACACAAAGCGACTCTCGACACTTAACTGCATACCCACTTCAAGTATTAAGCCATGAAAGCTCTCTCTTATTTTACGGTATTTTGTGTTTTCTAAGGAAGGCTTATCAATAATGACCAGCGGTAGGTAAATTGCTGATTTTTTTATTTTTATAATATTTTTTTAAATATTTTTCATTTCACTTGCACTATTTGAACGCTGAATTCAGCTCCACCCACAGAATTTTAAAAGGTGTTCAGCTAGAGAGAAAAACCGTGAATAAAAAACTTTGTTTGGAAAATTTTCTTTTTTTTTTACCCATAACAGCCCACAGCATGAGAGTAGTACATATAAACTCACTACTCTCATGCCCACA
>Ga0058701_10001445_pt1 | contig 16824 bp, 4 predicted proteins | sample AgamicOrMae_FD_97039 | JGI IMG/M metagenome (GOLD analysis project Ga0058701, IMG submission 97039) | Agave microbial communities from Guanajuato, Mexico - Or.Ma.e | ecosystem: Host-associated > Plants > Phyllosphere > Phylloplane/Leaf | place: Guanajuato, Mexico | collected 2012-06-04
AGGGGGAGGGGGGGGGGGGGGGGAGGGGAGGCAAAGAGGGGGGGGGGGAGGTAGACAAATAGGAAGGGGGGTGGGGGGGGGGGGGGGTTGTTTTAACCCAAATAACAATGCTAATAGGACCCTTAGGTCGAACTTCAACCTGGTAAAAAATTAAGTCAACATTGTAAAACTTGCGAGACAGCCCTATAAGTAAAAACGTTTCTACCCCGTTTTAACTTCGTAGCCAAAAACAGGTCAGGGACGAGTTAAGACAAGAAGGGCGAATGAAACATGGCTTACTGTGCTCTGGTTCATTCTACTTTCGATCACAGTAAGTTGAGCGGAATCAGTCGGAACCTAAGGACAGAGTATACCATCGAAGACTAATCGCGGCCCTTTCCCTCCACCCTTTCCCTCGAAGGGTGGCGCCACTAATAAGCGCCGCCAAACTTAAATGCACTTAAGATTCCGAGAAAGGACGTAACAGTAAAAACTAGCCCCTGTTTCAGCTGCCACACCAGTTTAGGGTATGACGGGGGGAGAGCGTTCTTTCGTTATTTTTTATGATAAACCTATCAACAACCATATCAATGAAAAGGTCTCGTTGAGCGCTCTCGATTAATATGGCTTTTCATAGGGGTATCTTCGAAAATAACCAATTTACGCTCATTTCCTGTTTAACCTTAAACAGGGGTTGGTTTTTACGATGAGACAAACGCATATTATTATTAGACGCTTTTGAATCTGTCGAACATTCAATCCTATTCCTCTCAGAACACTCGTAGGTCAACCGACAATGGTCGGTGGTCACTTTTTAACATAGCGATTCGAATACAAAAAGAAAGGGGGAGGGAGTATCGAGGTGACGAAACCGGTATTGACAGTTTCAAATAACCTGAATATATGATGCAACGCACTACTCCTATTTTTAGAGTGACTTTGCATATACAAAACTGGGAAAGGATCTTTCCGATAATGTAAACCGATTAGGAATGAAGCTAATTTATGAAAGTTATTGTCAGGACTATGATATAAGGTCCGCCTCGTTTTTTTTTTTCCTTGCGTCAAGGATAAGCCACAAAGAAAATTACCAGAAACGGGTAGTACTAAACTATATTAATTTGGGACGCGTTCGAAAACGGCACCGGAGGATTTCATCTTTGTCTTACGCATGAAGCTCTCATAGGAAAGAAAGACAAAATAACCCTCGAGTGGCGTTTCTGAACGCAACCTTAGGAAGGATCAACGAGGTTTATAAGATTATTCAAGCCTCGTGTTTTCCGAGGACGTTATTCAAAAGCCTTTCCGGAGACGTCGAGGTAATGACATAAGGTAGGCGCATGTAAACAAAATTAAGAAAAAAAAATGGTCAGAAACCACAAACGCGGAGCAGTGGCGCCATCTGGCGACCAAGTTCCTTTTTGGGTCCCTTCTTGAGAAGGAAGTCTAGAGCAGCTGCCCTAAGCAAAGCACTTTTTATTTTTCTATTTTAGGGGACTTTTTCAAAGCAACTTCTACAAACAAAGTTTTCCCTCCGGGATTATGCTCACAGAACTTTGCAAAAGTTTGAGTTCACTTCCAGGACAGTGTCACGTGATGTCAAAGATTGTTGACAGGGTAACCAACCTTTCAGATATCAACAGGTTTCCATGAACAAAAGGATGACTTGCGTCGGTGTTCTTTCTTACAGGTTTAAGTAAATTTTCAAAGATGCATTTTCTATCTCGTGTTTCTAGAGAGCCTCACAGGGGCAGAGGCGACGATAGTAGTTGGGGCTATGAGAGAGCTGGTCCACCACCTAACCTACCTTAGCCTAGGTTTCAAAACAAACCTAGGCTAAGTTAGGTTAGGTTGAAAAATAAACCTAGGCTAAGGTAGGTTAGGTGGTGGACCAGCTCTCTCATAGCCCTAACTACAGACGAGTCCCGGGATGTGCGCTGATTGGTGGGATGCATGAAACCGGCAACGCTGATTGGAGAGATGCAAGTGTGACGTGGCAGTCGACACCTTTCTCCCTGTAAGGCTCTCTCCCTGTAAGCACAGCTGGGTCGCCAAGCAAAGGCTTTGTGAAGCCAAATAACATTTTCGATGCGACTATTCACACGCTGCCCCATTTGATCCATAACAGCCCAAAGTATTTGGAGTGAAATTTAGCTTAGGGAAAAAGGATTTTTTTCCATTAAAGCACGAAATTTTAAGCTTTGAAAAATGCCTAAATTAATAAATTTCAGGTTTTCAGAGGGGTGATATTTTTTAAATTATGGCAACACTGAACTGAAAAGATCCTCTAAAACAAATAATGTCTATTTCCGAACGGCATTGCTGGGCGGTAGAGTGTTAAAATGTATTAGGTCCGTTTCCGTGCGTTCAAGTCATATCCCATTTAAAATGCGTTAAATTGGTTTCCGTGCGTTTAAGTCTCCCTATTTATTAACATAGGCGTGCGAATAGAACTAACCTAACATTTTAATAACCTAAACCTAGGTTAACTTAGCCTGTTGTGGCAATGCTGTTTCAAGACCGTAAAAAAATGCCTTTTGCGCTAAAAAAATCGTGATAGGCAAAACATCCGTCCTATAAGAGAGATGCTCAATTTACGACGTAAGCTCTCGTGGCATTCAGCAAACCCTATAAAACGATGATCCCTCCACAAACACCGGCCGCGTGGCGTGTGCTTAAACCGCGGAACATCGCACGTCGTAAAACCCCTTTAAACACCAATCGTTTTTCCCCGGTAATATTAATAGACTCGAGTACACCCCGCCTCAAAAGCGCTCGTGCCCAATCGGCCCGACCCGAACGCGCCGTGGCCGTGACTTCTACAAAAATAAAGTTTCCGTGTTAAAATAACTTCGCGAAAATAAACAAACGTGTTTAAAATTGCTGACAAAGACGACGAATGAATTGGCAGTGTGAACGACAGAGAGGACCTCTCGGTAAGAAGCACACCGGTTGATTACTGTGTACAGTTGAGATCATAAGTCGTGTGTCATATTCCAACGTAGTGATTTTTCCCCCCAGATTTATGTTGGTAAAACTTATGAATTTAAACATACGGAGAACCTCGCGCTCGGACGGGTCAGTTCAATGATATTGCTAACATACAGTTCTTGAAACAAAAGTCCCTAGATTTAAATGTGACACGACTTTCGGATTTACACTGTACCACTGCGAACAGAAACGAAGCACTCTAGATAAGCTTTAATAACAGCAGCCAATATTTAAGGTTGGTTTCCGGGCTCTTGCACGGAGAAAAATAAATAGCAGTGGCAGCTAACGCGTTAATTGGCATAGGAGGTACAAAGAATTTTAGCAAACATAACTAACTTTTTAGCATTCATTGCCAAAGTTAGATGTAGCGCCTAAAATGTTAGCAATGGTTGCTAACCAGACAAATTAGCTCAATTTGTAGCCCATGCTAACTTGTAAGTAGGTAGCTTCTAACAAATTAGCAAGGGCTACGAATTGAGCAACTTCGTCGGTTTAGCAGCCATTGCCATCATTTTAGCAGCTACATCTAACGTTAGCAATGACTGCTAAAAAGTTAGCTGTGTCTCCTAAAATTGTTTGTGCCTGCTATATCAATTCACGCGTTAGCTGTCACTGCTATTTTTTCCCATGTAGAAGTACATAGAGAATCCTTGGGCTCGAGATAGGCTTGAGGGGGCAGAGTGCTTGGGTTCCGGAGGGCGTCGGCAGTACAAGGCGTTGGCGACAGCTCGGGAAACAAATGGATTCTGCAGCCAGGGGCAGATCTGCTCGCATCTCTCCTGCTGAGTATTGTCGTATTCTAATTAGGCGATTCCACACAGGATAACGTCCCATTTACAATAATTTGAGTTTAAAAATATCAAGGCAAACAGTTCCCGGAAAGGAATGGAGTCACAAAGGCGGTGACGTTGCCCTTATTTGGCGCCATATCAGTTTGGCCAACATTCGCTACTGATTTGGGCCCGCCTGCCCGCCCATGGGGCACTGACCAGGAACCCAAATGCTACTTGGCGCCGCAAAATCGAATGTGATTCAATTTCGCAAAAGGATGTGTTGGTATTACTGTAGCCGAAACACGAACTAGGCGATTCATGCAAGTTTAAAAGATAACCTCAAAATTCGGAGAATTTATAATTTTGCGAGTAGACCAGCTGGTGCAATCTTAGGTTGCGCAATTCAGACAACCTCGTTACAGATATGGAGCGTTTGCATGATCCCTTTCGTGTATTTGCATACGTAGTGGGCTGGGTCAGGCCAAGCTAGGTTAAGCAACTCTGGGCTACGATAGGGAAGGCTAGGCTAGGTGCTAGGATGGGTTAAGGACGGTAGGTTGACCAAGGCATAGGATAGGTTAAGCAAGGCCATAGGGTAGCGTAAGCAAGACAACAGGGTGGTTAAGCAAGGCTTTAGGGGTGGGTCAAGCAAGGTTATGGGGTGGGTCAAGCAAGGCTATGGGGTAGGTCAAGCAAGGCTATGGGGTAGGTCAAGCAAGGCCATGGGATAGGTCAGGCAAGGCTAGAGTAGGTAAAGCAAAGCTAGGCTAGGTTAAGAAAGACATGTAGGCCTTCTTTAACCGTTAACCTAGTTTCGACGCAAGGTTGGGTCAGATTAAACACAGCGTTTCACGTTAACGTTCAGATGAGCATTGCATCACGTTACGTTACGATCTTACGGGCTGTCAAAAGGATTACGTTTTGCAGGTCCGTCTGAGGTCCTAGATAAAGGTAGCTGAACTTAGCAGAATCGATTAGCGGGGGGAGGGGGTACCATGACCTACCGCAGTACGACGGATGGTCTGCGCCCGCTAAACTTTCAATAAAAAAAAAAAAAGATATAAAAAAAAGATGAAACTCAAAAGCAAGATAATATCGTCAGGATGGCGCATATGTGGATCAATCCAACTGAAGTAATGAGTAATTCCTTTTGACAGATAAAGAGTCCCGGGGTAATTCAGACCTCACAAACATGACTCAATACAAAAACCGCGCCGTTAATAATAATAGGATAATTAATTTACAACTTTCTGGAAACGGTGTCCAGATATTAATATGACTAGAATTAGAACCGAAATTTTCGTTTAGATAAACCTAAGTTAAATAGAATCTGACTTAACGGAAGCTGTCAAGATACGACAGGGGAAACAGAACAACCGTTTAACTCGCATCAGGTGATGTGTAGTCCCTCCCCTCACTGAGAAATAAAAGAAAAAAAAGAAGAAAAAGAGAAAAAAAATGAAGAAAAATGAAGAACCACCAACAAAACTTGGGCGTCGCCCCGAGTACAAATTCATTTTAGTATTCCAAGGGATGGTTTTGACAAGATTAAGTTTCGATTCAAATTTATAGGAGAGTCCCACGGATTCATAAATTAATTAAGCAAGCCGTAATTTAGATCTATGGGTTTTCATGTTTCAAAAGGAATAAGGGTAATTGAAACGGCGGACCCAAAAAACCGGGAGGTCGTACAAACGTTGCCAAGAAATAGATTGGTTTCGAGTTGTTATTGAGACTCCAAAACCTTGTCTACCATAACCGACCATAACCTAGCTCAAGAACCAATTAATTCAAGCTTTTAACGGAGGGGGAGGAGGATTCAAAGTTCGGTTGGTGGATTTAAGATAACCGAAACTGAGCCGGCGAGACTGTCAGTTTCGTTTGAGCTGAATTCGAACATGAACCTTAACCATTTTTGGACAGCTTAGGAAACAACACCTACGAACTGGTACTCCTGTCAAGATTCAACGTCGAAATAAAACAAGCTCATTTTACAGATTCAAAAAACATGATGACGCCGACGACAAAAATAATTGAAAGACCTTCGCTTTTCTGTACAGGCAAGTGTGAAATGGACCAGTCCCGCGGTAATGTAAACCCGAACCCATCGGATGAATTCCATACAACACTCACGACAATGCGGCACTACAAAGCAGGCGAAAGTCTAGAAAACTGTATTTTGGAGCAGTTGCTTAGGCGCTTTAATATATTTCCAATTTCGGCCCATAATTCACGAAATCGCATGTCTGAGAGTAGTTTGGGGTAAACTTGATACAAGCTATAGTTTCTCACGAATGCCTGATTAGGTGGAAAAGTTGGATCCCCAAAATTGGATACAACCGCCTCGAGTTCGAGGCCCGGTGGCACGCATGCTCCAGGCTTGCCAAAACCACAACCCAAATTGAAAGGCCGATTGCACTGAGGTACCGCTACTTCGTTTGACTAAAAACGAGTACGGAATGAGTAATCATTTCCCAGTTCCGATTTAACCATAAATGCCCACGGTGTTTGAGCACAGTTCCACCTGGCCCGGCAAAAAAACAAGAAATCAGCACGCGGATTTTATTGCCAATTTCACAGGCCTTTTTTTCAGCCCCGCCTACCAAGGTATTTCGCAAAGTGAAACAGGTCAGTCGTCTACTGGGTGTTGAGCTTTTCACATCGATCGATTTCAAGAGGTCTCACTTAGCGGGAAATTTTGATTTCAGTCGAATGGGACTGAGCGCACCAGCCCCATTTTACAGTCACGGTGACAGTAGGACATGATAGTCGAAGTATGATCGTCACTATTACACAGACGAACGTCAAACAGATGTTTCCAGGACAACAGCTGCAGCGAGAAGGCAGACGTACCGGCAGAATTGAGGCTGCTCCGTTCAGCGAGCCTGAAGGACGTAATTCCACTAAATCGCTTGCTGGGAGTATCACACTAACACACTAGCATCACTATTTCACTAAAAACTGATGGAAGCACTTTGATTAACGTTAAAAACGCGACTGTTCCTGCGCCAAAGGTTTCGACAAGCCCCTGTGTGACTCACTGGCGATTGCGCGATTGTAGACGAAGGGGGCATACGACCGGCAGAGCGCTTCGGCAGCCTTCGGCTATTTCCGGACACCTCCGTAGAGATCCGGGGCTGTCAGCCGGTCGCTCGGGCGGGGAAGCCGCCGCAACGAGGGGAGAGGAGGCGAGGGAAGGGAAAGGAAATGATGCAGCGTTGCCGGACCACACCCGTTCGCCGGTCGCCGTAAATCACCCGACAACATTGCTGCTTCAAATGGATAAATTTTGTCTAAAGAGTAATGACAACAAAGCACTCGTAAGCCTGGAGGGAGGGGCGAGGCGTGGTGCCTCCTAAGCTATGTGCCTTATTGGCCCCAGCAACCTTCGGATCATTAACTTGACTGGAGTCGAGATCAGCTGATCGGACAGGCAAAGGTGCCGCGGCCATGACAGCTGATCTGACAGCTCGGAAACGCATAGCTCGCGATAACACCAATCTGTCAAAAGTCCAAATATATCTTTTTTGACAAGGTGCTCGATCACATCGCCTGTTATCTTCGTTGTCTTCCCACACTGAGACGACTACACTTCGCACATACTCTTCAAAACAAATAGCGTTCAAAATCACAGGAAAAGAGATGCCGCTAGCATTTTATGACCCAGATTGCAATAGATAAATATGTCAAATGTAATAAAAACATTCAGGCAGGTAAAGCAAGTTCACACATTTGGATTTTTTTTAATTTCCCTACTGCGCAACAACCGCAGGCAAATTGAAATCGATTGCGTTTCAGGCTAACAGCTGTCAATCATTCCTTCCCCTTATCTTTTTAACATTTCAGCGCTTTTTGCTGTAAATTTTTAAGTTTTTACTTGCCTCTTGCGTTTTACCTTCCGTTGCCAAGCCGAGCGGAGCGAGACACTGCATTTAACTCAAGTTAACCTAATCCTTGCGCTCACATCGCGATAGTGAATCCTTACGACCGCGCTATGTTAGGAAGCCGCATACTTCTCGGCGGCAGTAGCCTGAGGCCAACAAGTAAGCGGCATCAGGCTTGTGAAAAGCCGAGCGGAGCGGTAGCGCATCAAGGCACAATGCGCCAAACCTACATCGTTAAGCGGATTAAGGCTTGACGATAGGTTAGGTTTGATGGTGTAAGTCGAGCAGGGCATAAAGGGTTAAAAGCGGGCGGTTTTTTTTTGGTAGCGGTGGTTCAAAAAATCCAAAACAAACAACATGGCAGCATTCATTTTACTTCCCTTTCGGTCGTGGGCATCATCAATGGTGATGACATCAATTGCCATTGCTGAAAACCGTTTAAAACAGTCCCACCGTCGGCCATTATTTATGCCTTCGACTGTACAGTTCAGTGCACCTTGCCTTGCTCCGCTGTCACTCCACTCAGTTATAGGACAAAAGGTAATACCGGAGGTGGAGAATGCAACCTTTAAATTTCGTAGTGCTGTCCAAACAGCTCCGCTAGACGGTTTGTATAGTACTTCGAAAACAAAAAAGATGTAAGAAATCTACCTGACCTTTGCTCTCATTTTCAGAGAGGAAAATGAAAAGTAGATGTAACCATAATTTGCGAAATAAGCCTGAAATGTCAGAAAAGTGCAACATGAGATAGGTTATACAATCTCCGTTGAAACTATGCTCGTTAAGTTGCTGAATAAAGGCCCACAGTTCGCGGATGCTGAAGTTCGCTGAGGCGGAGTGAACTTCGTCGGAAGTTCTCAGTAAGGGTCGAAATGATTTTGGTTTAGTTGCCTCGGGTAAGTTCACCTCATAGCTTTAGTAATGGCAAACCTTAAATTTGAAATTTTTCGTAAAAAAATCGATTTTTGGAGAAAAAAAAAACGATTTTTTTCAGAGACTATCAGGGCTATATAAAAAAAAACAAAAAAAAACGAGCGAACAAACTATTAGATCTTCAAAAAAAAATTGCACGTTTAAAAAATGTATTATTTTGGTGATAGAATATCATTGGACACGATAAACCTATCCATTCGCCTGGCCTTAACATCTGTACAAATCTCCTGCTCTTGTCAGTGAAAAGTATTCTTTTTTTTGAGTTTTGGTTGTTCATTTATTTTTGGTATTCTGAGGGATAAAATATGGCAGTGGTATCAACTTTCCGTCGCGAGAACAAGTCCAACCCTGATAAATGCACCAAACCGACTACAAAAAAGGCACCTCCTTGGCGCAGCGCCTGGCTCTCTTGTCACAATTTGTAAATAAAAGGGTTAAAACAACGTCGTAACGAGGGGCAACTGGCGCCGACACGACAAGATCTTCAAGGACCTGAGGCCGCGCCGTCACCCCTCCACTTGGAGTGGAGCGGGTGGTTGCCCCCCCCCCTCCACCCTCCACTTAACTTAAAAGAGACATTCCGCCAAAGGGGTTGCATTCATAACCATTCACCCCTCTCGACTATGCAGAAACCCAACACTTGTTTAGACTGCCCCTCGTATCGCATAACAGCAATTTAAACTCAATTCGCAGGAAACTTCGTCAAACCCATCTGTCATTATTATTCCAGCGAATCTTATTTGGTGGAGAATAAAATATCAAAAGTTATAGAATAAAATGAAAAAAAAAATCCATAGGAAACTTTCTATTTACTACAACAAACACGAATAAAATAATAAAAAAAATATTAAGCACAAGAAAATGGACGTTAAAATCTCAAAAAGTATTCTAAGTAACTCCTGTTTAGGTAGTCCTCTACGGTTTTTTTTTTTGGGGGGGGGGGCCTTGAAGGCGAAATAGGGGGAGAGCGCAATTTGGGTATTTTTGAAGATAAACCTATAAACAACCATATCAATGGAAAGGTCTCGTCGCGAGCTCTCCATTGATATGGTTATTCATACGGGTGTCTTTAAAATTACCAAATTACGCTCTTCCCCTGTTCTACCTTTCATGCCTAAAACAAAGGTTAGTTTTTACTGTTTCTAAAAGCTTTCCCCTGCTCTAACGACAGCAAGACAAAGTTTCTCTTGGTATTTTTTTAGAAAGTACAAAAATGAGTGTATATGTAAATCTTTAATAAATTAAGCTTCGTTCAAGTAGGTTACGGTAAAGGATTTTTTCGAAGTAACTGACAAGATCTAGTGCCCAGCCATAAACAGCAAAATCCTACATGAAGTTCTCAGGTCATTTTCCTGTAAGGAAACACCCGAAACTGATACAAAATTCGGATACTTCCGTCTGAGGTTCGTGTGCCATTTAAGGTGTGTCCCATTCATGGAGCTTGTGGCGAAATCCCAGGTAAAACACGCGCTGTCGTGGCATGACCAGTTCATGTCCATTTTTGGTTGCCGTGTAACCGTCCCTGCGACCTTGGCCAGCGCGAAACACCAGACAGCATAAAATCATCGCGGTCTGCTTTTTCAACAAACCTAAACTAACTTAAATTAATTCAATTCCCTCTCGTAATCTTTTCGCCCACTTGCGAAACAAAATACGCTACTCTTTCCGGAAGAAAATCAACTTTTTGAAGATAATAAGTTTTTGTTTTTTTTTCTAGCATAGATATAACCGTTCAAAATTGTGTTTTTTACCATTCAAAATGCCATTGGAAATAGTGATTTATAAGCATTTTTTTACTTTAGATTTTCTGAAACTCGTTTCTTGCAGTTGATTCTTTAAAAGAAACAAAAAAAAAGTGAATAAACGTTGTTAAATATTTTATAAATCATTTTTTAAAGCAAATTTTAAGAAATTCATTCTTTAAAGTTGATATAAAAATAATTAAAATAACTTGTTTAGACGAATATACTATGTAATCGTCTTTTTTTCCATCAGCTAAAGATGTGTCTAGAATTGTGTAAGGCATACCTAAATAGGTCCTTAGTTTAATTATTTACCCTTTTTTATATTGAAAGCTTGTTCTACTAGGACTGACTTAATAAGCAAGATTATCAGGTTAAAAAAGTAAAATATTCGCCTTACTTCGCCATCGTCCTGCTTAGCTATCGCCAAACCTGACATTAGCCTCAGGAAGTAAGCGGCATCAGGCTTGGTCACTTCAGTTCGACTGAAAAGTGCCCTTTGCCTCGCTCCGCTCAGATAATAAACGAAAGGTGGAACACGCGAAAGGGGAAATGCGACCTTCCAAACTAGAGAGTGAAAGGGTTGAACCGGCCCACGAGGCAGCGTGTGAAAATCGACCAAGTCTGCTAAGCTCGTTTTCACAAGTACGCACTTAACGCCTACCCCTTTGCAGGCAGCGCGGCGTGCCAGTGTGACGGTGACGGTCACCCTACTTGACACAAAAGCAACCACACCCTGGCTGCGAAAGGCGTCCGGGCACCGCCCGTCCGGGCGCTCCGGGCACCGCCGCGCTGTCGCAGGACGTCGACGGCCACCTCCACCCGGCGCGACGCCCGCTCAGGCCTAATCCTCAAGAAGCCCGACAGCTACAAAGCCCCCATAAATGACGGCCTACACAGTTGCCTAATTCGACCCAAATTGACATTTCGACCAACTCATAAAATTACCAATTTTACTACACCGTTTAACCACAATATCTTCGCGAAAATGGGGAGCGCTTTTATATTACCTCCTTTGAAACGGTTGTTTACGACGCACGCTGTTTAAGGTGCGAGAGGGGTGCAACGCTAAATGGACATAATATCCTTTCTTGGATTTAACATTTGTTTTAAGGGCCGTACACGTATATTAGGTAGCGCTCTTTAAGGGGAGGGGGAGTTCACGTTTGCGTTACGCCCCATGGGGAAAAGCCTACGAGGGAGGAAAGGGGGTCGAAAAAGGCCTATGCAGCCACCAGTAATTTATGCACGACCCTTAGTCGCTACTTTTATGTTTTACTAAAAAATAATTTCCATTACATAAGTAGATTTTCTTGTAAAGCTAAAAAAGTTCCCAGCGAAAGCCTCTAAAATTAAAATTAGATGGGGTGGGAAACCCTTTTCAATAAAATTACCATCCGATTAATCGGTCACAAAATAATAATATTTCAAGTTCTTAGCAACAAAATTCCAAATTTTTGGGATATTTATTCAAATAAAAACTCCTGAAACATTTCTGTAAACGTGAATTGGGTCAGCGGAAGTATGTCTAAATTAATCGCGAAGAGAATGTGTACCATTCGCTATGAAAAATATGCATCTGGATCCTCTTGTGGAGATACACACTGTAAAAAGCGCCAGATTTTCATACGTGGTTAAAAAACGCATTTTCTACCTCTTGCGTTCTCCGGGTTCAACCTTTCCATTACATGAAAAACTAGCGGCAAAGACTAGTCGGTAAGGTTAGGTCTCGTGACCCTCACTTCGCTTTCGCCTCGCTCGGTTTACAATTTTGATGTATGTCGATATCGGTAAATATCGATAAATCGATATCAATGTCCATAAAAGAAGGTAGAGTTCAGAGGCAGCCACAAAAATTTAGAGAGTAAAAAATTAAAGTTTTCGAGTTGACAGCAGAATCCTTGGACCCACATTGCCATGGAGACGCATTAAATAGCAGCAAGGTAGTCACGATCCGGCCACTAATCACGCCTAAACAATTCGCTTTACTGTCAACTTTGCGAATCATGCAAATTCTTTTTCTATGATTAAATTGGTTGATTCAAACAGGTTAAGGTTCACAATTTCTCGTCTTGCACCTGTTCTGAACTCTCGATGAATCAATACCCACGCAGGAATTAAGAAGAAACAAGGAAAACAAGTTAGTGCAGATTATCCGTGCAGTTGGCACTGTACAATAAAATAACACACGGTTAATTTCAAAGATTTCCTTTCTGTCCTAAATTTTATCGCCAAGCCGAGACACTTAATCCAACGTAACTTAACCTAACCTAGAGAGCCTCGAGGCATCAACTGCCCCGTCAACCTTGCATCCCACCAATCAGCGTTGCAGGTTTCACGCACCCACCAATCAGCGCACACCGCGGGAAAACGTTGTTGCCTCTCTCACTTTAAAGCTCTCTAACCTAACCTAGCAGAAGCCCTTGTGCCGCTTACTTCTCAATGACATTAGCCGTCGAGAAGAAAGCTGCATCAGACGTGGCAAAATCTGATTGTACGTGATGCTTCTCAAAACTAGGCCTAAACTTGCGAATCGAAAGGTTTAACCCTTTATTGCACAAACAATACGTAAAACGCTACACAAATATTCCTAGAAACGGCTGGCCAGATAGCACCAATAAAAACAATAATCTGGATTCTCCAAAAATTTGGGCAGTCTTCGCCAAAGAAACCACAAGGCTGCCAACCGCCGCGGCGTGAGTTCATTTTTTCCTTCTAAAAATAGAAATGGCGGGAAAGTCGTTTCCGGCGGCAAAGTGAATAGCCTTGAACCAACGCACATACCGAACCAACGATAGAAATGTCACTGACCAAGAGAGAATTTCGCGCCAAGCACGATGCTCAGCTGTTCTCCATGAACAGCTGAGCGCCGCCATTTTGTGTGCCACAAATCACATCTGGGTTACGTCATTTACGGACGACCCCTTTGCAAAACCGGACGACGGCAACGCTTCGCAATATAGGTTGCGCCTCCGCGAATTTGCATCTGCCCTTATGATCTCCATCTGTCACGTCACGGGATCATTTTTCTTTCGTATTTGCGAATCTGAACAAGGCTAACAAAACCTGAAACATACTGTGACTTTGACAGTTGAATTTTACACCTCTTGTGTTCCACCTTTTGTCCCCAAGCCGTAGGAGCGTCATAGCAGAAGAGGTTCAAGGCCCTACACTTAACCTAAGTTACCCTAACGTCGCAAAATCCTGCCCATAAAATAAGTAAAAAACGTAAAAAAAAAATCCGAATCCTTTCAAATAAAGTTATTATCTCAAAGTCACCGCAAAATATTGACTTGAAATTTTCTGAAAATGCGTTCCGAAACTCAAAGGAAAACAATCAAATACCTGTACTACAAAAATAATACAATAAATCCAAAGGTCAAAGATTTGCGTTTCCATTGTCTAAAAACAAACGTAGGCAACCGCTGCGAAGAAAGGGACAGCTTGTTGCCTACTCCCCTAATTCCAGGGGCTCATTTAATTAAGAAACAATAGATGTAGATCACGGCTTTCACACGGCCCGGCCGCCTTAAGATCATAGATGAAGTATTCGACCCCGTACCCTCAATCAAAAGTTTGCTGTGATGGGAGCGCTCCTTTAGTCTATGCTCCACGTGAGAGTGAGAAAATTGCACGCAAAGATGCTCTCTTATATTAATGGTAGAGAGTAAACTGCGCGATGCATGGCTCTCAAATCGAGTCCGATTCCGTGACAGCTATCACAATACGTCTAATGTATGGTGAATGCGTTCCGAAAACGACGCTCGCACGAATCTGATCCGAGCGGAAACTTCACCTTAGACTAAGAATCGATGGGGTAGCTACACTAGCAATGCGCTTTCCTTCCTTGAATGGATAATCCCTTGTAACCCCTGAAGCTCTCTGTACAGGTTGTTTGGCGATTTTTCAAACAGCTACTCAAGACTTTTACAACGACTTACGGAGGTATTTTTTTCCCGTTTTCAAAGGCGTTTTCTTCTTTTTTGATAAGCTATTTTGACTGACTTTTTAACTGACTTCGCAGCGCGGCATAATTTTCTTTAAAAAAAACTAGATTTTTCAAGGACATTTCAGCAGATTTGAAGCTTTTTCGAGGGTTTTTCAAGGGCTACCATCTTTCACCGCATTTTCAAGGATTCCAGGGTTGCTAGACACCCTGTTTGAAAGGCATATCTTTTTAGTAAATTTGAGAAACATCCTTTTGGCGGACTTAAAAGGAACATAACATATCGACCTCAATTTCCAAAAGAAAAAATTAACTCGGTTAGTTAAAAACGCAATCTCAAAAAACACTGCGACAAAAAACAATGAGTCTTAAAAAACATAAGCATTTTCTGCGTACTAATCGATAAAGGTTTCAACTAATCATTCTTCGGTAAGCGAAAGAAACAAATAAAAACGGTGAGTCGTTGGGCCAACCCGCTGTTTGAGTTATGAAATTATTAGACTAATCAGTTCCTGCAGCTGTACATACACGTCGCCCGCTAAATAGAAGGCGCTATTTTATGGGTGCATTTTTAGGTTAGGTTCACCTGTTGAGTTGGGTCGCGTGTCGGGCGCTGTTATTCAGAGGGGCGCGTCCAGAGACCACGCCCAGCCGGCGCCGCCGCGCCAAACGGGCGCGATTCGGGGAACAACTGGAAGGCAGGCGCCGGCCGGCAAACTGCCTCGCCCAACTTGGGCCGTTTTGAGGTTATGTTTGCTTGTAACGCGAATGGGCTGGGTTCAAGTGATAAGATGCGTCGATTAAGACGTGAGTCGAGTTGCCGATTGAGTTTGGCCCTAAATGGGGTGGTGGAGATTATTAGCGAAGTTTTGTCAACTGGCTGAATGGGGTGAGTCCATTTAAATCCTGGAAGACCAGCGCAGGCTGAGCGCGGGGTTGGCTAAGGATCACCTCACGTATAATTATTGAAAGGTTAAATCTCTTCATGTTTTTTCCAAGTAGCTTTATCGATTAAGTAACATTAGAAGGCGTCTTTTCGGAATTTAAACCTATACCCTAGCTCTGAAGGACGTTATCCCGACTCTACCTAACCTATAGAAGCAATATTTAACACCATCTTGACTAACTTAACTTAATCCAACCTTAATTAGCCCAATCTTAATATCCCGACTTTAGTAACTCAACCTTATTTACTCTCTAAAAAAAACTTCCGAGTTAAATTCACTCGTTTAAACCAAAAACTCGCCACGCAGAGGCTTCGAGTGGGCGAGTTTTAACGAGTGTTTTTCACTCGAAGTCTTTGAGAGAGTAACCAGCCTTACTTCACCTAATCTTGCTTACAATGACCTTATTTTCAAAAACCTTACTTAACTGAACTTACTCATCTAATCTCGCGTACCATGAAATGCGATAACCGGCAATGCGTGGGGCTAATGAAAATTTGAATGCTAATTTTACAAAATACGACGATTCACACTCTCCCCCCAAAAAAATCGACAAGTTCGGTACCAATACATATACTTAGATTCATCCCACTCTCTCCTAGTCACCTCAATCTTCGGTCTACAACCCCTAACGGATCATAACCTAACCTAAACCTAACCTTTCACCTAACTTATACTTACAACCGTAACCTTACCTACTAGGTTGATGTTAAGGTTGGTAGCTCCTGTTCAAAGGCAACCCACTCTGAATTTCGTAATTAGTTTCATTAGAAGTTTTCTTGTTTAGAGAGAACGTGGCGTAAAAAGAAAAAGTGTAGGTTTAGACTATCGGGAACTACTGACCGTAGAATAGAGCGCAGCGCTCGGTCTAGTTGCAGTTTACTAAAGCATATTTGTTAGTTTAGTGCTAATAAAGCGGTAGCAGTGCTAATTAGCACTCCGGTGCACCGAGCGCTTCGAGCCACACGGCAAACCTCTCTTCAAGCGAAGCGTACTTTCAACGCTTTTTATTTTCTCGGAGTTATGAAGAACCTGATTCACAAAAGGATTTCCCTAATTTGACAGACTCGATATGGTTCTTCTCTGAAGCCTGACAGCATTATCAAAGGATTTTGGGTATCAATGAGATTCCAAAAGGTATTTTTTCCCGCAAACAAGGATGATCTAATTTCCTCGATAAATACTTTTCTGACGATACAGTTTATTTTTAGTCTCCAATAATCTACTCCCATGTGATATCAGGCGGGTGATTTGGCCTTCTTAGTTTTGACGCAACTGTAACCTATTTACGCAGCAGTGGAAATAATGGTTTTAAGTAGTCTTTATTTTTTCCGGTGGAGGAAAAAGGGGTTATATTTTAATTCGATTGGTTTTTGTCAGAACAGTGGATTTGAAAGGTAGAACTTTCTACTTCTACCACCTCTCGTCACAAAGACAAGCGGCGCGCTGAGGAACAGTAAGGCATTAACTTAACCTAAACTAACAGTTAGTTACAACCACAAAGACAGAAACCTAACGTAACTTAGTTTAAACTAGCCTAAAGATCGTTAAGTCTCATACCACTAACTTTCGAGGGGAGCGGCATCATCACGGGAAAAAATAACAGTGTTGCAGCTAACGTGTTGATATAGC
>Ga0058701_10001446_pt1 | contig 16819 bp, 11 predicted proteins | sample AgamicOrMae_FD_97039 | JGI IMG/M metagenome (GOLD analysis project Ga0058701, IMG submission 97039) | Agave microbial communities from Guanajuato, Mexico - Or.Ma.e | ecosystem: Host-associated > Plants > Phyllosphere > Phylloplane/Leaf | place: Guanajuato, Mexico | collected 2012-06-04
CTTCTATACTTAAAAAAAAAAAAAACTAAAAAGTGTCAAGCCCAAGAACAGATTGTAAATAAATGATTTTGTTTCGGTGAAGATTCAGTTTTAATGTGATTAGTTCATTTCGATTCGACTCAAAATAATGAACGCTACGTCTCAAGAAAATAATCATGCAATGAAACTCTATGATCTGCTATGTGCGTTGCGTGTGTCATAGTGAATATTGAATTCCCTAGATCAGCATAGTAAATGTGTACCATTGAGTTAATTGTTTTTGTCTCCTTGTTGTCCGACAAATAATAAATAACCTTATCTTACTCTTTATGACTCGCTTGAAACATGAGTGAGGTTGATTGCATTCAACATACCAATTCAATCGTAAATATTTAATTGGGGGCATAATAATTCTTTAATGTCCGCACGCGTTTGCACCCACAAGAGGGTTCTGAGAGGTGCAAAAGGACGAAGAGAAGGGGCGACTTAATTGGGAGACGGGTGAGTGACTAGGCTTGTGCCAGTTTTGCTGTTAAGGATTTAAAAAAAAATCAAAATGGGTGTTAAAATGTATTAATTCATAAAAGTGTCGCTTTTGACAAGCATTTGCCCAAGCTGTTCTTCGTATTTTAGTTTTACATGAGTAAAAGTTTTTTTCTTACTTAAAAAAATATTCAGTTGCTGGTTTGACTTACTTTTCTACCTAATGCACTTTTTTTTAAAGTTTTTTAAAATAACGGTGGATTGTCGTCAAACTTGTCAAAGTTGTTTCTATAACTCCATTCTTTAGTGAGAATGTTTTTTTTTTTCACTCATCTAATCTCAATCATACGCTATCAATCATAATTCACCATGTTTAGCGCAATTCCTTGGAGCTGCCGTAAGAGCCCATGCATTTTTCCCAACTTTAGAATCTAAGTACGTGAATACGGAACGGTCAAATATTCTTGGACATTGCAACATAATAGGTACCTAAACTAATCCTAAAAATTTCAAGTCCTTACTTTAATTTAGCTATTACGCTGGAGTATCTTGAGGAGTAGGGTGTATTTTAAATTACGACGATTTCTTAAAAAAAAATACGAATGGCACTTTTCCTTTAACGCTTAGTTGACGGATTCTGTGAAACTGTCTTTTCCGATCAAAAGCTACCAAAAGCCGGTTGCCGAAAAAAAAAATGATGGCTGAGCAATTTATTGAAACTTTTTTGTTCAAAACTATTGGCAATTGGTCAATCATATAAACGTAGCATCCCGTCCAATACACATCTCCCTTTGACTTTATAATAAAACAACTTTCTTTGATTATTTTGCTGCACTAAAAAACAGTCCTTCGTTTACATACCAATTATTGTAAACAGGCTATATTAATATTATTATTCTTCATGCACATCGCTGCTACGTCGCTACGTTCATTTGACCCCAAAATGGTCCATTTCTTCGGACTGATGTAGGTATACATAAAGGAAGCTTTTTTTAAATTATTTTTTGATCGTCTCAAAGATGAAAGCTGGTAATTATTATAAAGGATTATATAAATTCATTCAGAGATAGAAGCCAAGGAGGCTAAAGTTTTCCTCACCACATCGCATTACATTCTCTCTTGAAGTATCTTCATGAAGCATACCAACGACAGAAAAACAAAAAAAAACATTTTTTTTAAGTGAGACGCCTCTTCCCGAAATCAAAGTTTTCGAAAAGTCCCAAATAGATATAAACTATGGAATACGATCAAACAACGGTACGCCTGCAATTAAATTTGATGGGTCCTCATAAAATTCAGCTCATTTGACTTTTTTTTTTGTGACAGATGCATTTGGTTTGGCAAATGGCCAAAGCCTTGACTTTGGCGGTTCTGGTCAGATCCGAAAATGAAGACGATACTTGGATTCGCAACTCTGAGCACGGTTTCTTAGTTTTTTTGACACATCACCGAGTTTGGTCCATTCTGTACCGTCAGCTTGTACCCTCTTTGTTTTGTGAAATAAAGGCTTTTGATGTATCGGAAGGAGAAGGTACTACTGTGTAATATTTGCCATTGGGTTGTCAGGAAATATCAAGTTTCAGGCGTGTCGTAGAGACTCCATAATAAAATGAACTAGCAACAAAACGCATCTTGTAAGCCTGATTCCTGTACGTCCATTTCAAGTAAAGGCTTTACACAAGCACTACAAAATCGGGAAGTCAATAGCTGGTGTTCGATCTCTCAAAATAACAATCAACGGAGAAGACGGGTTTCAATGAATCGATTAAATGAACGTGTTCTTCAGAAAAATCGATCACTGACTGTTCTGAATCCACGACCACCCAGCGATGCCGTTCGGAAACAGAAAAAGTATCTCAGAATATTTTTTTTAGTTCAGTATTGTCACAATTTAAAAAATATCACTACTCTGGAAACCTGAAATTTAATAATTAAGGCATTTTTCAAAGCTTGAAATTGCGTAATTTAATGAGGAAAATCCTTCTAATTTCTCTTAAGCTAAATTTTGCTCGAAATAATTTGTGCTGTTGTGGGTTAAACACTGCGATTAATCGATTTTTCAAACACACTTTTTGATGCAAAAGAGTAGGTATTTCTTGAAACAATCCCTTCCACTTGATAAATGTTTCTTTAGAGGGATTTTTTTGCTCGTAAATGAGTGTAAACCCGCTTTTCTTCACATTTTTAAGAATTATTATTCCACAACCCGCCGCAAATTGACACTGTGAAAGAGTTACAAGTTCGTGAAAGTTTTACGAGATTCTGATATAAAGATGGAACAAAGTATGGAAATGATTACGGTCCAAAGCAACCAGGGAAGAGGGCTATGAAAAATTCATCTGGTTGGTAAAACCACGCGCAATACGAGCCCCTGCGTAGCGACGTCGGGCATAACAGATAAAATTTGGAGTGCTTTAATACCACGAGAGGGCCACGATTCGCTGAGTTTCTCGCCTGTGCTAAACCATGATGAACACTGTACTGGAAGCTCTTTCAACAATGCCCCGCTTCGAATCACCTCACTTTGTAGGTATTAATTCAAAACCATTAGCATTGCCAACTGCCAGTCCCGATACAATGGCCCTCTCTGATTTCTCAGTCTATAAAAGATTTGACTGCTGTACCTGGAAGCGTATCGGCTTGATTAATTTTTAATACATTTTGTTTTTCAAACGTCCGACAAACATTGACCCAGATAAAACCGTTGATTTAAAACTGCGAGTCCCTGATATGGGTCAACGAAAACCTCCGATATGATTTAAATCGATCGTAGCCCTTTCAATATCTCTACCTGCTCTCTTCCCGTTGTACCAACCTTATGGGTAAGGCTGTAGCAGGTGTGGCGGCTGTATTTATATTGCTCTTCTTGCCCCATTTTCTATCGACCACTTGACTTCCACTCCACCTTTGTCAGCTTTTTCCTAAACAGATCCAAGACTGTTATAGCCTACCGGTACTAAATTTTTCCCTAGATTTTTTTTCCCATCTGAAGATGCTTGAAATACATGAGAACATTGTATATCTCTACACTATGGTCTCTCAAATGTTTGTAAAATGTAGGAAAATCAATTGATGTTTTGTTTTTTGTTTCTTTTTTTCCCTCATTTTTTTTTTGCAAGTTATATAACTTCTTATGCGGCGTAGGCATGGATCCATAAGAAACTAGTTCAAAAGTGATTGAATTTAATACTTTTGCCCACTTCACCGTTAAAAACATGTAACCGTGTGGTTTACGAGAGCGTAGATATGCGTATGTTGCAGATACACGGTGTGATCAAAAAAAGACCGGACTGATTTTATAACTCGTTTATTTTGAAGGATACTGATTACTCGAGCTTTTCGCCCTCGAAATACATGCCTTGGCTAACGACACACCTATGCCAAGGTTTTTTCTAACTTTCGAACTCTGCTTGGTAAGCCGCCTTAGGGATCATCTTTTAGTTCCACCGTGCAAATGGTTTTAATGTCCTCAATCGAGTCGAATCGGCGCCCTTTCAAGGTTGATTCCAATTCTGGGAACACAAAGAAGTCCGATGGAGCCAAATCTAAATAGTAGGGTGGCTGCGGGATCGCGGAAGTTCCGGTTTTGGTAAAAAACTTGGTCAAGATCAGCGCCGTGTGAGCCGGCGCGTTATCGGGTGGTAAACGCCATGTCTTGTTTTTCAACATGTCGAGCCTCTTTCGGCTCATTGCCACCCTCAGCCTGTTCATAACCTCCGAGTAGAGTTCTTTGTTCACGGTTTGACCTTTAGGGACGGACTCAAAATGAATCAGCCCTTGCCAATCGAAGAAACACACAGGAAGGCCTTCCCGTTCGCGAATCTTCACCCGTTCATGTTCTGCCCGATTTGAATCGACTGTACCACTCGAAACACTAGCTTCGACTCATGGCTTCATTACCAAAGGCTCGCTGAACCATCCCGAATGTGTCTGTTGCACTTTTGCCACAAGCTTGAAACAAAATTTCGCGCCCATGCAACTCCTCTAATTTATTCATTGTTGCCGTTGCCCAGGGCGACAAGCAGGTTCACACAAGTACCGCTGCTCCTGCGTAACGACTTGATGTAAACAAACGCAACACCTCTCGTTTTACTCGTCATAGATGCCGTAATGTGTCTCATTTCGATCCGATAAATCGTTTCCGTAAAATAAAATCAGTCCGGTCTTTTTTTGATCACACTAGATGTGTAAACAATATTGATAAATCAAAGCATCAAATCATTTTAGTGCTGCAACTTTAATATTGATGGCACAAAATTTTCTGAATGGAATTTTAATTATCATCACCCTTATTACAAATCCAAAGAGAATAATTTAGGTAACCCCCTCTTTTTGGCGGAAGTACAATCTGCCATCGCAGCTCAAAGATTTTATCTATCCAAGCACTACGAGACGTAAAACACTGTTGTAACATTCTTTACCAAAGATTGTCTTCAAAGTGCGTGTAAGGACTGTAAGTTCAAAACTTTTTTTCTTGTGATTCTCGACGCTTTGATCTACGTTTGCTTCGTTAATGCTCAACATCCTTTATAAGCGTAAAGTAACCTCTCGTATATATTTAATATACTTTTTAAGACACCCGCATACTTTGTTCTTGGGTAAGAAAAGCGAATTTTAAAATCAGTGTTGTCTTGAGATCCTCGCGGAAACTCTCTAAGTTTAGCCAGAAGACACCCACCCTTCTCCCCCAACAATTTATGTGCTGGGGACATTGCTTCACGAAGTGTGGAGATATGTTGGCATCATGTCGGAGACCTGACGCTTTATTTCAGTTGGCAGATACTCAGGCTTATTTTGATTGGATGAAGGGCGTATAGCTGGGCTGTAGAGTAGAGGTTCGCTGGGATACGCCAGGAATGTTAGTTTCTACGTGCACTTGCGTTCGGGATCGGGGGCTGGTGAAGGCAAATTTAGGATGACTTGGAGGGCGAACGCCTGACAGATGGAAGGATATGATCCCTCATTTGACGATGTGGTGACTACCGATGCTAAAGGAGGTTGGCGAAAGGATGTTGACAGAGTGTATGTCCTTCGCCCGAAACGCATTCAATCCTCGTGAAAATGAACTTCGTTCTGATATGAGTAAACAACTGAGATGTTTTCCAAGCCTGAAAACATCTCCTGCACCAGAGAAAGTTGTGAACGTTGAAAGAAATGAGGAAAACGTCGAAGCTCGCGATGATTATGCTACTGCATGTAGGACTAGTTACGGCGTTTCAGCAAGTCCTCATGCCGAAATGTTTACTGGCGAAATACATGAGGGCCTAAGGTTTCTTTGAAGACTCGTTGATGTAGATGAAGATCTATCCATTTTAACTAAATTACAGCGTCTCACTATCAAAAAAGTTGCCTTTTGGTGTATCTAATATATTTGCAACGAAACGGAGTTACAACCGTATTGCGATCACTTAGCGATCCCCAAGCCTTTGAAATGTTCAGGATTTTAGGTTCATCTAGTTTTTGCGTAAGTGCAGGTGCCGGCAAATTCGCACAAATTCATAACAGTCTTAATTTTTTTTATTCTAAAACAAAGCCTACCAATGTTTAATGTTGTCTTACCTATGTCTTTACTCAAGTATTTGAGTATTTAATTTTGTTTTTTGTTGTTTTTTATCTTTTCTATATTAAAAAATTATAACTTTTCCACCAAAGGAACTACCTCAAAGTACGAAAAAGGGAAAAAAGGACGAGGAATGACAAGCATAAACATAAACAAGTATGTTTTAGATGAATAAATAAGAAGTTAACACCTAATCTATACTTAGTAAATTAACTTTCTGTTACGTGGAGACGAAACATATCAAGACTCCGATATTCACCAACTTTTAACGAGCCCCTGCGTTCAGTAATTTGCAGCAATCAGTCTGCATAGCGCGGACTATGTACTGTAATTCAATATCCAAAATTGGATAACTCACTAAGCGGAACTTGCAAACGATTATTAGTGGCCGAATATGAAGCGAAGGTCTCAGGATGGTTGTTTCGCGGGGAATAAATTGGAAAACCGTGTTTGCCTGTCGGAATCGGCTTCGGCGAAGTTTTGAATTCGAACGGCTGTGTCGCTCCTCCTCTCGTCGAACTTGTCACACTGCCTCTGATTTGAAGCTTCAATTGACGCAAATGCAATACAAATCCGTGTCCCTCTGTCAACACGTGTAACTTGTAAGTTGAACAGACTTTAGCGCTTCCTTCGGACCTAACTCACTCGTAAGAGACATGATACGTTGCGGCAACTACTTGTAGAAAATCTGCTTTGTTAGATTACCACGTAGGCTATTTTTTTTAAGGTGGGTGGAGGGAGAGAGTAAGGTGCTATTTTTTCCATAATTGTTTTCGACGGGTATTATATCGCCATACGGTTCCTTCGAACGCACCGGTACTTGGCGCAGGAGAAAGTGCGAAAAAGATATACATCTAAGTCAAGTCTCAATCGCAAAGATCTCGATTCAGACACAAACGGGAACCCGAAAAAAAAGAGCCACTACTTTGCCATTAGTGGCTCACTTTACACTAATTAGGAGTAAAATTTCACTCTTTAAGTGATTTTTACCACTATTTTTGTGTGTGTCTGCAAAGTTAATCAAACTTGATCAGACGATGCATTTTTGTTGTCTTTCTGTGTGAAGGTTAGACATTTCCCTCAGTCAAAATATAACCCTGTGAGTCAATATATGTACTATCACAGACAGAAAAAGCGTCCCCCCCTGCAACCACCTGCGGACATCGGTGCGCTGCCGTTGCCCACCTTAGATCGGAATCAGGCAGGTTATTGACTGATGCCGAGCTAAGGTAGGCAACCGCAACCCACCGATGAGCAGGCGGTTGCAGGGGGGGGAGACGTTTTTTCTGTCTATGATTGTACAATCAGCAATGATATGTGTGGTGCACGTAACGGAAAAAAAGACGTATTTGTAGTCAAGAGCGCTTCTTCTACGTTTGATAAAATGCTGTCGCGACCAACATTTTTTCTGACTTAAAAGTGTGTTTCTTCATCACCATCCTTAATTTCCAATCAACCATCGAATTTCTCGTGTTCAGTAATCAGGCATGGATTTTAACCATTTTTAATGAAAAATAAGATATTTTGGGGTCCTCGTGTTTTAGGAGATCCGGCCTTCAAAATGAAAACAGAGTTTCTAAAAAAAAATGAGGTTCAGTCAAAAAATGAAAAGTGAAGTGTGTCAACCATTCGTCATCGCACTTTGAAGCAGGTCGATTAGTATCTCTGAAAGATTAACAAGCCTATAAATAATCCTATATTAAAAAAAAGGTCTACTTCTTCTCAGAAAACACGTTCAGCGTAAACGAAGTGTCACATGATTTGAGTGAGACAACGAATGAAATTCGTACACTGAGTGACATCATATTACATCCGTTAGAGGGGAATCCACGGTGAAACCCGACCCCTCTAAGCGGATGGGCGGCCATATCATAGTCCTAGAATTAGGCTCAATTTTTTCTTGAGTTTTTATAGCGTGAACGTGAACATTTAGGTTTATTAGCATTCGAAGCTGCGTAATAGTTTGTACGGTGCTAAAGTGGAGTTTTCAGGTATACGACGGGTCTATGTATCGATTCGTACTAGAAATTAAGATGATACTGTATGACCCCCGATGAAATATCCACAAATTGTTTTGCAGGTGAAACGCTTCCATATCGCTGCTTGCCTGAATTTCATCCTTCACCGTTTTGAATGTCCGATAATGTTGGAGAAGTTTTGATTCCTAATTAACACACTTGGAAACCATTGTTAGCCATAGGATAAAAAAGGGACAATCCACAACATTATTCGTGCTAATAACTCTCTGGGTGCTGAACGGGCCTGAAAATGTGAGAGCCACCTGGCGTTAAGTGAGGAGGAAATCCTGAATGATATCCTCAGATATCGCATAGTGTGTGGAGGTTTGCTCGGGGCGGCTTCTCACAAAGGAAGAATAATACGAAACAAAGGGATGGGAATTGCGATGGGAGCAAAATGTAAGTACCACACCAGACAGCTCCTGTGTTTCATGTTGCGCACCATCCATTTAACTTCTACTTTCAAATGATAAACTGATTTCACATTTGTTCCCGTGATCAGATTACATACGTGCGTCATACGTATCCCTGCTAGGTGTTCATAAATTATGAGGTGATCGATATAGCATCATGAGGTGGTGATATTCGCATATTTAAAACCGCACCAATTACGTGACAATTAATCCGACCAAAGCCCGCCGCCTGCAAACTTTCAACCCTGATGAATGTTCCTACTAATGATGTCAACATAAATGAAAACTAATCATGGCGTTAATACAAAGTTGTCAAGAGTTTTATCTAGTTACAATGTTACTAACTCATTTCTCATGAAACGATTCCGACGATGGTTTCCATCGCAAGGCAATATCAACTCTTCTGTCAACTTTTCCGGACGTGAGCAGCTAATATCCTGGACGGGACAGGTGACTGCTTAATACATATTCATCAGCACAAAACATCCCTTCAAATCCTAGTTGTTGTTCATTCAAAGACAAAGGCCCGAATGGCGGAGAGCCTGTTCATACAAACCCGAATTCAATACCCCTTTAAACCACAATATTTGGTTTCAGGACGTTTTCCTCATCTTGGGGTGAAAAGTTTTGAAAAGTACTTCATAGTATTCACGGACGTTCAATATAAATGAAAAGTTTTGTTGTCTCTTCAGCGCTGACTTTTACGATACTTTGCCTAACCCTTAAACGCCATAAAAGTATCCACAGCTTTTTCTGGCCACAATTTGCCTGTTTGTATTTATGGTCACAGATTAAATCCTAAGTTTCTCTGACAAAAGAGAAAAGTTTCTTTTGATGATTTTATCAGAATTCCCAGCGGCATTTGTCAACTATCCATGCGGTTTGAGAAGAGAGAGCAACAAGTGCCCTCTTCTGAACCCAAAAGCCGACCTCTTCTCACAAAACTCCCAGCGCTAAACAGTATTAATTTAGCCCATGGTTGGTATCTTAATAAAAAAAGTTTCAACCTTAAAAACCAAGGGGGAACTATTTACGATGTTCATGAGAGAAGGAAAACCACTGTTGCTGTAAAATTTGTATTTAAAAAAATCGTTACCTGTGGAGTGTGAAGGGAATCCTGGTTGTTCTCGATCCTGTTCAACACGAACCAAGACATTTCTTTTTCTTTGTTCTTTGGAGGAGCGTTTGCCGCTTGCCGAACTGTTATCTGTTGCCAACCAGTGTATCAGAGGAAGAAGAAAATTACCTTTCTTGCCCTATAAGCGCAGACTTTCACAACTTTTCTCGGCCTAAGGATGAAAGAGCAGGTGGCCCTGTTAGAGCATCTCTACCCCACTAAAGTACGACTACAACCTTGGACAAGCGCAAAAGGTACCTGGGCAAGTATCAAATCGGCCTATTATGAAAAAAGGGGAGTCTCTCACTTAAGTTTTGTCCTTGCTTCTAAAACTCCTTGATCCTACGAACCTGTTTTTTGCCCTTGAATTATACCCACAGGCCACGAAAAGCAGATTCTCTCACAGAAAGCATGGTCGAGTTTTTGTAGGAATATCCCTCCGAAGCAAAATCGATCAAGTGCAAGGATGTGTTTCAGCAATCAATCAGCTAAAAAAGCACTTTTGAAAAATCGATGAACAGCAATGTATAAGAAAATAAGTTAATCAACATTTAAAACTAATATATTTTTTAATCGAATAGAATATGCATATTCCCTTCGCCGTTTTTTAACCTAGAGACCTAATAAGCCCTGCTAGTAATAAGTCATTAACCAAGCATTCCCGCTTCGAAGCAACTTCGACCTATTTCGCTCAGTCCAAATACCAAGGGCAAATGTTCTTGACCAGCCCCGTCGACCATAATGACATTTATTAATATCACTCAAGAATTAGAAACGGGCCTGCAAACATCATGACAAGGCTGCAAGTACTATTGTTCATACGGCTCATCTGGAAATTTAGTTTCCCATCATTGTCGTGTACGCCAGCTATTAATTATGCTAGTTAGGCCGAACTAGTAGACATTGCTGAACGACATCCCAGCTCTCCACGTACAAACAAGTCCTTCTGTCGGACAAGTTTTACTTGTAGCCCTGGGGCGATGGAAATTTCGAATGGTCTTCATGCAAAGTAGTAAACCATAATCTTCTTTGTTTCTGGTAAACTCAGACCCCAACCCTGACCCTTCAGCAGTAGTGCAACTCCGAGATTGGTATAAACCGTTTCTGTTGAGTATGGGATTTAATAAATCCGCTAGATCCTTGTTTTGTTGCAATTGTTTCCAAACTGTTGAAGTTCTACTGTTCAGTAGTTTTGTGCTAATGGGACTTCCTCTACTTTGTTCTGAACAACGCTGTTATGAGGGTTTTTCAACTTTTCTTGGTGTACCGCCGCTTCCGCGATTTCTGATGGTACTTCTACTTTATAAGTTTTGAGGGTTCCACCTTCCAGCTGTAAGGTGCCACCCAGCCTCAATCTGTCATTGTGACGATTGTGACAAACTACAAAGCCTAGGCTAGTTTCTATGTCCGTTGTTGTCGTTCTGGACTGTTGCGACCAAAGCTCAGTTTGGTAACAGTGAGTAAACAGCTTTTCGGTTTGATATGTTGAATACCGTTAGATTGGAGAACAAGGTAGTGTGTTCTGGCTTCATTATCTCTTCGGCACTGGTAGGTGAAACACAAGGTATAAGAAATAAAAAATAACCTGAAATATTTGTTTTGCAACCATTATTCGATGCAATTTCTTCCTTATAACATCGGAGATATTATGAAAAAAATCTAACTTAGAATTGGTTCAAATTTTAACGTGCCCTCCCTCTGAAAGATGTCAATTTAGATCCATCCGCTCTTCATGTTGTTGAACGCGTGAGTTGCAAGGCTTACAGTGTTTGTAACCAGCGATATTTTTCGCGGACAATGTGACATGCACTATATCGTTCTTCCTCATAGCGTAATTTATAACACGTGGAGCAGTGCTTGTACGTATCGAATTCCCGATATCTCAACACGCCGTCGCCATTGGATGTCAAAAACATACAACACTCGTCTGAGTTTTTTTTGTGCATACTTGGGCTTTAATTCTATTTTTGTCCTTTCTACTGGAGCAAGAGAAGACGATTTTTTTTCTTTACTGCGGGGAACTACAGGTCATTCGGATATAGTTATCCCGAAGCAATATACAAGGTTCATAACATAAACAATAGCGTTAAGACAAATGCAAGTGACGTGTAACTATTTGAAATTCTTTCAGAAAGAAAACATTGCAGGCTAAATCGACACCTTTGTGCGATAACGGCGGATCTTTTTGTGCAGTGGGAATAACAGCGGATCTTTTTGTTGCCTATCTTTCGTGGCTTGTGGACGTTCCATATTTGAACTTGTGAGCGCTTTGATGGTTTTGGGTTGTAATTTTGACCTCTGTAAGAATTTTTTTTACCAAAGAACGCAAAATAATGATAAAACATGTAAATTTTAAGGGGAAAAAAAGGCTCTACAAATCGTGTCAAAAAGATCCGCCGTTGTTCCCACTTTGCAAAAAGATCCGCCGTTATCGTACAAAGGTGTCGAAATTATTTGTAAGAATGCACCCGTGTAGGCAACGCAAGATTTCTTTTTGTACATTTTTTTACGTCATTGAGAAAAAAAAGGTAATTAATCAACGAAAAATTGGAGGGCTGGCTGCGCGCGCACTCAACCTCATCCGAACAAGAGATTATCTAGCGTTCGCCGACGGCCTTTTCGTTCATATTATTGGCAAAATATTACGACGTTGTGTCTCTAACCGATTAAAACTTTAACAACGCAAAGTTTAGGAGCGATGGTAACTTTTGTTTAGTTGTTTTGAGTGGCGGACAAACGTTACTAATGCCCTGTCAAATTCATCTGTTCGCCCTTAACCCACTACTGCCCAGCGATGCCGTTCGGAAACAGAAAAATTCATTTTAGAGGATCGTTTCAGTTCAATTTTGTCAAAATCTAAAAAATATCAAAATCTAAAAAATCTTCAGAAACCTGAAATTTCATAATTTAGGCACTTTCCAAAGCCTAAAATTGCGTAAATCAATGGGAAAAATCCTTCGATTTTCTCTTAAGCTAAATTTCATTCTAAATACTTCGGGCTCTTATGGGTTAATCAGTTTCAGTAAGAACTATTCACATACAATTATCAGTAAAACGAACATTACAGGCGCTTCTCTGAGGATATCACACCCCCTCTTCTGTTTATTCTGTCAACATAAACTCTGAATCGTAAATTTGTAAAACTGATTTTCCATTTCTCGTGTCCTATAACCTGCTTGCCAACTACTTACTCCTCCGCATGGCTCCTTCTTTAGGTAATTGTAACCTCTGCAGTTGTATGTGGATTCTCGTCCTTGTATGCGAAAATTCAAACCAGGGTAGAGGAAAAATTACAACTCTTGAATTAAATAGGTAACTGAGGAAATGGAGGCGACTCACAATGCAAAACTTTTCAGGAAAAGAAAGAATGAAGAAGTTGCAAGATTTTCCTTCCAAATTTCTTTTTTATTTCGGCCGGACTCCCATGTGATCTAGACCATTGTTAAGCTCATCTCGTATGGCGCACCCCTTAATTCGTTTATTCATTATGCAAGTGGTCCCCGAAGTCCATAGAAAGCCTGGGATGTATTGAATAATTCCGAAAAAAAAATAATACAAGAAGCGGAGGATAAAATGGGAATCGGTTGGAAAGACACTCAAGTGTTGAGAGCAACCTTTTCCAGTGCACAACCGAGCATTTTAATTGGTTGACATGTGCGCCAATAAAGTTAGAAGCTGTTAGTCGATGAGGAATACGCGCATTCTGTCGGTAAAGTCTAAATTGAATAGAAACCGGCCATAAAAATCTAATTAGGTGCCTGCTGCTTTAATATGTCATCTGAGCATTTCGTGTACAATCACATTTGACATTGCAGCCAGACACCACATGCAGCTTTCGTATAACCGTTTCCTTTTCTATGCTATTCCTTTGTTCAACCTTCCCTTATATTATGAGGGTGGATGGCTTACAACCGCGGAGGTTAGGTGTTCATTACTTTGAATGCCCGATAGTTAAAACTAACCTCTGTTTTGGGTATGAAGTTAAAGAAAGGGAGAAGCGTTATTTAGCTATTCTGAAGATATTCCTATGAATAGCCATACCAATAGAGAGCGCGCGACGATACCTTTCCATTGTTATGGTTGTTGATGATTTTATCTTCAAAAATAACCATGTTTCGCCTTCCCGCTGTTTCACCTTCATACCCGAAGCAGGTGTAGGAGTGTCCACAGGTGTTGGTTTTTCTGTACTTAGGCGTCGCTTCGCTTGGCAGTTCTTTGACCGTCACCTCTCTGCCGCGCTAATCTACTGTAACCAATCTTGGTGACGCTTACTTTTCGAGGGCTGACACTGTCGAGGAGTAAGCGGTATCAGGGTAAGTGACCAACGTACCAGTTACCTTACGTTGGCTTGGGTCAGGTTAGGTACACTTTGCTTCACTAGACAGATGCTCCGCTCGGCTTGGTGACAAAATTTGAGACACTTGAGGTGGAAATCCTCCTTTACAATTCCAAACTTTACTTTCTGTAGGATCACGATTAAGCACGGAAAAAATGTTTTGTTACGGCAACAAAATTATGGACAACAAATAAACTTTTTGTTGCTGCAACCAAAAATTTCGTTGCAGCAACCAAACGTTTTGTTGATAGAACTAAACATTTTGTTGTTGTAACAAAATATTTTTGTTATCCCAATTTTAACAAATGATTTTGTTGGTATAACAAAACCTTTTATGCCGTGAGTTGCATGAAAGAGACTGAAGAGGTGTGGGATAATATAAATATTGGAAGTCGCTCCAAAGCTCACCTGTGTTGACATTATCGTATTGAGACCAACGGACTCAACTATCGATTTCAGTGCATTAAGTGCATTCGAAACACGCCGGTTATTCAGAGTGCCTTGCTATAAGAAATGCGTAATAAGAATAAAATGCTCTCATAACTGGCTCTTTGTGTCGTATTGCATTCAGAAAAACTTCCTAGGAGGAGGAAAAGTTGGTTCTAGTTGTTTAATAAGTCTGGTACGAAACTCAACGCTGATGACATGCATGAATGGTCCTTCAATACTAACAATCTTATGTTTCGTACCACGTATTTGCCTCACTGAAACGTCGATAAATAATCGTTCACTGATCAATCTGCTCAAGAGTTTGTTTTTGTTTTTTTTTCATATAATGTAGTATGAGAAACTACTTCCTTTACTTTTATTTTTGTTTAATTGCTATATTGGAAAGAGGCCTAAAACCGACTGGACAAGACTTGAGTAGCCGTCAGGCTGGCACGACATGGTTTTACACCCTCGAGACCCACAGCTGACCAATCATAGATAATTACAGTCACCCCCTCCCCCTGTCTCCACCCGGCAAAGTGTTGCATACGGAACAGTTATGCTGCCGCGCTGTAAGGTGTCCCTTGTGTGTAAAGTTACGATAGTACCTTTGCATGAATCAGGTTTCTTCGTCCCCAGTGGAGAAGCGAAGAAAAAGAACGTATGCCTTATTAAAATTCTCATACCAAGCATTGTTCCGGCATGGCCTCCGTAGCTAGCAATTGTAAGCGCAAAAGTTTTTTACCCTCTGCTTAAAGGGATATACCTACGATTTTGGGTCGTTCCTCTCCACTAAAAACACCGATTTTAATTCCTTATTACTGGCCGACTGGTATTAATGAAGTATGAACTAGCTACCAGAGGCATTACAAATGATGTTTGTTAATACAAAATGTTTACAAAATCAATTCTGATCAACCCTATAATTTGCTGTAACCGATACATTTTTCACTGAAATGGTATTATTGATAGGTAGGATACAAAAAGTGTCCTCTGCACTTGCACAATTTAATATGGATTCTCTTCTTTGCATTGACTCCGGTCGGCCAGCTTATCGAATTCTAATACAGACGACTGAGAGATTAGAACAAACCTTGACGATGTGTTTTATTTTCTTATTTTAATTTTTTTACACCGGCATATGAGGAATACGCATCATTTGTGTTCAACTTAACCAAGATGCAGTTCTTCGTGAGAATCGATCTATATGCTACTTTTAAACTCCTTCTATTAGATGGCGTATTGAAAACGAATTTTTTTATTGAGCTTGCGACAAATCATCGAATTTAAGACGCAAGCTTTGTTGCCGGAAAAAAAAGGACCCACAAAAGGGCGTCCTTTTACCTTTGGTAAGGGCAACTTCACAGAGGTCATCTTTTTTTTGGCCTACGTTGTGTTATTATGGGGTGTTTTTGAAAATGTAGATGTACAAATGGTGTACAAATTTTCAAAACAAATGATGGTTTTAAATGGGATACTGCATTCAGTACAGTCGAGAGCATGAGTCGTCGATGGAAGAATTCGATCCGGCACAAAATCGTGGTGTCAGTCCCACTTGGCTTATGTTGGGGATGGAATTACTCAACTTTTGCAATATAACATCCTTTTTGATGTTTTAAACAGTAAAAGTCGAGTCGTGATTATTTCGTGGGCGTTTTCATCGAATGCTTTCGTAAAATGTTTCTTCTCTCTCTTCAACCATGCACTCCCATGCATGGCTGCCATCACGGTCTTTTCGTGGGACGAAGGTCCAGACTATTTATGCCCTCGACTGTACATTTTTAATTTGTTAAAGTAACAAACTGAAGTTTTCCTTCCAAGTATCAAAAACGGTGGCGCGCGGACACTTTAAAAGTAAATTAGACAGAAGGAACGAGGCCTTTCTAAAGATGCTTTAAGTGAACCACCCTAAGGCCCCATGTCGCCTGATAGCTAGCAAAGTCATTCATTCGAATTACATGCAGACTTTCAGTGCAACCTCGACGAATTCCTTAGAATTTTATTGAGGAGACATACTTTATGAACAAATTATGACTATTTAACTAAATGTAACCCTTTTCTAGAACGCTTTCATTGAAATACTCTCACTCAGTCAGAGGTAGACAGTCTACCTTGTTTCGTACCATAGTGAATGGTAAAATGGGAAGTACTTGGCCTTGGCTATCTAACAAAATTAACATCGTCGCAACCACTAACTCTTTTGTGGCAAGGAAGAAAAAAAAATCCACTATGAAATCCATCGATTAGATTTCTTTTTGATACATTGGTATTTTCAAAACAAGCTTTGGATATCTGACAATGGAGGCACCAGCGATGTACCTCGTAGATCAGTACCTCACCGTGCGAGTGCGGCCTGGCAAGACTACGTATGGATCATATCTGGAAGGGAACCTATCTCTGCGGAGGTGTTAGTAGTGGTTTGTTGAGGTTACCTATCATGTCAAGGGTCAAATACATTTCCACCCTTATCCCCCAGGCCTTATC
>Ga0058701_10001447_pt1 | contig 16817 bp, 15 predicted proteins | sample AgamicOrMae_FD_97039 | JGI IMG/M metagenome (GOLD analysis project Ga0058701, IMG submission 97039) | Agave microbial communities from Guanajuato, Mexico - Or.Ma.e | ecosystem: Host-associated > Plants > Phyllosphere > Phylloplane/Leaf | place: Guanajuato, Mexico | collected 2012-06-04
CTCAGTCCAGTCAGACAAATGGTTCACTCGTCCCTTCAGATGTTCGTGCTCTTTGTTGTACTTCTCGACTCTTAATTTGGAGGCGAAAAAGATGAGCTTTCGCATAGAGTCAACCTCTTGGCTTTCGTACGTCTTACCGAATTCTTGCTTGTACATTTGCCATTCGGTCGAGTTGAGGTTTGGCTCTTTTGTTTGGAGCTCGCGTTGCAAGTAGCTGAGGGCGAGCAGGGCGCTCACAACCAGGTGATGAATGGCCATTTTTCTGTTTCTTCTGCTTCCTATCGATCAATTTTCTCCAATTGCCAGCCAAGACATGCCAGTTCAAATTCTCGTCTTCGCATTTGTGCTATTTTTTGCGCTCTCTCCAGCAAAGCCTATCCAGGAGCGACTGGGCTAAGCATGGCGACAGACTGATGGTTGGACTTTTGGAGTGGGGGAATCCCCTACTCCAGAATTTCCTGCCCCTCTCGGTCTGATAAAGATGATAGGACCCCCGGCGAGTGTGAGTGGGGGACCTCGTTTCTGAAGGGAATGGGATATCCGTGAATTTTGCTATGATATCGTGGATGGATATGTCGATACTCCGGCGTGGCTAGTTTGCCGCCTAGAAAACAAATCGAGTTGGCCCATTGGCGAGTTTTTCCAACCGCCTCGATAACGGCGGATGGCTGTTGTACACAACGGCTCGCCCTTGCCTCGAATTTATTCTAACTTTGCTCATTTTTTCTTCGGCTGACACCCCGATCTACTGCTGAGTTGGATTAGGATACCTGAGATCCGCGAAAATCAGGTAAGCTCTATCTATCATCATGCAGACCAAGATTTGGGGACCTTGGATTGTATGCGGTATGAATCAGCCGTCCAATAGCACAAGGCCTATGAGCGAACTTGGCCGGCAAAGTTCGCTCGCGCGGGCCTTCGCACTCGTATGCTTCGTGATGAGCAGCACGTGATAAAATTAAGATGAACAAACTGGGATGTGCGCAGACGGATGGCAGAGACTTTGAATTGGACAGGATCCCTCTTCTCTTGTAGTATGGAGTGGGACTAATAGTATGATGTTCCACAAAGCTGGGTGTTATTTCATTGCTGCGGGTGCAAGAGTTGTTCATCTTATTTTTGTCTCGCAGTGAGCAGCTCGCGCAGTCATTCGCATGCGCAAGCATGAAGCCCTGTTGAACGTCGCCTCTTACACACGCAGAGAGGGTCGTACGTAGTCAAAATCATGTGATACAGGATGGGCGTAGTCATGGTTTTTTTTGATTGAATTCACAAATAAGACAAAGACCTCCTCCTGAAGCTTGACTTTCGAGTCCAGAAAGAGTTGATATATGATGGCTAGTTTCAAAGCCTGAGCAACAGCGCGCAGCCCTCGGCATATCGCTCCCAGTGAGGGCAGACCCTTCGAGCCGGGTAACTAGCTCCCCGCACACAGAGCGGCGAGGGTATCAATCTCGATACTGATCCTCTAACAAACAAGCAACATCTCAATCCAAAGGGATCAATATAGCCTATGTTTAATCTCTCAAAACCCGAACCAAGAATCCTAGACGTCTCGGGATATAACTATAACCCGACAGGCTTTCTTGCAGCCACGTTTTGAGCGAATTTCGCTGGCCAAGTTCGCTCGCTCGGCCCCTTTTACAGCCCATCGGCGAGAAACATGCGTCTGGCGCAGACTTTGGCTGCCGCGAGCCGAGCGCCTAGTGCACGACGTGTCTTACATATTCGTGCACATTCAAATGCGTACGAAGGCAGGAAGCCATAGATAATGCTCACGGAGGCTTCTTCAAATCAAAGAAGATCTTCAAATGATACCGTTCAATGTTTATTCCGATCATTGCCTGTGATCCTCTGCACTGGCAAGTTAGGAGTCAATGCGACTCAACCTAAGAATCTCACGCCCGAGGAACCCCGAAAGTTGGGATGGTTGCGTACGACGTGATCGCACATGTGTTGTTGTGGTTTCTCGCCATTCTTACATAACCGTCCTCGCCCCACTTGGCGCCCCAAGAGTTCTTCACTATCCAGTAGTCGAGCTTGGACTCTTCGTCGTGTCCATAGCCAACAACAAGCACTCCATGGTCTATCCACCTCAACGCATTACCGCATGATTTATCCAGATAGACACCTTTATGGTAGAATTGGAACGAGGCTAAGGCGGCATCTATGCCCACGGAGACTGGGCCAAACTTGGCGACCACCTGTTTCATTGTTTCCTCGTCGCCATCGGGCAAAAAGGTGACTCCCGAGTCTTTGATGAAGATTTTCGAGTCGTCAGCTCTGCAAGGGCCGCCCTTCGCCTTGTATGGGTAGTCTTTGGATGTCTCTAGACCCTCTCTCGCGTATATCAGCGCCTCGTGCATGTAGCCACCATCGCAGCCGTTCCTGTTCAAGTAGACGCAGTCGACGAGATTCTGCTCACTCAAAGGGGTAATTTCAGAGACATTTTTCACGAGCACTTCCTGTCCTTCGATGGTTCCAATGGCTGAAAAGGCCCAACATGATCCACATTGTCCCTGGTCCTTCACAGCAGAGACTCTGTTTGGGACTTTGCGCCAATCAAGCTCCTCTGGCACCTCCACATCTCTAGCTAGAATTTCGCGCAGGAATTTTTCCCCCTCTGCGCTGTTCTGCCTCCAGCTCGTGTCCTGCCCGATTTTCACCCCCAAAAGTCGCTTCTTTTCCTCCTCAGTCCAGTCAGACAAATGGTTCACTCGTCCCTTAAGATGTTCGTGCTCTTTGTTGTACTTCTCAACTCTCAATTTGGAGGCGAAAAAGATGAGCTTTCGCAAAGAGTCGACCTCTTGGCTGTCGTACGTCTTACCGAATTCTTGCTTGTACATTTGCCATTCGGTCGAGTTGAGGTTTGGCTCTTTTGTTTGGAGCTCGCTTTGCAAGTAGCTCAGAGCGAGCAAAGCGCTCACAACCAGGTGATGAATGGCCATTTTTGCAAGATATTTTATTGCGGGAATCTAGTATCTCCGAATGCTCGAATTTGTTAAGATTTGTTAAAATTCAATTGCAATTTCCACGAATCCTCAATGATTCCGAACAAATCGAAATCTAACCAATTTAATATGGTTATGAGCCATTCGAGTGAGAATTCCATTCCCATTCATCAGGAATTTTGTCATCGTGGTGGCCACCTGATATCAAGATCCCGGCCGGGAGAGATGCTTCCCGGAAAATGCCAATTCCGCCATCAAGGTCAGTCTGTCGGCGAAATTGCGGAATCGTATCGAATTCTAGCACATCGAATGAATTCGCTCCAATCAGTATCTCCTACTGATCCTCGCCCATATTTGTCTGATCACCGAACTTCCGTGCCAGTGAGATGCGTCACTAGAGACAGACCGCCTCGAACGTACAAGTGAGACACTGTTGCAGGAAGAGACCTCCAGCGCGGCAGCAGATCGGCCACTGTCTGCTGGTCGCGCACAGGCTTGTTCTGCGCTTTAGAATGAGCGTCTTTGGGGCCTCAAAGAAACTCACAAACAAGTCACCCAACGCAAGACCCTCTCACCTCTTCTCGTCAGAAGTTGCAGATGTAAAAACAAATTTCACATTTCCAAGACGCCTCAGACGAGGCATCTAGCAAGCTTAGGAATCGGATTCGAGTTGGCCAAACGGCAAAAGAGGCCCACCTTAGAGGCTGGAGATGACGTAAAATTCGGCCTCTTCCTTCGTCCATTGACCAACAACTGAGCAGCACCACCATCTGACGCTAAGAGGCCGCCCCGAAACACCAGGCGAGGCTCGAGTTGTACACGTCACGAGCGCGAATTCGCAGCTAGAAGTGGTCTCTGGCAGCTGTTCTCCATCTTGGGCCCCAAGACCTGCAGCTCAGCCAGTTCAGAGTGGCCTCTTCTCTCTCCGCTGGCAGTGAGCTGAAATTGAGCAACTCGCCAGCACGAAGAGAGCGCATCTGCCTCGTCAACAACAGTGGCCCCCTAGAGTTTACTGCAATTGTGGGGCCCAGCAGTGCCTCAGAGTGAGCTGAGGGTGCGCGCTGGCAAGCCTGCCCTGTGTTGTGGTCGCCGTTAAGCGTCCGTTTCTGCCATTGCTCTCTCACTGCTAGTCTCTAACTGTCTGCACTGCGCCGCCGCCTTCAGTCCACACGTTTCAGTCCAACTGAGACGAGCGATGGTGGTAACTGAGACGAAATGAAAGTTTGTGCAAAAGAGAGGCAATAAAAGTGCGCCCAGAGAGGTGGGCAAAGAGTTTGGTCATATGATGTTCAAACAACAACACGAGGCGACAACGAGGGCCCAAAGTAAATGGGCGAAATTGATACGGTGCAATGTGTGTGTACTGTTGTTGTTGTTTTTAGTTCATGTTGCCAGTTCATTTGTGCGTTTGTCTCAGTGGTGAAATCCGGCCAAGTCTCAGGCGCAATCGGTCGTCGTCTTGCCAAGGCGGGCCAGCTGCTAGCTCGCCGTGGCCGCCCTCTCGTGGCGGCTTGCTTGTGGCCGAGCGTAACACTCTTGTGCTTGTGGAGCCTGAGCGGCGCGCAGTTCGAGAGCCTGGGCGAGGGGAGCTTGTGTGCCAGTGGCAGTGTGTTTTGGCAGCCTAAGGACAGTTTCGATGTCAGCCGAAATGGCGCCGATTTGCGTCCCATTTGTTTGTGCACGCGCCCAACGAGCGACTGGCCTCCCTTTGGGCCGGGGCCTGGCCGACCGCAGACTGTTTGCGGCAGCTCAGCTCCCGCGCACTCTTGGCCAGGGCGAGCACACCGAAGCTGCGGGCCCAGAGCTGCGGGCCCAAAGCTGAGGGCCCGAACGAGTCGCCGATTTGGCCGGGCCCAGTTGCATATCGGTGCCAGTTGCGTCCACATGTACGGGCGCGCAAGTGCCAAAGTTTGGCGAAAGTTGCGCCCGGCCTGCCAGCGAACTAGCCAGATTCGGCCGAGCGGGCAGAACGCGCGTTCAGGCGACGAAGTTTGCGCAATCGGCGGGATTTGGCGAATTTCAGCGCCCGCTCACTGTTGCTCGCTGCTGCTGCAACTCGCGCGCTCGCCCTCCTGTGCACTGTGGCCGAAACTGGATTTGGGAACGAATATTGCCACGAAGAGGGAAACACTTGCGAGCTTGCGAAACACATGAACAAATGAACGCGCAAATCGGGAGCCAGCGAATGATGGCGACCACGACGAGCAACACGTAGCACTCTGTAGGTGCAGCGCTGGAAGTGGGCCCGCCTTTAAGCTCCTTTTAGCAGACACAATGGCCGGGCAGCGAATCTTTCACGTGTCCGGCATGAGTTGGGCGCATGCAAGAGTGCCGCTGGCCCCGGGCCGACCTGCACACTTGCCCGCCTGTCTGCTTGCCTGGATCGTGGCCTGTGTGTCGTAGGCGCAAGTTCGCTGGCGCAAAGTTCGCTCGCAGGGCTTAGGCAAAAGTTCGCTCCCGTGCAACAGTTTGCCCGCAAGGAGCCCCCATCTCTCTGGTGCGCGCAGGAGAACTTGCCAGAGAGAGAGAACTTTTCTCTCCCTCTGGCAGAGAATAGTTCTCTCTCACTGTGCCCTCTCCTTTGCAGGCCCAATGTTCGCCCCGTTCACTGGCCCTTTTTATATTTATTTCTATTTTATTTTTATCTCCAGCCGAATTTGTCGATCTTGTTCGCAATGCTCGCCGGCCGCAAACAGAGGACACGATAATTACTATTATCGGCCCGCCTCATCTCAGCCTGTCGAGACCATTGTGTGTTTGTTCATCGAATTGCGCCCAAGCGAGCGCCGAGGTCGCCCCTCCTTGCCGTCAGTCCCCGCTCTGCCTCTCCATCAGCATCGCCTTGCCACTCGCCGCAGAGAGTCGGCCGGCGAGCAGCACACGCCAGCAGCTCCCCGCGCTAAGCTCGCCGGCTTGCCCACCGCGCCAAGGCCCACGCGGCGCCAACGCTCAGCCGATGGCAGATGGTTTCAATCAGAGCGGCCGGACAAATAATGATGGAACTTCACTCTTCTCAGCCGACCACTGGCCTGGAGGCGGCCCATTTGGCTAGACACAAGGCGGGCCTGTTGAATATTGGCTCGTTTGCCAGATTGGCCAGCCGATGAGGAATGGGACTTGGTCATCTGGCTCTAACCATCAACCACTAGCCATCAGCCATCAGCCGTCGGCCCATTGGCCCAAGTCTACGTCACACCAGACGCGTCGCCCTCAAAACTGGCGGACAAATGTTCCTGACAAACTCAACAGCGAGCTCGTTGGCCAGCCAGTGTATGTTGTTATTGTTGCCTCAGCGAGAACAATAATCTCGACCAGCAAACAGCTCCAAGTGGATCCATTTTGTTCCCATAAACTGCCATGCTCTGTCCGCAGACAGACAGTCACAGGAAGACTGTCTGTCTGTTTGTCTGTCTGCCCCAATCTGGCGCTCTGCATTTCTGCATTTTGCGCAAACGAGCTCGCCCAGAGCGCCTCTCAAATGGCCACAAGTGAGAGTTATTGGTCCGTCTTGAGCGGGTAGTCATTAGTGTGAGTTGGCAGTTTGTGGGCTCCTCTTCGGGCCAGCCACAAGGGCCAGCCAGTCACTAGGGCCAGCCAGTTGAGCCAGTCAGAGTTGGGCCAGACAGTGATGGGCCGCGCGCGAGACGCATGATCAAAGTATCGGTGTCGTCGAGCAGGCCGACGCTTAGCGAGAGACAGACGAGGACTGGCGGAGAGTGAGCGCCGAGAGGGAGAGACAGTCTGGAGGCGAGCCACTCCTTTGCTTCGAGCAGGGGCAGACGGCCAGCGTGAGACGGTTGCAGTTGGGCGAGAAAGTAGGGCTCGTTGTGTGAGGCTGAAATCTGATGTAAATTATTCTGATTATCGTTGTCCATTTTTTTCAATCCGCCAAACTTGGTGTGTAGCTAAGAGTGAGCTGAGAGTGAGCTGAGAGGCTGAGCTTAGGCTGGCCGAGTGTTCATGGTTGCGCTCATTTCCCTTTGGCATTCATTGGAGCGCGAAACGATGAGGCTCATCATTAGAAATTTATGTGTTTGTGTGCATGTATCAAGCTGTTTGGGGGCCGGTGGGAGTGTTTTGTGAGGGCCGCGAGTGTGTCTATGTAGAAAAAGAGAGAGAGAGAGAGAGATGAGCTAAGATTGGGCAGAGAGTGCAGTGTAAGAGAGTGTGTGTGTGTGTTGGCAAAGTGAGGCGAAAAGTGCCAGCGGAGAGTGTGTGTTGTGTGCGAGTTGAGTGGCGGCGAGCGAAACGAGAGCAAACGAACGAACGAACGAACGGCCAGCGAACGGGCGCAGCAGAGGCCAAGCAGCAGAGACTGGGACTGGCACACACAAGCAAGCAGCCAGCGAATGCCAGCCAACTAAATCTCCTTCGCCACACCATTACACCATTGGGCTGGCTGCAGTGGCGCCCCAAGCGGATCTTTCGGGCTCTTCGCAGGCTCGCCAAAGAGAGACAGAGATAGCTTGCCGCTGGCAGCAAAGAGAGAGAGAGCAGCACAGCTCAGGCCAGTCGGCAAATGGCGAATGGCGATGCGAAAGATTTATTTATCTCGCTCGCTGGGCAACTTGATACAGATGCACACAAAGCGCAAGATTGTGTTTTGTTGTTATTTGTTTTCAGCCAAATGCTAAGCCAAAAGGCCAACTGCACTCTCTCTCTCTCACACACACACACACACAAGCTCGCCCAATCAGCCGCCTCCTAGCCGCGCTCGCCCCTTTCTGTTTGTCTTTGCCAGAAGTCTTCCACTCTTCGAGCCTGCCAGTTGGCCGGCCCGCATTGCAGCCAAGCCGCCGGCCAACATGCAGAGCAAGGCCAGCCCCTCAAGCTCCAGCCTCAGCCTCAGCTCCAGCCGCAAGCAGGCAGCCCGCGGATGGGGTTCGGTTAATTTATTATCTAGTTGCGCGTCCGTCCGTCTGTCTGTTTGCGCCTTTCTCGCTTTGTGTCTCTGCGCGTGTGTCTGTTTGTGTGTTCCGTGTTTGTGTGTGCGTGTGTGTGGGGCGCCTGTGGGCCAGAAGGCGGCCATAAGGGTGGCTGAGATGAGGGGCGACGTTGGGCGCGATTAGGAGTGCAGGTTGGCGGGCTTGTTGGGCGAATGGGAGGCCGCCCGTTCAGCTTGGGCGCCACTCTAATGGATTTGGCGTTGGGCAAAGTCGCTCGTTGGGCCGAAAGTTATTGTGTGTCTTGTTTTCCCAGTTCTTGGCTTGTGAGCCGTTCGCCGCGAGCTTCTCTCTGGGCTCTGGCCGTTCGGCTTTCGTCTTTTGGCGAGGCGCGCTTGTTGCAGCAAGGCCGCCGGGCAGGCATATAAGAGCAGTGCTGCAGAGGAGCCGCGGCGACCAGACCGCAGCAACGGGCAACAGGTGAGGGCGACTTGTTTGTTTGTGTGAGACGAGCGGGCGACAGGCGGCAATAAAGCGCCGACTTGCTGGCAGTTTGCAGCTTGCATTTGGCAGTTTGCAGTTCGCAGTTTGCATTTGGCAGTTTGCAGCTTGCAGCAAACTGCAAACTGCGAACTGCACTTTCTGCCTGAAGTTCGCTGGGCGAACTTGTACTTGGCTGCCTCAAGTTCGCTGCTTGTCCCCCGCAGCTTGTCCTCCGCAGCTTGTCGCACGGTGCCTGCAGTTCGGCGCTGGCAGTTCGCTCGCCGCAGAGACAAGGAGAAAGTTGCCGCGCAAAGTTCGCCCAAGTGCGTGCTCAGAAGTGCCCAATTGGCGCGCCCATGCAAATTGGCGTTGGCCAATCCGAAAAACACTTGGCCCATTGCGACTTGCTGCAGAAAGAGAGAGAGAGACAGTGGCCGAGTGGGCTGCTCACTGGCTCGCATGAGCCAGCGACCAGGTGAGCAGGCCCAGTGGAGCCGCAGCAGAATGGGCTCCAGTGCGGCGGCGGCGCCACATCGGCTCGGCTCATCATCATCAGCGCCACACGATAAGCTCGCCGGGAAGGCGCCTTCCTTTGTGGCCGGGCGGCGTGCTTGTGGGGCTGCAATTTGTGCGCCAGTTTCACACACTCGCTCGAGAGGCGCGCCCAACGCAAGTCGAACGCAAGCCCAAGCTTGAGAGTCCGCTAGCGCCCACTTGACAGAAGGCCGCGCCGCCAACACGCCAAAGTAGCACTCCCAGCCAAGAGTCGACCGCCGAGAGTCGGCCGGCCGGCGAGAGTCCGCAGGCCACAGAGCAGCTCCACTTTGCTGGGTGGACCAAACGATGCAAGTGGAATGGGAATGAAAAAGTTGGACGCAAAAGTCCATTGGCTGCCCATTGCTCGGCCGCCTTTATTGCTCATTTATCATCAGTCATACCAATTGACGCATTTCTGCTCGACCAGCGGCCAGCTGACAGGCGATGGTGCGGCCAGAGAGAGAGAGAGAGAGAGAGACACCCCAAACAGGCCGGAGACTGTCTCGCGGCCATTGTTTTGGGCCGGCCAGTGTGCATTCCTGCGGGCTTGAAGCCGGCACTTGTCTGGGGCGCTGCCTGTGAGTGCAGAGGATTCGGTCTGTGTGCAGCCGCGCGCGTTTTCGGCGAATGTGCAGGACGCGCGCGCCGCACACAAGAGCCCGCAGTGAAGGGCCCGCAGAGAGGCGCACACGTTTCTGCGCGGCGAGCGCCGTTTGGAAACAGTTTTGCGGTCGCGCGGGCCTAGCGCGAGTAGGCGGGGCGTGCGCGCCCGCAGAACTGCGCGCCCAGGTACGAGGTGCGGGCCGCGGGGGACAAATTTTATCAGGTGGGAGTGTGCCGGATGCGCGACCGACGCCGGCGCACATCTCTGCGACGCTGGCCAGACCTCAGGGTTGGCTCGCCGCCCAACTGGCGCCCGCCAGAAAGGTGGTTCCGTCGCGGCGTGTCCTATGCGTCGGGCGGCGTTGCGCTGCGTGGCGGCTTGTTGTTTTTTATCCGGCTTGTTTGTTCGGCTTTCGGCTCGGCTCGCTTGGGCTCGGCCGGCGCTCCAAACTCGAGGCGTGCCCTGCAGGCCAGCGAGTGGAGAGCAGCGGCCAGCTAGCCGAGCTTGCTGAGGGCGAGCAAACAAGCTGGCGAGTTGGGCGGACGGGCATGAAAATTGGCGAAAAGTTGCAAACGACGCAAGACTTGGCGCACACACGCGCGCATTGTTTCCAAATTGAATCCATTAGTGTGCGCAGGCTGGCCAATTTGTTGTTGCTCTTTTTGTTTTCCCTTTTCCCTTTCCTCCTCCTCCACCAGAGGCTCTCTTAGGCGCTCTCATTCTCTCGTTCTCATTCGGCCTCTGCCTCCATTCATGCAGCCAAGTTGGCTCGCCTTTGAGCTGGGGCTGAGCTGGAGCAAAGTTAGACCAAGTTAGAGAGACGGAACGAAAGCAAAGTAAACTGAACTGCCAAGGCGAGCAAAGTGAATTGGAGCCCTCGGCTTCAAGTTGGGCCCTCAAGCTGGGCTGAAGTTAACTCGAGTTGGCTGCAATTGAATTGAATTCAATTCGATTCATTAGGGCCACACTGCGTCGTGCCACAGTCTGCAGTGTGCACAATCTGCAGTCTTCAGGCCAAGCTTGAGCTCTGAGGACCAGCTTTTCCGGCCGGCCAGCTGGCCTGAGCTCAGCTTGGAAGGCGCGCAAACAAATAGGACCACTTCTCGCGCTCACTCTTGTCCCATTTACAGCAACAAGTGGCCTGCTCTCTCTCTCTCCTAAGCTTTGTTCTCTCTCCACACACACTCTCTGCTGCTCCTCCAAGCTCAGCAGCTCCCATTTCCTTCGCCCATCCTCAGCCAACTTTGGCGCTCAAACGCTGAGCTAGAAATGAGCCAACACTCGGCTCTGCCTCAGCACAACAACTCCCAAGCGGCCTAATATCTGCAACAATTAAAAGCTCGTCACTCCAAAGGCCGAGCAGGAGGGACCACCATCGCCACCATCATTTGCTCAATTAAATCCATCTCGCTCTTTGGCCTTCATTCAACTTGAGAACTCTCTCACAATTCTCTCGCCCAATTGTGCCTTGTGATTCCCAATTGCGCGCCGCCACAGCCTCCAAATTCTCTCTCTCTCCTTCTCTATCCTTCTCTCTATCATGCCCTCAAACTCAGATTCAAACTCAAACTCAAACTCAATTCAACTCAAACTCAAACTCAAACTCCAATGCTCACCTCATCTGGACGCTCGTCCTTCGCCTAATCTCCACTCGGCTCGCCTCTTTCGCAACGCTCGCCCCAAGATGTAACAGATAAACGCGGCTCTCTCTCTCTCTCACACGCCGAACGAGAGTAAACAAATAACAAGTTTTCCGCCTTCCTCCAACGTCATTTACGAGCCCTCCATGTCCAATTCTCACTTTTAATGCTTCCTCCACTCCTTCTCCTTCCCTTCCAGTTGTTGCACCTCAGCTCAGGGCCCATCGCGAACCCCGAGGAACGGGACTGCAGTTTCCAGTGGCCACTAACTGTCCTGCAGGTTTCAGTCTCCAATTGGCGGCGCAAACTGCAGTTTCTACTGAACAGTCGGCGAACTGCAGTTTGGACTTGGTGCGCCCGCAGGACCCCAGTCTGCGGGCCTCTTCTGTGCGGCTGTGCTTCGGCGTTAAGAAGGCCTGTCAGTGCGGCTCGTCAGTGCTGGTCGTTCGCAGTGTGCGACGCGTCGCACGCCAGCCTGTCTGCGATCGGACAAATTTGGGCTAATTTCGCTCAATGGCCCCTCGGCCTGTCAGTCGCACGCGAGCCAAGGCGCAGCGCAGAGAACACGTGCACGATCGCGCGCACGATCGCGCGCACGAGCACCCAACTTGTGCGCGCGAACCACCGCGCGCTCGAAACCACGCACGATCGAACCAACAAGTGAACGACAAAGGTGGACGACGTCATACGAGACAGTCTGAAGGCCACAAATGACAACCATCACTCGCCGTCACCTTATTAGCGCCCAGCTCAGTTCACTCTCTCAACTGCGCCCCCCCCCCTTTCCTCCTCCGCCTGGCCCTCTTCCTCCTCCTCCTCTTCCTCTTCCTCTTGGGCCGCTGCTCGCGTCCGAGCGCGGCCCAGCTGGAACGGTTGGAACGGTTGGCACCTCCCTGATGGCGCCTGTCAAAAACGTCCAACACCATTTGGCGCGGCCGCACTCGCGCCACACAAGGCCCAACGCTCGGCCAGCCCAGAGGACGTCTTGCCAGCTCGCCGCCCACTGGCCCGTTCGGCCGGTTCGATGAACCTCGTGTTGCCAGTTGTCCATTTCTCGAGTCGCCAGTTAGCAGTTAGCAGTTGGCAGTCGCCACTGGCAAGGCCAAAAGTGGCCGCACTGCAAAGAGCGCAATGCAAAGGGCCATAAGGGACAACCGAAACACGAGGACTGGCCTGCGCCTCGTGGCCCTTTCCTGGAGCAGTCCCTTCCTGCTGCTGCCTGTCCATCTCGAGCTTGCCAGTTTGGGGCAATCTTTTCTCGGATGAAGCCGCCTCTCTGCTTCCGTCTTGGCAACTTGCACCTTTTGCGCCCTTTTGCAGCTCTTCTGCAGCCTTTTTGGCCCAACGGAGAGCCGCAAGCTCAAAAAAGTCAGTAAGGCTCGCCCAAGGTGGACACAATGTAGATGCCCATGACTGCGGGCGAGAGATTTGCAAACAACTTGTTCGCCTGCTGCTTTCCGTCCAGCTTAATTGGCTCCAACTTGGGACACAATTTTTCCAATTTTTCTTCCTCCTCGCACACTAAGCTCAACTCGTTGGAGCTGACGCTCTGCAGCGCCTCCTCAATGTGCTCCTTGTGCTCAGCACACTCAGCGCCTATGTTCACCGGAACTCTCTGTTACATATCAGTGAGTGTTTTTTCAGAGTGTCCATTTTCGTCCATCCATTTTCGTCCATCCATTTTGGCCAGACCATTTTGGCAAGTCCATTTTCAACCAGTCCATTTTCGTCCATTTGTTTGTTCCATTCGTCGAGTTGGTCAATTTTGGCGCTCAGTTAGTTGGCCATGTGCTCGATTCGTAAGCTAGTTTGCCTTTAAGTTTTCCTCTGAGTTTCCTCTGAGCTGCCTCGGAAAAAAAATATAACCAAAAAGGGTTATATTTCTCAGCAGCAAGAGATCGAGATAGAGACAGACTAAGGGAGACTCTTCCGTCTCAGCTCTTATCTGTGAGCACGAGTATTGAGCAGTGGAGATTTGAGAGATGACCGTCTCTCTTTGTGGGCTTTTATCTGGCAAAAAAAGAAAAAAATCTGGCAAAAAAAGAAAAATCTGGCCAATCACTCACCTTGTTTTGGTTGTGCAAGGCGCAACAGAACTGCTTGAGCTCGGCCGCCGAGTCATTGTAGTTCCTGTGCACGATTGCCTCGAGAGTGTTCACCAAACGTTCGTCTGACTCGTGGAACTGTTTGAACCTTTTCTCCACAGTGCACCGCATTCCATCCACGAACCTTTTCGACTGTGCGCTCTCCAGGTTCGTGCACACTTTCTTGTGGTGCCGCTGGCGCGTCTGTACGATGGACAGCAGGCCGCGCCTAATCATCGAGGGCCCCCCCTTGGTCTTGTCCCGAATGCACTTGAACGCCTCGGTCTCCACTTGGCAGCGCCTTCTCAGCTCCTCAATACTAATGGGCGGCCTGGCACTCTGGTACTTGTACGAGAAGATGATCGCCAGGATGCACGAGTCGTACATTCGTACACTTTCGATCAGGGCCCTGCCGTCGTCCTTTTGTTTGGCCGCCCTTTGCGCCGCCACGCCCACTGTTCTTATTCGACCCAAGCTGGTTAGTTGTCTGCTCTCTTAGACCGTCTTAGACTGCCTTAGACTGTCCTCTCTGCTCTCTGCCTCTGCCGCCCAATGGTGCCCCCTGGTGGCGAGGTATCACCGCGGGGCGGGTAAAAGACGCAGCTCCAGTGGTCAGTCTGAGCGGCCAGTCCTAAGACTAAGCACTGGCCGCTCACGCTCTCTGTGTGCGCCCCTCGTCACGTTTGCGCCAACTCACCTGATGAATAGTGCGGCCCGAGCGCCACAAAGGACACTCCGCCGACAAGCAACACTGTCAGCATGGCCCAATGGCCCAGCGAGCCGCTCATGCTTCCTGTCCTTGTGATCGTCGAGCTTTACACAGACTGTCTGTGTGTTTGTGTGTGACCACGGGGCACTGCTGCAATGTGCTGTAAGCGCCAATGGTGCGCCAATGGTGGTGAACCAGATGATCTGTGCTTGTGTGTGGCAAACTGTGCGCCAAACTCAGTGGGTGGTTTCCTCTCAGACAACTGTGCAGCCTTTCCGCTTTATCTTCTCTTCTCCTCTCTTCTCCTACTCTTCCTCTCACTGTCTCAAGAAGCGGCAACAATGACGCTCAGCTCAGCTCCGATCGCTGCTTGTCGTGCGCGCCCGATTGCTCTTCTCTGCCTCTTTGGCTGGCCCAAAATGACGCCTCAAATCGATTGCCACACAGGCCAGCTGGTTCGTCTGCCAATCGTCGTTCGAGCGCACTTCTTACAGATAAGCTAACGAACACTAGCTCAGCTCACTCTCAACTCACTCAACTCAATCCAATGCGAGCGACAATAAAAAAGAAGCCCCCAAATGATGCAAGCCTCTCGCTTGCCAATTACTCATCTCAACTCTCAGATAACTTGCCAATCTCTCTCTCTCTCTCTCTCTCGCCTCTTCTTATCCTCTGCCCTCAGCCGCCCCAAGCTCATCAGTGTGTGTCTCTCTTTCTCGCTCGTTCGCTCGCTTGCTGGATAACTCTTTTCGGCCGCGCCCAATCAATTTCTGCACCTCTCCACTGAGAAGCTTAATTGCTCGCCCCTTTGCCCCTTTGCCCCTTTGCCTCTTTGCCGCACTCTATGATGAGCGCCCACTAGGATGGTGCCAGCGCGTCAACTCGCCACTTTTCTCTCCTCGTCAAGTCGTGGAGAAAAAACAACCCCTTGGATTGCTCCTTTGGATTGATCCTTTGGATAAGCAGGCTCCTCTTCCTCTCAGCCTCAGTCTCTTCTTTTTCCTCCTGCCCAAAGGTAAAACTCGCTTCCACTTCCAGCACCAAGTGTTCGCCTCTTCAAGAGCTCTTATTGGCCTTTTATCTTAGGCCCAAAGTGTCGCTTTCACCTGCACTCTGTTCGCGCTCGGACGACCGCAGATCGTAGCTGGCAGCTCGTAGCTGGCAGCTCGCACCAAGCACTAAGCAAAGCAACTCCCAAAGCGCCCAAAGAGGCGGCCAGCAAATCGGCCAAATCGTAATAACCACTAGTTGAAAGTGAGACAACAGTTGTCGCACACTTGTTGCACGCGCTCGCACGAGCCGCTCGTGTACATTCGTATGAGCACGAATTTGTCACCTAAGCTCAGTGAGCGAACTGCACGCACACAGTCGTGCGCTCGCAGTCGCACGCAAACATGCACGCGCACACACTCTTGTTGCCCTTTCGCCCATTGCAAGCTGCAAGATGAACCCAGACGCCCTTAGAGTGGCCAACCAAGTTCCACCCAAATCCTGCCGGCCCCCAGCCAACCGGCCCGCCTCCCAGCCCTGAACTCGGCCATGTTTTGGGCGCGCTGTCTTTTCAAGCATTTCTCCCAACCGGAAATGGACGCTAAGAGCGCAAACTGGACCCAAACTGGAACAAAAGGCCCGATTTACTGCCCAAATGCACTGGATTCTTTCCAATTGGAGCAAGACTTACCAATTGAAGTCACACTCTTCAATTGAAGCCACACAGGCCACTCATGGTGGACCATTTTCTCACCACCTTCTGTGGCTTATGCAATGGCACCAATCTGCTCGAGCTGAGGGTTGGCGCCGTTTCAAGGCTGGTCCTTTCTTCTTTGGGACGAAGAAGAAGATGATGATGATGATGATGATGAAGATGATGATGATGATGATGGAGAAAGAGAAAGAACTAGAGTTTGGCAGTCGGAAAATGCTGGCAATTGGGCGCAATGGCGAGAGGCAATGGCAATTTTGGCGCTCTCGTCGAGTTTGTGTGAAAAAATCACAGCCACAGTCTAGGGCGAGGAATGATTTTTTTATTCATCTCTCACTCTCTGTGAATAGGCGAAAATTCCTCACCATTGCGAGAAACTTGCCAACTCGACGAGCGAACAGCCAGCAACGCCAACTGATCCTTGGCTCAATCTCAATCTTTCGAGCTAAGGTCTAGCTTTGGGAGGGCAGCCTTTGAGAGGGGCAGAGAAAAGCAGAAAAGCAGAAAAGCAGATTGTTTTCGCGCCGACTGGATTTTGGCCGCAATTTGGCCGGCGCCGATTTGTCGGTTCTCATGGGCGAGCCGAGTGGGCGCACTGGATCGGAGTGTGCATTTTTCTCCCGCTCCTTCTCCTCCATTTTCTCCTCCTCCTCCTCGTCAAGGTCGAGCGAGAGAGAGAGAGAGCCAAAAGGCAAAGAGAAGGCCGAACAACAAGCTGAGGGCCCACTTGGTCTAGAAGGGCGGGAGAAAAGATGAAATGAGCGTTGCGCTGAAGGCAATTGGCAAAGAACAATGCAACATTGGCTCTCGTTTGTGCTGGGAGATGATTTATCTTTTGTCATGCAAAGCATGGCAGAAACTCCAACTGGCAGAGGCGAGCACTGCCGCCAAGTGCTCGCCTCTGGCGCACTTGTTCCAAGGAGCGAAAGGGTTTCCTGCCTCTCACTCAGCTTGCCCACTGCAGACTCTAGCTGGCTAGAACAGACACACAGACACACACACGCACACTGCGCACTACGCGTCAAAAATACGGTCATAATTTTCTGCGAGGCGCAGCTACAGACAAAACAGACAAAGGGGAGTGTCCTCGGACGCTTGAACTGAGGAGGCGCGGTCTCAGTCCCGATGTGAGCGCGCGAGGTCGAACGGTATTGCTGTGCGGGCGGGGCTTAAAGTTGAACGAGACCAGAGGGGCGCGCCCGTTTCCCGACCCGCATTCAACCC
>Ga0058701_10001448_pt1 | contig 16816 bp, 3 predicted proteins | sample AgamicOrMae_FD_97039 | JGI IMG/M metagenome (GOLD analysis project Ga0058701, IMG submission 97039) | Agave microbial communities from Guanajuato, Mexico - Or.Ma.e | ecosystem: Host-associated > Plants > Phyllosphere > Phylloplane/Leaf | place: Guanajuato, Mexico | collected 2012-06-04
AACCCACTGAATTCAGTAACCTCTGCTCACTGTTTTCAGTGCTACAAAAGTCAGTGCTTTGAAATTCAGTCATGAGGCACTGAATTCAGTGCTATTGGAGCTCTGTTTTCAGTGCCTCAATTGTCAGTGCCACTGAATTCAGTAAAAAATGTACTAGATTCAGTGCAAACAGTGCAGAAAGCACTGAAAACAGTGCCCGAAGAGCACTGTTTCTCGGACTCGGGCAATGGAAAGGTCTCGCCGAGACCTTTTGAATGATATGGTTGAACATAAGTCAATCCTGAAAAATAATCCAAACACGTTCTTCCCCCGTTTGATTTTTCTTACCCAAATCTGGTGAGCAACTCCCTAAAACAGGTGTTTTGTTGTCACCACGATGTGTCTCTAACTCGTGGTTTTTTACTCTGTGCATTCTCGCTCATTGCCTCGAAATCCACCTCATTGTCCCGAAATCGAGGGCATGTCCACAAAGTCCCTCGCCGTCTTTCTGCAATCTGGCAAAATTACATTTCCTTTGTGATCGCCGACGAGCAAAGTCCGACGGGCACTCCCGGTGCCAAACTCGAACTTGCGCACCTGACCTGGAGGTTGTTTGTCATCGAGGGTCGGAAGAAGACGCAAAAATGGATTTATTGTCCGTTTGCGACCCTTGCATCGCCGAACATCAAACATGTGCCCAGAATGGAGGTACTACCAATCCATCAGGTGCCCGGTTCAATGGCTTGGCTAGGTTGGGTCGCTTTAACAACCCGGATTAACAATGGAGGTTGCTTCAAGGCACGGGGTGACGATTCATTGGATCACTTTGACCTGCAAAAAAGTGACGAGAGTACCTCCATTAGAGGGTACAGACTGTGCTGCCAGTTGCTTATCTTCCATTCTGCGTTGCTGACGCGGGCCACTTTTTAATATTACTCTAAAAATAAGAGTCTTGGATAAATATTATTTTTGCTTTATTGTTACACACATTATCCATCAAACCTTAGTATCACCTCCCTTTAGTGTCAAAGTCACTCCTGAAACACTCCATAGCGAATTCGTGCGTATCCAAACGTCAAGAACAACATCACAACACCTTTGTGCGATAACGGCGGATCTTTTTGGAAAGTGGGAATAACGGCGGATTTTTTTACGCGAGTTGCGATGCCAATCTTTCATGGCTTGTGGACGTTGCATATTGGAACTTGTGATCGCTTTGATGGTTTTGGGTTGTAATTTTGACCTCTGTATGAAAATCTTTTACCAAAGAACGCAAAATAATGATGAAACATGTAAATTTTAAGGCTGTACAAATCGTGTCAAAAAGATCCGCCGTTATCGCACAAAGGTGTCGAATTCCTGGGCAGTAATTTAATGCGTTGTTAGCTGAAAAGCTAATTAATAATACCTAAAATCATATAGCCTTCACCGATGATGGTGAAGAAAATCTTTGGTCTGTTCTATTCACACGCCTATGTTAACCCATAAACGCCCAAAGTATTTGGTGTAAGATTTACCTTAAGAGAAATAAGAAGGTTTTTTCCATTGAAATACGCGATTTCAAGCTTAGGAAAATTATCATATTTCAGGTTTCCAGAGGGATGATATTTTTTTTTTAAAAAAATATTTTTTTTAATTGAAAGTGAATTTAAAATTAAAGTGAAAAATCCTCTTTTTTTTTCTTTTCTGTTTGCGAAACGGCATCGCTGGGCGGTAGTTGGTTAATACAAGGGAGACTTGAACGCACGGAAATCAACTTAATGCACTTTAAATGGGAGGTGACTTGATCGCACGGAAACCAACGTAATACATTTTAAATGGGGCAGCGTGTGAATAGTCACTTCGAAATCTTCGGTAAATAACGCAATATGGTCGCGGTGACGCGCCGGCCTGTTGGAGCAGGTCGCCTGAGAAAAACACCTTGCCGTCTGTCCCAGGTGAACTCAATTAAACAAACAACGTAATCAGAATATTCTCGTAAAGGTGTGAAAAGCTCCGGAATCAGCCGCGAGCGGCAAGCTGCACGCCGACCGTGCGCGATCGGATCGTCCGGAGCGATCCCTCGTACCGGTGCGAGTGCCCTTATCACGAACCTAAATAAATAAAGAAGCGGACATCTTAAGCCTTGAATAAACGCGTAGCGATCGAAGTATCAATTTTCTCACCGGCAGACGATCCGAACCTTTGCTTAGAAGTAAAAAAAAATGAAAAAAAATAATATCCTGCTCCACCAAGAATAAAATTCAAGAAAACAAAAAGCCGGGTGACAGTTTCTCGAGAAAACTGCCCTTTCCTCACAACTCCGTCCAACCTTTCAGAAATGGCCGATAGAAATTGACCGAAATTGGACGGCCACGCCCCTGAGACTCGACTGGAACCCCTGCGGCCTAAATTTGACGGAACCACCCCATCCAGAGGATGGACTAAGACACCCGAAAATACGTCACGACTTATTTGGCAAGAGGAAATCCCCTAGATCCCTCCCGAAACCGAGTACCCTACTTTTGAAGACTCGTTAAGGGCAAATCAAAGAGTCGTTCAACCCGTATGTCGGGTATGTGAAGTGTTTCTACTTCGTGACGCCGTATGTCGCATGAACTTAAAATAAACTTCATCTGTCGTAATGATTTAATAAATCGTAAAGACTCTCCTGGAATCAGCAGGTGGGGAAAGGCCCAACCCACGAAATATTTAACCTATTAAGAAAAATCGCACGTGTCCACCTACGAGTCCTCGGAAATAATACTGTAAACCCCGAAAGATCCACGGGCACTTGCTGGGTCTGAGGTGACAAAATTAAAATCAGTTGAGCTCGAGCATTCAACCGGAGGAGACGAAAGTAGACTTCGAGGAGCCAGACAGCGAGGTCAAAGTCGAGGCAACCAGCGCGCGACGATTGTAAAGGACCAACACCAATATCCGCAGAAACTCGCGTATACCCGAGATCACCAGCGATGTAAAGTTAGTTCCTCAACATATCCAAATCGGTCACTTTACTTGTTAATATCTTCAATCACTTGGTCAGCGTCATTGTGTGTTCGTTCTATTTCGCTAAATTAGCCACAGTATTTGTTACGAATTGTAAAAATTTCAATGTTTTGATTCTCGATGTAATCATTGGGATCATAATTTGAACGTTAAGTCTTCACTAACCAAAATTGGGTGAAATCAACCAACAGCCGTCAAATAATTTGTCAAGATAAACACATCCCCTTGGATTCAAAAGATCCGTTGATTCGTAAAATTTTCCACACGCATTTTCAGATTTCAGTGTTAATTCGTAAACGTCACGCTACTATACTTACATCCTAAAATCAGAAATAGGAACTATTCAAAATTGCAAATCGCACGTATCGTGGCATTGTTGATGACCCTAGCCGCCAATGAAATAATCCGATTTGTGAATGTTTCTATAAGTGTTTGATTACCGATACACAATTTCCAATACTCCCCGCGGCAATTCAGGGGTCGAAGTACGCTCTAAAAACATCAGTACTCACATCAAACTCACAATCACAATTCCGCTTACGGTACATATTGCAACCAATCACGAGCCGCCAAAATCGTGAAACTTGTGGCCGCATTAGGGGTCGTCCATTAACTACGTAACGCTCTCAGGGGGGGGGGTTAAGCCCTACCGTTACGTAACGTTTTTTTTTTTTATCAACGTTGGTTTGGGTTGGAAACCTGGATAGCGCGCATCAAATTATCCTGTTAGAGTAGTAGAATATATTCATCTTTTTTAAAAAAATTTAAACTTGTGGCGAGGATTACGGGTGTAGTGTCGTAATCTGCGCAGGTCGAGTTAACAGTTAAATTCTAAAGGTTAATGTCAATAGATGATGTGCATATTAGGCCATTTCACCGAAAGCTATATAATGTTTTTGAATACATAGAATATCACGCGCTACTCTCTGGTCTATTCGGTTTAAACGTTGATGCGCACGCGCCCAAATTCCGTAAATCAGCCGGCCAGCTGAAGACCAGAAACGGTTTCGTGTTCAACGCTTCCCTTCTTTCCGTCCCAGCCTTCCTTTAGCTGGTCGGACTGCCGCGTCGCCTTCGGAAGACTTCGTATCCATCCGTATTGTACTTTACCTCGTCTGAATTATTAGCAAATTCATATTTGATTTGACCCGGATCAGCACGTTGGATTCGTGCAGTCGCAATGGTTAAATTACCAAGTAATGTCGTTCTAGGCTGACTAGTACCTTCATTGATTTACTGCCACTCGTTTTTGATCTTTCTTTTTAACAGATAAGTGCGTTTAGTTGAGTCATTTATGGTTTTCGTAAAACAATGTCGATTAAACATAAAACACCCTCATTCAGAACCTAATCAATCAGAACGTCTTACTGTAAGTTTTCGAAAAACTCTGGTGAATAGGTTTCAGATAGACCCAAATAATTTTTACATTAAAATATTAAATAAAAAAATACTTTAAAAGTATTTTTTTAGGTGAAGTGCCGCTAATGAGCATATATGTACAACTTGGAAATTTATTTCTGTTAATAACTAAGTATTTCAGCTGAAAAACGACGAAGCAATTTCATGTTTGAATTGCTTTTGTTTCTGGTTATTTCTTCACTCCATTTGTCTACTAATTTTTTTAGACAAGAATTTTTCTTTTGATTAGTCTTATCAATAAAATATTGCTGCTGGACTTCCTTTGATGATATATGTCTCAAGGGCAAAACCCATTCCATATTTTAAAATGTGATTAAAAGTTTCATCCACGAAAAGGGAGTAAAATATAATTTTAGTGTTGGCAAAAAATAAAAAAAAAACTTTTCGCGGATAAGAAAATTTCTGCAAGCTCCCCGGTTAATCAAGAACAGTAAAACTACTCTATCAGATAAAGATTGACACACACAAAATCCTATGTGTACAATTCTGTTGGACAAGAGGTACCGCAAGTTTAATGGGGAAGAATATGAAATTTTAAAAACTGTTTTTATAAGAACACTGTCATTACAAAGGGCTCAGAAAATATTGAAGAACCCCACAAACCGCACATCGATACGATCATCCGATCGCTGAAAAATTGACGCTGAATTTGCCTGTGACGTCACAACTCATACCAATTTGGTATGAGTTGTGACGTCACTAGCGACTTCAACCTCGATTTTCTAGCGATCGGATGATCAAATCGGTGTGCGGATTGTGGGGTTCTCCACTGTTTTCTGTGCTCTTTCAAATGATAGTGTTTTTAAAAACTCGTATTCTTCCCCATTATACTTATCAGATAACTCGAAACTCAAGTTTAGCTGTAATCGAACGATCCTTATCCATGAATTTCGATAAAATACCATAACGGCTACTATCAAACACCGAAAAAAATGTTGCATTCCAGCACTTCTTGTGAAGTTACGGTTACGTAACGGTATGGGGGGGTCGACTACAGGTTAGGGACCGTCACAACCCGGGGGGTCTGAAAGTGGCCTAAAAAGCGTTACGTAGTTAATAGACGACCACTTATTGATTTAATGCTAGTCCCTAAACCGCAATTTAAAGAACATTCGCTCCCTGACGAAAACTGATGACCCTGTAATGTTTTTTCGACACAAGGAAAAAATACGATTAAAAAAAAATTCCTTTCCAGTCCTCCTCCATCTTCCTTCACCTCGTTGAATACCCGAACATGTTTCTATACCTATTTGCTGTAATCGATCCACTTTTGCGAGAGATTCAATGCTGACGCGGAAATTATGCCTTTCAGCGGAGTCGGAACTCGAGGTCCTTTACAAGACGTTAAATATGGAATCGAAAGTTCAAGTGGCACGAAGATACCCCGTAAATATTTTTTTTAATCGACCGTATTTCGACAAATTTGTCTCTTTGACGTGTCGTCCCGGCGTCGGAAAGGCATCAGCCCTTGTAAATTTCCTCAAATTGCGAAGAAAAAAAGTTATCTTGGAAAAGTACTCCTTAACGCAGGGGTGGTTTTGGGGTATCGCTTGGGGAGTAGGGGATCGGTCACTGAAAATGTCATGCAAATTGCCTGCCTTGAAAAAAAAAACAAAAAACACTCGAGGTGAAGTAGAAATCAAAAGCGTAGGAATATACACAACAAGCCAACGTAAAAGTCCAGCAAAGTCTTGAAATAATCCAGTCAGACTGGATTTCTTTTTAATTGCTTAACTCAGGAGCCAAGTAACATATATGTTTGTGGGCTCCAATCTCATACGGTATTGCCCAACTTGAGAGGCCCCCATAGAGAAATTGTAGGCCTCGCGATTGTCAGTAAAATCATAAAATTTCCCATCTCAAATTAATATTCATGCTTTATCAAGTTACGACACATGGTCTGAGAAAACGAACAGTTTTGAACTTTGGACTCAAATTTTCAATTTTACTTTTGACCAAACTGTTGACAAGCTAAAACGTGTATGATTGTATTCTGGATCAGTGTGAAACAAAGCCGCCAGTGAGTCCATTTTTCTATAAACTTAAGAATGTTTCTTCTGTAAAGTGCTATGCGCAAGAATATCAGGATTTCTAGATAAGTTAAAAGTTTTTTTCTTATGTATGGGTCTTGTCCGCGCAATTTTTCAACCATCTGTGGCATATGCAGCATTATTCATGTGTAAACAAAAGCACACTCGGCTAAGTCAAAAATGAAATATATTAACACCTTTTCATTTCCGGGCAATAAAAGGCTTTGGGGATTAGAAGTAAGAAAACTTGTGTTACAGCATAGCAAAAAATAGAGTAGAATTAATTAAGCCTGGAACGAACTGCTGTAACACCGGTGCCAGCATTTTGTTGTTCGATACAGGCGATGTTCGTGATACCTGACAGCGCCTGTATTTTCTACAATACCGTACACTGATATTTTTTGTATACTTTAGGGTACGGCGCAAGACAGAGCATAAGAGGGAATCAATAAAACCAGAAGTTTTGATAAAAAAAAATAAAAAAAATATGAAGTCTGTCAAATTGTGCGGGGGGGAAAGAGAAAATGAACCCCAGGCAATGGAGAAAACACGATTTTTTCCCTGGTTTCGGCTCTGATACATGACGGCTAACGGATGTCATCTGCGTTGAGCGCTATAAATTCGTTCTTTCTATTTCTAAAATGGAACTTAAAAGTAGGGAGAGGTAAAGAACGAGCAAAAATGAAAGTACCGATAGGCCTATACTTCCTCAGCCAATCTTAATATTCAAGCCTGCAAAATCAAATATTCAAAATTAATATTCAAGCCGTTATTAAATCTAATGGTTTTGGAAAAGCACACTTTTTTGGTTCAGTTAACAACGATGGCCATGAAAATTTTACCAGCTCGGCATAAAAGACAGCTAAAAACTTTTTTTCTTTTTTTTTCGAGCGCACGCAAAAAATTCCGGGTTCTGCTCGTTGACTTTTCTGCTCTGAACGACGAATGCAGCAGGCTTTTACGCTACGTTTTGCACACTTCCTTTTTTACGAACGATGGGCAATTGCTAACAATGTACATAAAATATTGTTCGCTATATCCGCTTGCTCGTTATGTAATACTTCGATAGAAACGATTTCTACTGCACAGACAACCAAGGTGTCGTATCGAAGTTGAGACCTCGTACGACCAAATTACCAAAACAGTTCTCCAGACCTGCGAAAAATGTTCGCCGAAAATAGTTGCATTTAGGCCCTTTAGCGTTCAGAAGAAATTTATTAAGTGAGCAGCCGACTCAGATAGTCATTTTCTACAGTAGTCTATACTAACTTGGTTGATTCTTAACACGCTAAGAAATTTCAGCTTGACATAACAGTCTAATTGGTCTAGACTTACAGTCAGGACTCTCTGCCAAACACTAATTATCTACCATGGAAATGACCTTTTGTAAAACCCTCGGCTCTTGGGTTATTTTATTTTCATGGCTTACGTTAGTCTTGTGCCGAAAATTATATGGCATGGTCTCCGCCACTTTTATTTTCATTTTCTGGGCAACAATCTTTGCGCTTTTCACCGAAAGGGACAATATAGCTCATAAATTAGCATAAAAGGCTTTTCTTTAAAATAAAGTGCAGACCAGCGACCCGTGTCGAAACACTGGCAATATGGTAAATGGGCTCGCTAACTGCGTCATCTGTGGCGGACAATTGTTGCCTCTGGGGGCGACAGGGTCGGCCTGGCCTAGCCTAGCCGGGCCGCCAGCGAAAGCCGACAAAGCAAAGTGAAGCAGGTACAGGTACATTCGGATTACCGCAAGAGGTAACCTGGAGTGCGGAGGGTCAGGAAAAAAAGTGCCTCTAAGTATAGCTACTTTTTCGTTTTCAAAGGTACCCAAAGTATTTCTGTAAGGTTTTAAGCGATATTCGTGATTTTATGACTGTTCCTTTAATCCAAGCCTGCTCTTTGTCTTCATTTAGTTGTATTTGCTAAGTGCGTATAAATACCTTCATACTCACCTATGTGCTAACGTATAAGTTACCACGGTGCTTACGGAGCCTATTAAACCTCTGTCAAGGCCTGCGCGAAGGTGGAATTTTTGCTTCGACTAGCGGCGGAAAAAATAGCCGTCGGTTCGGTCGGTTCGTTTTTTTTTCCTTCGAAACCGAAAAAAACAAAAAGTCGACTTTCGGTTTAAAAAGAAAATAAAACAATAAAAAAATAAACTAAAAAAACACGTTTGGTTTTGAAGGAGAAACAAAAAGAAAAATTTTGAGTTTCCAAAAACAAAACAAAAATTGATTAACCTGATTTTTTGGTTTAGATTAGGCAAAGCTAAAAACTTAAGGTTAAGGGTTTCATCAAAAAGAAAAAAGATGTTATAGTTTTGAAACACGAACCGATAAATGCTTTTGCAAGCAAGAATCAAAAGCTATTTTTCAGTAAAATCTTATTGATAGACAACAAAAAAGAACAAGTATAATTGTTTTGTCTTGTTGAAAATGTCCAAGAAGTCTTATGTTCATCAGAAAAAAAAAAACTTTTTTTTAATGTTACTTTCAAGTCTATGAGATATAATTTGTCAGTGGCAATTCCTATTTTACAACAAAATAAAATTTAAAAAAAAGATTTCAGTACAACCTTCTTTTTTACTTATGTTTAAAGAATACACTCAGAAAGTTGAAAACTATGAGAACGTCGCCTAACAAACTCTGCGTACGTTCGAAAGCAGAGAAAAAGCACTATCTCTATCTACCCCTCTAGCCTCTTCTTGCATTATGATAAGTTGCTTTTCAACAAGCGTATACAACAGATCCGGCAACGCAAGAATGGTACACTATTTTTTTTTAATCACAGCTTTTTTTGTGAACGTAGTCTCCGGGAATTACCAACTGTCGGTTTCGAATATTTGATAAACCAAACTTCGTTTTCGAAGAAAAATATCCGAACCGAAATTGGCCTTTTTTCAAAACCGACCACTCGAAGCAGAAAAAAAAAGAAAAAAATAACACGTTCGGTTTCGAATAAGCGAATATTCGCGCAGGCCTACCTCTGTCCGTCCACATTGTTTCCATGTTGGCAAGGAAATCCTATTTTAAGGGGAATTCGTCATGTGGCCGACCGTGATATACAAAATTATACGGCTCGTATTAAATAGAAAGGTGACCGTACCTGTAAAGAACTCGTTACCATAGTGTGAATGGAGGCTGTCTACTTTCCCCGCCCCCAAGTTACTGTACCCACAGCGACAACCCCTCCCCCCTTGCAACCGCCAACACACGGGTGTGTTGACGGTTGCCTATCCCAGACCGGACGCGAGAAGCGGTTGCCCGAATGGGATGGAGCAGAGTGACAGACGAAGCGTTTTCAAGATTCCGACTCGCTGCGAACGTGCATTTCGTATGCATCAATGGAGATAAGCCCAAGAACAAAGCTTAATGCTGATTACCGACAAGAATGCACTTCCAAACACCAGCTCATTCCGATATTGCGAACATATGCTTCTTTTCAGTTAGCGAACAAGAATCAATTGTCGATTTACATCACACCGACTTTACCTTCCTAGTGGTGGGCTTTGGTCACTAGTCCCCCCTATCCACTGTCCTTCCCTCGATTTTAAGAATATGTTAGCTCGGAAATTTGTTCTCCATGAACTAAATTCGATTCAGCTCATAACATACCAATGCTGAGGTATCATACTTGCTCTCATGGTCCACAGGAGGGACGCTACAAAGTATTTGATTAAATAAACACGTGACAATGAGAAAAAGATTGAATTTTATTTAGCGCTTTTTACACTTTAATTATGTATATCTTGCAAAGCAGCACGAGTAGAGGCATGAACTGTCAAAAGCTGTCAAAACAGCATAGTGGTCTTATGGGCCTGGAACAATCCTACTACTCCTAATTATAATGATAGCAGTAGGTACGGCTCCTGCGAGACAAGAGCGAACTATGATTTTGAGTGCGTGCAATTATTATCCTTCAGCATTAATATGTAAGCAGAATGAAAATTAGTGTGTAGAAAACGTATAAGGAAGTGTTCGCAATATCGAAATGAGTTGGTGTTTGTAAGTGCATTCTTGTCGGTAATCATCATTAAGCAACGCACGTCCGCAGTGAGTCGGAATCTTGAAAACGTTTCGTCTGTCGCTCTGCTCCATTCGGGCAACTGCTCCTCGCGAACCGGTCTGGGATAGGCAACCGTCAACACACCCGTGTGCTGGCGGATGCAGGTAGGCGATTTTTTTGTCGCCGTAAGTACCTCTTGCGGTAATCCGAATGTAGTTGTGCTAAAGTCAGAGGTCCAAGTCGATACGGTTGGGAATCGAGTTAAACGATCGATTCTTTAGATTATTCAACAGTCAAGAATCATTATTTCGATCGAAAATCCATTCGGAGGAATCGAATCAAAAGGTATAGGCAGGAGCAGAGATTATATAGTATGAGGTGCGGCACTGCGATGGAACTTCCGGTTCGCTTAACCGCAGCGCCCCCTAGCGAAGTAGTAGGAACTAGCGCGGGGCGAAGGAGGGTGAGGTTCAAGTGAGGGGGGAATTGGTCTAGAGAGCCTATAAGGCTCTCTAAATTGCTCTGGTCTGCGTCCCCAGCGCCCGACCAATCAGAGGCCACGACTTCCTCCCTTACCTGCCCCTCACCCTCCTTCGACCAGCCCTAGTTCCTACGACCTCCCTTGGGGGCGCTGCGGTTAAGAGTTCTGTATAATACACGGCAGTGTCAACCCCCTGGGCAGCGGCAGCGGGCACCGGGAGCAGCGCGACCAGGGACGAGACCAGACCAATAAGACCAAAGGACCAGGACCAGACGACCAGACCGTGATCTGGGGTGGGGGTGGGGGTGGTGGTGGTGGTGGGCCGTGGGCCGTGGGCGGGCAGAGAGCAGGAGTAGGAGGAGCCACAGTCACAGTCCGTAGTCCACGTCCGCCGTCCGCCCCCGCCCCGCCAGCGCCAGCCCAGCAGTCAGTCAGTCGTCAGTAGTCTGTGTTCACAGTCGACAGTGTGAGTGTGTGTGCAAATCTCTAGACCCTTGTGTGCAGGTGCGCGCTCAGGCCTACGTTCGCTTCTCTTTGGCTATATTTTCAACATTTTTAAGTGGACCGGTTCAAAGTGACGTTTTCTTGTATTCGTTGAAGAAGAAAGTGAATAGGCTTCGTTGATAACTTACACTCCCGGTTTATAGTAGTTTCCGAGCTTCGATGTTACGGTGCGTGCTAATTCCATTGATACCGAGTACCGTAGCGACAGTAAAACTCCTTGCTATAAACGATGTGTGCGTATTTCGTAAGCGTGGTACCTTTTAAGAGTGATTTCTGTCAGTGCCTCGAGATTGTGCAATTTTTTTCATGGTCTAGTTAAACGCAGCTGGGCTAAGTCGACAATAGATATAACCATTTATGTAACATTGGTTTTAGATCGCTCTCGACTGTAGAAAAAAGAAGTAGTTTAGTTTCAAATTTTAAAAAAATGTCCTTGCATTTAAATGGAGGACCACGTCCATTGTGAGTCAAAAAACTTGTGTTGACGTGTGATTGCTGCGGCCGCATTATGCACAAGAGCTAAGTTTGCGTCATGTCCGTTTCGTTTAGTGTAGTGTCTTGGTTGACGCTTCTTCGGAATGCTTGCTAAAACGCTCCGCGCGTGCTGTAACCGGGCTTGACATATCGGTATTTTTAGCAACATGGAGGCAAATTTGTTTTCACTCTCGTTGGCAAAGGTCTTAAAGCACATAATTTGTTGTTAGGCGTCGAGGAGGCTTAAAAGTCTAACCGTAAATAAAAAAATTAAATAAATAAATAAAAAATAGTAATTAAAAAAACTGTTGCGGCTGGTTGGGTGGATTTTATGATCGGTATTGTGAGGTCTATTGATAATTCAGAGCGTAGTTCGGACCCTTGAATTGCCGCGGGAGTATTGGAAATTGAATAGCCAAACACTTGGGGATAACATGCAAAATTCGGTTTATTTGGTTGGCGGTTTGGTTCATGAACAAGGAATAATGCCTGTGATTTGTAAATTCGGACAATTATTCCGATTATCGATATTAAGACATGAGTATAATCTTGTTATATTTAGTCTAATACTGGAAACTGAAAATGCGCACGAAAATTTGTTGTATGTCGATAGATCATTCAAATCCAGTGGTATCTTGTTGTCTTTACAGGTTGGTTTGTTGTTGGTTGGTTGGATACAATTTGAGCTAACAGAATGTGAATGTTTAGATTATGATTCCAATGGTTAAGTCAAGAACCAAGGACGTGAAATTTTTATAACTCGTACTAAATGTCGCGATCAACTAATTGGTAAAGAAAGAACACACGAGGACGCCTACTAATTGGTGAAATGAATTTATGACCAAAATAACCGATTTGTATACATTGAGGAACTCACTTTGCATTTCCGGTATTCTCTGGCGGTACACGAGATTTCCGTCGGTTTGTTGTTGCGGACCCGTTCTCCCGTCGCAAACACAGCGCACTGATTCTAAGTTTAACTTCTGACTTGGCCGAAGGTTCAAACTCGATTCTTCTATCAAGGCTTAACACTCGATTTTTCTATCACGGCTTAGCACTCGATTTTTACACCAAAAAATCTCGCCAGTCGACTGATTCCGATGATTTCTCCGACTCTACTGATTTTAATTTTGTCACCTCGGATCCAGCAAGTGCCCGCAGGTGTTTCGGGGTTTACAGTAGGCCTACTATTTTCGGGGACTCGGAGGTGGCTACGCGAGATTTTTTATTGGTTAAATTTTTTTTGAGGGTTGGGCCTTTCCCCACCTGCCTTTTTTGGGAGGGGGTCTTTTCAGATTTCTTATTAAATCGTATTATGAAAGTTTTAAATATAATTTAAGCTCCTGCCTCACCACCTGGAGGGGTTGGTCGATTGTTTGATTGGCCCTTGATGATTAGTCGAAAGTGGGGTACTGGGTTTTGAGGAGGTGCTACTAGATCTGTCCTAGCCAATCGATTCGTGACAAGTTATCAAGGGCTTAAGTCCATCCGCCTGAAGGGGAAGGTGATTTCGTAAAATTTCGATCGCGGGGGTCCTCATGAGCTTTCGCGGGCGGGACCTTCCAATTGATCTATTTCTATTGGTCATTTCCGAAAGGTGGGTTACTCGGGACTCCTGGTGACTAATTTCACAAGGGTGGGGTGGTTTTCTTAAGAGTCTGTTATTCGGCTCCTTGTTTACCCGATTTTTTATACTTATTAGAACATGATGGATTGTTTTTTTATGACTTGTAAGCAAATATTTAGATAGTCTGCAGGTGAGATTAGGATCGATACGCGTTTGCTCAAGGTTTAGGAAGTCCGGCTTTTTATTCATTTAGGTTTATGATAGGGCACTCGCATCGGTCCGAGGGATCGTTCCGGGCGATCCGGTCGCGCACGGTCCGCGGGCAGCGGGCCGCTCGCGACTGATTCTGGAGCTTTTTCACACGTTTAACCAAACATTCAGATTAGGTTGTTTATTTAACTAAGTTCACCTGAGACAGACGCCAAGGCATGTTTCTCAGGCGACCTTTCCCAACAGGCCGGCGCGTTGATGCGACAATATTGCGCAACGCGCCGACCCATGGTGACTCAGAGCTCTAATGTTAAGGATTTTCTTCGTTTAAAATTTATAATTCAAGTTGTTAGCTTTTCAGCTAACAATACCTATTTAGGAGGGGGTTCTTTTAAAATTTCTTAAATCGCGTTATGACGGTTTTAAGTATATTTTAAGTCCATACGTCATTTCCTGGAAGGGGTTAATCGATTTTTGTTTGGCCCTTAACGATTGACCTAAAGTCGGGTACAGGGTCTTGAGGAGGACTTACAAAATTTTCTTTAGCGAATTGACTTGTGACGTGTTATTGGAAGGCCTTAGTCCATTCCCCTTAGGGGTAGTTTTCTTGGAAATCTGTTATCCGGCTCCTTTGTTTACTTGGATTTTATACTTTTGGAACATGATAGGTCGTTTTTTTACGACTTGTAAGCAAATATATAAACCACTTGCCGGCGAGAGCTCGATGCTCGGATTGACATGCGTTTGCTTAAGAATCACAACGTCCGTCTTTTTATTTATGTAGGTTCATGGTAAAGCACTCGCACCGGTCCGGAGGATTGCTCCGGATGTTCCGGTCGCGCACGGTCCGCTTGCGACTGATTTCGGAGCCTTTTCTCAGGTTCGACCAAATATACTGATCACGTAGTTTGTTTGATTCACCTGGGACGGACGCCAAGGTGTCATCTCAGGCGGCCTGTCCCAACAGGCCGGCGCGTCGCTGCGACGATTGGCGCAATGTGCTGACCCTGGTGACTCAGAGTCCTAACGTTAAAGATTTTCTTCACCTAGAATTTATGATTTATCTCGTTAGATTTTCAGCTAACACTATATCCTTCCTGTGAAATAACTCGAAGCGCTGCTGACGCGGTTCGAGTAACCCTAACCGTTGCTCACAAAGTGAGTTTCCTCCTTCATCTTCTGTTCTAGGAAACCAGCGAAAAACGTTCAATGACATTCATCAACTAAATCCTAACTACCGAGTCTCGGACAGCACTCCTTAATTACTAATAAATTTCAGCTGCGTTCACTGGAGGCCTGATTTCTGACTATAGGACTAACACGAGCATTGCATCAGGCTGAGACGTTTACCACGGAAAATATTGCGCCCTTACTATATGACGCGTCCGAAAATTTCATCTATTTAAAAAGCTAGGCTTATTTTTCCTAGCCGCTAAACCGAATATTTTGAATTAAAAACAGTACTTAGAGGTTGGCCAAAATCGCAGTCCTACATTGCGGTAAATCTTCCGGGCTCGTATTTGTTGTATGGTGTCAAAGACAAAATTTAGACACAATACAAGGTAAATTCTACAGTCCGCACTAACAAAACTCAAATTACTAGCAAGATATTCGTCAGCCGTACCTCTGGTGACCGGAAGCGGCCAGATATAGACAAAAAATAATTAGGGCGATGAGTTATGTAAGAGAGGGCTGTGACTTATGTAAGAAAGGGCTGTGGCCATTATCTCCACAACTTGTGTATAAAAGCCAGAGTAGCCACCCTGGACAGTTAGTTGGGAGGAGGTGAAGCGAAGCCGAGGTGTCCGGGCTAGCTGAACCAGAGGAGACACTAGGCGGAGGTGTCCGCGCCTTGAGAATCCGACATCTCTGATGACGAAGCTCCACGTCGTCCACGAGCCAGCTCGGGGACTCCGTAAGCCTCGTCGGGGACCCTCCCAGTGACAGCGCCGCTTCACGGCTAGGGCTGCCACTTCTTAGCATAAGATCCCGCCTCACGGGTTTCTCGTAAGAACTCTGATTGTTAACGCGCTAAAGACATCATGATTTGGCAATTGATAAACGTGTATAAATCACATATAATAAACATAGCTCAGAAAGAAAAACGAGTGACTCCTTAAAGACGCCCTCAAGCTAACTTGAACTGAGGACCATAACAATGGCAAGCCCCAGGGGTCTCCGCACCTTTCCGTTCGTTGTTCTGATGTGCTCTGGATAGTATTTCATCACCTCATTGTATTCGTTTCGGTGTCTCTCGCCGAATGGGTGCCCGGAAACTCCTTAGGTGTCCGTCTTTGGGGAAAGTTATTTTGTAGTAAGTTTCTTAAGTATAGGATGGTGGTCATTGGTTCTGGGTCTCGTATTTAGTCAGTTCCAGTGCATTGTTGCCATACGTATTATTTGCGTACTTGTTCATGTATTTCCTGTATGTCCGTTGTGCGTGGATTGTCGAGGTTCCATTGTGCCGAGCGACATTGTAAAAGGGCGCACAAACTGGCTGTGGGGGAATGTCTCCCTTCGGCGGGGTGTTGTTTGTCATTTTCGTGACGTCGGTATCTGCCCACTAACCTGGTATCCAGTCAGGGTCTTGTCGGTCAGTAATCGGAATCCGCATGACTAGCTGGGGCACGCCGCGCCATCGCACAGCTAATCCCTGTGCGATATTTTGGCTAGCCCCGATGGTGAAAACTTGCCATGAAATACCGGTAATGGGTCCGCGGCGTGATCAAAACGGTCGTTCGTCTTGTTCATGGCTCTGTGTTTACTGATTTCGTCTGTTATTGATTTCATGGGAAGTGCTGCGTCTTTTAGTTTCTGGTTGGTGCGTTTCCTTCGTGGGCTCTTAGCTCTGCCCACCACGCAAATTTAGGTGTTAGTGATTGTTCCTCCTTGTCGTTTATCCGCCTGTCCTTCTTTTTGGTTTTGTTAAGGAAGATTACCGTATGTCCCAGAGTAATGTCATTCTGTATACAATTATTGCAAACTATTGAAAACTGTTGTAATGTACAGTACGTACAGTACCGGTCAAAAGTATGGACTCACTTTTTTTCGTTTTTTAAAACTGCTGTAGAAATTGGACCAGTAGGTTAAAAATGTTCGTTCTGTGCTTAAAATGGTTGGACAACATTCCTAAACAAAGCCAAGAAGATTTGGTTC
>Ga0058701_10001449_pt1 | contig 16815 bp, 10 predicted proteins | sample AgamicOrMae_FD_97039 | JGI IMG/M metagenome (GOLD analysis project Ga0058701, IMG submission 97039) | Agave microbial communities from Guanajuato, Mexico - Or.Ma.e | ecosystem: Host-associated > Plants > Phyllosphere > Phylloplane/Leaf | place: Guanajuato, Mexico | collected 2012-06-04
GAAATTCCTATGGCATTAGTACATAAAATTTTATATTGTATATAAATTTTCTAATTTCCGTATTCAATGTTCCTAAAATTCCTTTCCCAGGATGAAATATCCACTCTCAATATAAAATTTCATTTTCCTATTTGCAAATGCAAACCAAACCCCAAATTTTAGTCGGAGTTTCCTTGTATTAATATTGCTGGCGACGGGGGGCAGGGGGGGCGGCGACCCCACAAAAATAAAATGGACCCTCATATTTGGTATTTAGGCGTTTCTTGAACCCCTGATGCTATCCTGAAAAGATGACAGGTTGGTTTGGACTAGTACTTTTTCAACGTGAATCACGTGACGCGTGTGCCGACATTCATTCATGCATCTGCTACGGCGGAAATAGTTTTCGAATGAAAACCGGAGAATTGATGGATTTTTTCAAGAAATTGTTGTTTTGCGTTTGTCGCCTCACCCTAACGAAAAATTAAAGGCGCAACAAAGAGGCACAGATTGAGTGCCGTTTAGTAAATAAAGGGAGGTTCCTTAGCGCTCACTGATGAAATGTCTTGTCACCTGGAGGTATATATACGAAGCAAACTCTTTCATTTTTAACGCGTGTTAGGACGGTTAGGCGGTTGAATAGCTGTAGGAAAGGTTCAAAATAGGTAAAGATCGATATCAAACACGGTTCCCAAGTGAAAAACCATGAAAATCGTGGTCCTCCGCTCATTTTATGCCTTTTTGCTACTACGGAGCAATGAATGGTAATTTTTCATATTCTCGATATAAAAATTACAATTACAATAAGAATTTTTATATGACAAAGTTATATGAAATTTCATATTCCGAATGTGAACTTTGACTTCTCATCCAGAATGTGAAAATTCCTATCGATTTTTCTAACAGTGTATAGCTGAAACGGCGCTTGCAAAATAGGAGATTTGAACACAAAAATAAAACTCAACATGCGGAGGTGTGTGAAATGCATTGATGACCATCGCTCGATGAGCACAGCTTGCATCAGCAGCGGAACTCGGAGCCTTAGGGTCTGGGCGACGCGACGCGACGGACGCAGCCGTCAATCGTGGCGCACGACGTCGGCGGATATCCGCCACGGCGCGCCGCCGGCCGGCCGCTGGGCCCGCCGCCTCCGCGCCGCCTCCGCGCGCCTCCGCGCCGCCTCAGCCGCGCGGCCAAGTCGCCATCGGCCCGCCCTAATGTGCATCTCCCCGTCTCCCCTCCGGTAGGTGGTTCCTTTTCTTGTCGCCTTCCGGTCATCCGGCCTCAAATTGCACTCGGAAAAGTATAAAAGATGTGCTCGTTCAAGGACGAGCCGCTGACGCGACGCCTTCCAGACCAGATTGCGTCCTAATAATGGCTGCCGGGCCGAGGCAACGCTCAGCCCAGAAAGCCCGGCCGAGAAAAGCCCGGCCACCAATCAACCATCAATCACAAATCACCAGCCGAAATCGCCTCTACCGTTCGTTTCGATTGGACCCACTTATTCTGCAAAGTCTACCTGGTTCCGAGAATGTCTAAAGTGCTTGGTCACTAAGAACTACCGCGCTCCACTTACGGGCAATTTTATTCAATTTTATTGTGGCTTCTTTCAAACATGGCCAAAGTTCAGATGGATTAGGATGAGCGAGGTTAAGTTACTGCAAACAGAAGTAATCGCAGACAATAGGTAGGGTCAAGTTGGGCTAGGTCAAATACGCGGTTGAATTAGGTTTAGGTTATGCAAGGCTACGTACCCGTACGGTTTTGAAAAGTTGTACAGTAAAAATCCTATACAACGAGCACCATGATCAAGCCGACTTTGCTCTTTATAACCGGTTCTCGTTATAACCGATATCGCTATAATCATACACGGGCATCTACGAGACCGGGATTCAGCACTAAATCTACTCGTTATATCCGGTTGCTCGTTATAACCGGTCTCGTTATATACGATTTCTACTGTATTTGGTAAGGTAAAGAAAGGTGTAGGGTTATGTAGTAACGATAGCTTAGGTAACGTTTAATTAGATAAGGTAACGTTGATAAGGTTAGGTAAGGTTAAATTCAAGGTTAGGTAAGGTTAAGTTTGGTAAGGTTAGGAAAGGCCAGGAACGATAAAGGCGAGGAAGGGTTTGGTTGGATTTGATTAGATCTCAGCGACCCCGCTGGGGACCGAAAGGGCCCCGGTAAAGTGAGCACGGGTCCTAACGACACTCAACATTTGTCTTGTTGCCTGCAGCAATACTTTGTTGAAACTTTTCCAATGTTTCCGACTAAAACGAACTCGTCCGCTGAAACCTGACGGTCGCACGAACGCAAACTTTAAAGTCGACGAAATCAAAGTATCCGGAATAAATTTAGACGGTTTATTCAGCTCCGCTCACTAACGCTGCCTTTCCGACAAGTCAAACTTAAGCGACTAGCTTTGCGCATTTCAATGCCCCGTACAAGCGCTGTAATTAAGACGACGAGAGATATTTAAAAAATTGGATCGAATATTTATCTTCTTCAGGGCAATACGATAGGAGGAATTTAATTCAGCACGGGAAGTACTGTATTATGATAGTGCGGTTCAGTCATCACGCGCCGAAGACTTTAGGAGAAAACATGCGCTTCAACTTCGAGTGACTCACTGATTCACTCTATAAACAACGATTCTTCTAAACAGAGTGAAAATCACTCTATGAACTTTGCGGCGTGTTTTGCCTGATATTTATTCCGTATCTTTGGAGCTTTGAATTTTATTCTTAAATTTGGAGTTGAGCAATTTTTTAAAAAATGTATTTTTTCCTTGTTTTTGAAGATAAATTAAACAGCAGAGATCAGCCGTAAATGGCCATAAATGGAAATAGCTTGACGAGAGATTATTACCAAAATAATGTGTTACACCTGCTTTACCTTCAAACCAAAACAGATATAGGAGTATCCAAATGAAAGAATTTCTTTTATCGGCGAGCATCCTAATAGGTAAAAGTTCAACGAGGTCAATAAAATGCGATATCTTTGTGTGAGAGCGGCACATCTCCCGCAGATTTCGTCCCGAGGGGAGAGAAATTTGATCAGTCAACTTGCAAATGATATGCGTGCGTATACGTGGCGACGTATCTATTTTTCTACAAGTGACTCGGTGCTTGCCTGCCGTACACCGTCCTTGAATTCAGAATGTTAATGTCCCGCACTCTTCCGCCGCGCATTTTTATTGCCATAATTTCATTTGAATCTCGGCAAAATATACGCTTCCAAGAGGCCGCCTTTTTTACGAACCGAGCCTTGGAAACAAACACATCATTACATAATTGAGCCCCATAATCTAGTCACGGAATCTATTTTCATAGGATGTCAAGTTTCCTTGCTCTCTAGTTATTGAGAAAAGAAAAAGATACAGAGACAAAGTAAAGCTTATATAAACCTTAACCCATAACAGCCCAAAGTATTTGGAGTGAAATTTGGCTTAAAAGATTTTAGAGGGACTTTTCCCATTAAATTACGCAACTTCAAGCTTTGGAAAATGCCTAAATTATTAAATTTCAGGTTTCCAGAGGGGTGATATTTTTTAAATTGTGACAATACTGAACTAAAAAGATCCGCTAAAATAAATCTTTCTGTTTCCAAACAGCATCGCTGGGTCAATGTGTAAATGCTGGTCTCTGAACGGCATGCATAGCTGTACCTTTCAAGAGGTCCGAGCAGTTGTCTGCTTTTTATAAAAGTGTTTTATTATCATTCAGGTCGATTTATATTAAAGGGAAAAAATGGTGTGACATGAGGTTTAAAAGCTATCGACTTGGACATGACCCGAGGCAGGGCAAAGAACTTGATACGTCCAGGCACCCTCTCCAGGAACCCTCAGTAGCAAATAAAAACATTGTAGATGAGGTTCGCGAAGTAGAGCCGGTGAGTCGTCGATGATTGCTGAGGATGAAAATCGCAGCTGAAAATGTCTGCTAGACTTGACTCTGGTTTCTTCGTGGGCATCGCGAGGCATCCGCCGGAAAAAAAAGAAGAAAAAGTACTGTGGGGACGGCGGTGGAAAAAAAAAGAAACACATAAAATGATCCCTTTCCTTCATATATGTATGTATAAACTGAAATTGCTTTACAGCTCGCTAAGTCTCACCCTCGCTGCGCCGCCCCGCGCCGCCCCGCGCCGGTCGTCGGGGAGGACAGCAGGGCAGCGTGTCCCGGCCCGGCCCGTCCCGTCTGCGCCCGTTCCAGGGTGTCCTGCCCGGCGCGGTCTGAGTCGCGCGGCCGATCGCTCCGGTCTGCGTCACGTGAAATCCGAACAAAGTGTTCATCGTAGCAAAGTAAAGCGACGCCTGATCCAAGTCGGCAGCCTCCCTCCTCCTTTTTGCTACTTGGCTACCGTAACAATTATGAATTATTCAATGCGGGAGGCAGCTCGGCGGTGAGAGACGCGGACGCGAGGGGCGGCGGCGGGGGTTGGGCGGGGGCGGGGGATCGCTTAGAGCGCATTGATGACAATCAGTGACCACGGAAAAAACTCGTCCATCGTCCACTTTTGGGTGACGTCCACCTGAGAGAGGGTTGTCACGGGGCGCTAGGCTCGGCCGGGCTCCGGCTGCACGGCGCGGCTGGCGCGGCGAAGACGCCGTAATCAAGAGTTATGGCGTCGGCGCTAAGTGGGGACGCGGGCCGCGCAAAGTGGGGATTCTTCGGATCTTTCGTGAGGATAGGCCGATTGCTCATGGCGGGGGCAAGTGCCGGGATTTGTGTTGAGGGCCAGGAAGATGAAGGGCGCCGTGGCGGCGGCCGTGGAGGAGGAGGCAGCGCTCCTCGCTTGGTCGCTCCCGTTGTTTCCATGATGCGTATTAATTCAGCGGTGGCGGCGTCCAGGTCGACAGCGATAATCCTGTCAGGAAGCCGCCATAAAGAGCGGATCAAGGCAGAAAAGTTGGCGCATTACAAGGAGGCGAGCTTAGGTGAGTGGAGTGTCCGGCCGAGCCATCGGCCTGCATAATACCGTCACGCATCGCCCATTTCTCAGAAGAAACAAGCCTCGGTGCTGTAACCTGATTGGAATGGACACATCAAGTTGAGTTGGGCCGGGCCGCACTTCCATTAAACGCCGATACCAGAGTGAGGCAAGAAACTGCGGGACAACTATCAAAGTTGAGCGCCAGGAAATGGATTGGCGACCGCTGCGAGACATGCAGGTGGTGGCTGGCACGAGCGCCGCCGCCGCCGCCGTCGCCGACGGCTTCTTTTGTCCCCAAGGAGTCGGCCGCCCAACTGCGTTGCGTAGCGCCATTCATCCTGCAGGGGGTTTCCGAGAAATTTCCGTGGCTGGAACAGGTCGCAAGTTTATGCGGTTGACCCTTTCGCATGAGTTTGAGATATCTCGGCTCCTCGGTTTGGTTTGGACGGGGGGGGGGGACGTTCAGCCCCAGGCCACCACCCTCCCACTCGTGTAAGTGCGCATAATCGCCGTCGCAGGACTTGTTCAAGAAAACTGGCCCGTCGCCGCCGCCGCCGTCGCCGCCAAGGAGGGGATGGATGGTTCTTGCGTCTTGGCCTCCAACATGCTTTGAATCGCAATGTATAATGTAGTGCAGAGCCGGAGGCGGCCGCCTGCCTAATGAAATGTAATGTTCCATACATAGCATCTCTCTCCCTCTCGGACCCGGCGAGCGGCCGACCGCGAAGAGAAGGCGAGGAGCTGTCGCCGGTCCCGGAAGGACGCCGCGACACTGTTCCCAAGAGCGTCAAACAAAGACAGGTGCAGCGGTGCAATCTGAGCTCAGGAATTCCTGGCCGTCCAAGTTTCGGTGTGTGACCCTCCGCGGCGCGGCACCCCCCACCCCCGCCGTGCAGCGTCGCACTTACCTCGCTCCGTTTAATTATCTAAGTCAGTCCTAATGTTCCTCGCATTGTCTGGAACAGCCGCCTCTACCATGCCGGACTTAACGAGCACTTGGCCGGAGTTTTATGCAAATTGTTCGGTGAGAATTTCACCTTTTACTGAATTGATGGCGGCCCCTAATGGAGCCCACGTCGTGTGCGTACCCATTTGCATACGAAACCACTCCTTTTCCTATTCGAGCTTTGACGCCATGCCGCCACTTCTTCATTGATCTCTTCATCGGGAACAGTTTCCTTGAGAGCGGACGGTGCGCCTGAGCCAACGGATGCGCTCACGTTTGGCCAACGCACCGTCCTAAATCAGTTGCATGTGATCGATATTCTTTTGTATCGCCAGGTTTTACGTCCTGTGTTTTTATTGTGTATAGTAATTTATGGTACTAGGAGTAAGAGTAGCAAAGAAGACTGGCTGTCATTAGTCGGATTGCGCATCCCCTTGGCGAAGGACTCTCTCCTTGGGCGCGGCGCGGGGGTGGCGGCGTCCGATGTGTGGGGTGGCCTAGGCCGCTCTCCCGCCCCGCCCCTCCCCGCAACCCCGATTTATTGGGGTAGCCAAGTCGACGGCGCGGCGCGCCGGCCGGGCCGCGAAAAGCGAGTCGCGCAATAAACAAGACCTCACGTTTATTATTACCATCATGATGATGACCCGCCGTTCAATCGAGGGAAAAACAAGGCGCAAGCTTTTATCCGGCCAGGCCCGATAACAGGCACGTCCAGATCAATCCGAATCACCTACCGAGAATAAGGAACACCCCACACCCAAATTAATTATAAAATGGCTAACATGGCGAGGGAACATTCCTTAAGGTCCGGCGGTTGTGCACAAGCTATGTTTCTCTCGAGATTCCGATCTTAACGAAGTTTGCCGGCCGCGCGGGCCGCGGGCCACGGGCCTTATAAGAAAAGTTTCGTTGCACCGCCTTGGTGAGGCAGACTATACAGTCTACTGGCTGGACTGCCTTCCTCCTCCCCGCTCTTAGGCGCTCACCTCGCGGGGCGCATCAATTTTTCAGTTTAATCTATGTGTCCGCCGCCGGCTGTATCTGCTCATGTGATTTCAAATGGCAAATTAAAATAGCTCGAGTGCCGGCGTTCCTTAAAGAAAGCTAATATCGCGCGCGCCCGCGCGTACAGAATGTGCCCGCCCTCGGGCAACCCGGCGCCCGGCGCAGAAGCCGTGCCTGCCCCGGCCCAGCCCCGGCCCAGCCGGCCGGCCGAGCCGATCAAGTCAAATAACAGAGTCGAAGCTGCCGCCGCTACTTGTGTTGCGCTCACATCTACAACAGCTGCATAAAGCGCAGCTGCACTAATCTAATCGTATACGGACCGCCGCGCCGAAGGAGCCAAGCAGACCCCAAGGAAAGGTTCCAGTGTAGGGGGCGTGGACACGTGTTCTAATGTGAAACGATGTGTCGTTCAACAAGCCCCTTCCGGCCCGCCAGAATCGCCTTTGTTTTGTTACAGTTTATCTGCTTGTATGCTGAAAGGGGAACGAGACGAAGTTCTGTATCTTGGAGCATTCCGCTCCGAGAAGGAATCCTGGGAGAGCGACTTCGCCTCAGGCAGCAAAAACGATATCAAGGCCGGCTTATCTGCTACTTAAAGAAAAGCATATATAGAGTCCCTGGCGAGTCACGCCTGAGTACTGACATTGACGACAATGTCGCGGGCGGCGTGGGGCGGGGGCCGCAGCGCTGGGCTGGACGGGCAGGTACGGAGAGCAGAGCGTCGTAAAAGACGATGCGTGGTCTCGCAGATACGCAGATCCGTCATAAAGCCATCGACGTCCGCAACGTCTCCCCGGGGCGCCGTCAAGGCCGCTCCGCTGCGCGGTGAGTGCGGTGCGGGGCCAAGCGAAGGGTGGGCGCGGGCGCAGGACCTTCGCAGCATCCCTGCGCTGCGAGCGCCAATCACGACGATCACAAGCGCCAATCGCAATTAAAATCAGCGCCTAGTGTGACATAGCACAGCCCGGCGAGACCATCGCGTCGCGACAAAGCGACGCGTAAACCACCCACTTGGCGGAATCATTTTTTCCCCATGTTGGCATCGCGGCCGCGTTGCGGAGCGCCGCGTCTTGATGTGCAGCGGCAGCGTGCAGGCGCCAACATAATAGTGCGTCTTGTGCACCCATTTGGCATGGCGAAGTAGAAAAGGCCGCCGATTTATCGGTTCCGGAACAAATGCATACTTTTTATTACAATGTTTGTGGCAGTAAGAGAGCCGGCGCAGGGACATTGAAAGGCACCATCTGCAACCATTAGCAACGCGTCCAAGCCAAGTGTCGGCGTCGGCCAAATATGATCAGGCGCCGCGGCGCCTAGACGGGGCACCACGCAACGCCCACAGCGATTAACCTACACCGGTATCAACATCCACTGCCCCGGCCCGGAACGGCCCAAGATGCCGTTCACCAGAAAAACAATATTAATGAAGTCTGTCAAGATAAAACATATCTTATTTATTTATTCGGGACGGACGAGCGGACTGTCGAAACAAAAAGTAATCGGGCTCCGAGTCTCCCAATGGCACTTTGCAAGGCACTTTTTCCCCCTTGTTTACGAGAGGGTGCCTTCCAATTCCAACGGGATATTTGATTAATTCGGCCGGCCACCGCGCCGTACCGCGCCGCACTTGCACGCCTCCGCCTCCGTGTGACCTCTCGCCACCTGACTGAATAAAACATTCTCTTTTCTAAACAGGTGAAGCTTTGCGGTTTATGAGCAAAGTCTGCTCACACTTGCAATTTAGAGCAATCGCGTTTTGATCAAACGAAGTCCCGCCTGATTGAGGTCGGTATATGGCTTGAATAATATATGGCTTTTACGGCCGGGCCTGCTGAAAGGCATCATTTTCTTTTGACTTTTAGCATCAGATACTCCAATTCGCGCAATGGGAGCTGCATATAATCAGTGGAAGCACATTGTGTACATTTGCTAGGCTTGTTTCCGCGATATTTCGTTAAATCGAGAGTATTAAACCATTTTTAAAAAAGATTTTTTTTACGAGTAATCAATCATAATTACGGCTTGGAATTTGTTGGTATGGCAACAAAAAAGCGACCGAAAGTTTTGCATTCCGAAAACTCTCGAGGCAGAGTTGAATATCATTTTGAAAAAATCCAAATCATTATTATGGAAAACGCCAATTAAGAGATGTTAACATTAACTTAGAATAGTGCTATCAGAGGTGCATTTAATTCCGTATATATAAATAAATGGGTCTGTTCGGGGGCCCTTCAGTCAAGTCAGGTGTTTATGTCAATGCGGACAATAAGCGACAGGCCGGTTCAATAGGAACTCGAACAAAAACAACAAAAATGTATTTGTAAATGAGGAACGAACGCATACATCATTTGTAACTTTGATACATTACACAGCTTGCAATAAGATAAAATCTAAAAACACTTCGTAATTCATCGGTGCTGACTGTTTCAGGCGATTTCTGACCTCACGACCACTCATATTAACCTTTATGATTCATTTATATGGTGTGCTTCCAATTTTTTTCCCTATCCTAAGATGCCGCACGAACCATGAACTTTTCCAAGGAGGGCTAAAAATCCGATCATGGGCGAGTCCCCCACTTGCTTCGGCATCAATTAACCGTTGGCAAACTTTTTTGTGGAAGTTACTCAGTTACGCTTTTTGATGAAGTTAAGAAATCTTTCCGACAGATTTGAATACGCAACAGTCCAATTGAAGTATGATAACACTTGTTTATTAAATCACCTTGGCATAACATCCAGGCGAAAGTGGGGGCAATTGGAATTGAGGACTTGAAAAGGTCCCTTGAGAGCAGGGAAGTTTGAGCCCACTCTGTTGGCAGCAGTGGAGTCCCGCCATTTTCTTCCTGAGATAACGGAATTGTGTGCTCAGGATAATGAACTGAAAAATGCCTGCGAACACTCCCAAACTTATCGGTGAGAAGTTCTCTGATAGTGGGCCTTCCCACTAACGAACCAACCGGTTAATAATTAGTATAACTCTTCACAGAGTTTTATCGTTTACTTGATGTAAAACAATATTAAAAATTGTGCGGTATTATCCGATTTTTTAAGTAAAGAATGCTAAAATGGCCTTCTTTGTTGTCCAAAACAAAAACGCAAAATTTTGTGCTAAACTTCACAAAATATGAAATGAATTTAATGAATTCTCTCTTTAAACAAAGTTGATTTACTTCAAGGTTAAATTAGGTATCGGTAGCTATTTTTGTCGTTAGCTCAATATTTTTAACAGACTGAGAATAGCCCATTGGGAGGGATTGGGCTACTGGATATATTCACATTTTTCAAACTAAGGAATCGATTGTTCGAGATATCGTCGCGATTTTGAGTCGAATGTATAGTACCAAAGTACTTGGCGTCTTGCAATGTACTGTTTTTTTCTACTCACGTCGAATTTGGGTTTGAAGTACTCGATGAAAAAAAATCTTCAAAACAGCATGTTGTTTAAAATAAATTGAGATAAAAAGTGTGTTTGAAAACTGATACTTAACACAATTCCCTGATGTATTTCAAAACCAAGATCGTCTGTGTCGATCGCATCAGTTATTCAAATCGGACAGACAATTAAAAAAAAAGCATCTATAAGCCCTGAAATATCCTCCCTAATCACATAGAAGGGATCACTTAAACAGTGATAGCGCGGTATAGCAACAATCTCGATTTCAATAAGGACCTAAAAATGTCCTCCTTAATTTATTAAGATCCGGTAGGCGTGCTAAAATCAATCTCATTTCAGGAAAAGAATAAGAAATTCTTTAAGTCCATCGTAAAAGGTCTTTTCACGCAGAAAATTTCAGGCTTAATTTTTGTTAATTATTTACTTGTCTTTTCCCGTATCGAATTATCAAGATAATTTGTCCGAGAGACAAAAAGTCGCGACCGCAGAGCCGTATCAGATGGAGCCGTCCCGTCCCGTCCAAGGGGACGAAGAAGACAGGACGAAATAAAGGGCAGTCGCAAGTCAGCGAGATGTAAACGATTGCCAATTAAGGTCTTAAACGGAGCCGTTGCCATTGATAAGCCTGTTTCCGGCATCCGAGTGATCACGGTTAATTAAAAGTTGCAAGCGGCCGGGCCACGGTCCATGGGAACAGAGCAGGAGCCGCGCGGGAGGAGCAGGGCGCGGTCTATCAGGCCTTGTCGCCACCAGGTCACCTGGCCCAGCCGCCAGGCCTGGTCACTGCGGCCACGAGACAGCAGCGCGCCAAGAAGCCGAGCGGGGGCGCCTTAATTGGACGGCGGTGCGGCCGCAGCTCTTTGTCCATTCTTAACGAATGGCTTGCTTACTTACCGATGGCTGAAGAGGCCCAGTGACCGGAGAACGCCAGCGGCAGGGAATCCAGCTCCACTGCGCACACAAGAATGACATTATATTTTTTGCGGCGTCAACGCCATCACGCACAGCGGCCCTCATCTCATATACTTGGGAATGAATTTGAAAGCATGTCGGTTTATGGCGGTCCTGACGCATTTCACTTCAATAAGAGAGGTGCCATTAGACCTGGGAATGTGAAGGGACCCAGGGGGGGGCGGGCCGGGCCTTGAGTCGGGGGCGGGGCCCCGCCGCCGGCCTCATCTCGACCAAGTTATGACGGTATCGCTCAATTAGCCACCTAGGACGCCCAATGCTTGGAGCAATCAGTTTATATCGGCCGGAATCCGCGGGAACGGCCCGAACGCGTGCCACGGCATGCCGGTGGGAGATTCGAGGCGAGACAAGGACGGCCCGTCCACGGCCGCGCCGCGCGTTATTGCTGCCAAGCCGGCGATATTGCGGCCGGGGCAGGGCCGGGGAGCCGGCGGGGGCGGAGAGCCGGCCGGGGCGGGGAGTGGGCGGACGGAGGGGATGCCTTAACGGGGTACGAGACTGCCGGCCAATGCTTTCGCTTTGTATTTCCGGGCTCCATTGTAATTCCATCTTATTTCTTGAGAAAAATCTCGTCGGCGCCTCGCCAAGGCCGCCACCGCGAGTGCGATTGTCAACGTCTCATAAAGCAGTCTTAAACGCCACGGGGATGCGAAATGGGTAATAAATCTAGCAACGACATTTATCTATCATGATGAAATGGCGAGCGTCGCTGCGCCGCGGTGCGCTGCTTGAAGGGGAACGAAAAGTGAGTCAGTCACCTTTCGGTTCGGGGAGTGAAAAAACGGGAGCGGGAATGATGGATAGGGTACGTCGTCAGAATCAAGTCGCGCGACGCGGTCCGGCCATCGCGTCGCAGGCTGGCTGGAACGCCGTCCCGCGAGACAGGACGCCGCGTCGCGTAGGCGAGACCAAGCCACCGGCGGCACGCCACGACTCACGGGCTCCGCAGGTGACGAGTGCTCAAGACAGGACTTTTCGCTGTGTTGTTCTTATCGTGAGTATGATCGGCGACTCACTCAGAACACTTAGTATGAACTCGTCAAGGAAAGGAAGAGAAGACGCGCAGCGGCGCACAATCTCAGAAAAGCTCTCTCCGCTGTTATACGGGATGAGATTGTCGCGCGGGTGCGGCGCGGAGAAGAGGGTGGGACCCAACAAGCATTTCACTGGACAGCCAAATGCTTACAGTACAAACAATCTGCACCATTTTTCGGGACCGTGGAGCAATGCAATATACATGGATAATACCCGAGACTCTCAGCGCGACGGGCGGGCGAGAGAGAGAGAAGAAGATGAAAAATCACCAAGAAATGTTTGGCAAAAGGTGCCCTACTTTTCTTCACACATCGTTGCTCCTCGTAAACATTTAGTCTTTGAAGCTCGGCACGTGAGTCGGAAATGGGTGAGAATGTCATCTTTGGCTCTCTAATAGCGGTTATTTCATCCCGCGAAAGGGGAGGTAGCAAAAAAAGAGAACAAAGTCACGTGTCTGATTCCATTCAGATCGGAGGAGAAGTTCGGACGAGACAAATGACGCGGTCCGCGAACGGCGCGCTGCGCCCGTCGCACCGCGCCGCCGTCGCCGCTGCCGACCTGGAGGAGGTACCGCGCGACTGCTTCGCGATAAGGGGAGGCCGGCCGCCAGGGAGGGAAGCAAGGATATGACAGGACGTCGACGCAAGTGGTCGTGATTCATGGGGCACGGGCCGGCACGGGCTGGGCCGGCACGCGACCTCCCTGCCCTGCCCGCCTGATCGCACGGCGACGGTTGGCGTCGCACGCCGTCACCGGCATCCTAGCTCGCCCAGCCAGGTTCCCCTCGCCTCGCTCGGTGTGCAGCCTACTCTACGTGGTTGCCTCGCCCCCGTCACGCGTTAATCCCGCCGCGAGCTGCGAAAGGTCAAGCGTCGCTCTCCTCCGTCCAGCCCAAATGATGGGAACTGCGTCGTCGCAGCGCAGAAGGCTCTCTAGAGGTATACGCCACTTGAGATCTCAAGTAGGCCCACAGTACAGCACAGTTGATGGGGTTGCAGAATGCGAGGGAAAGTCCAAGTGCCCACCTGACCAAGTAAAACATCTGGCGCACCGATCGCCTGCCTGGCATGGCCGAGAAAGGAGTCCCTTGATTAAGGTCCATTTCATGCAGAGTACACATACGCGCGTGCCGTGGACTCCCACAAAGAGAATCGCGGATTGGCGGTTCTCCTTGATGGGAAACGAATTTGATGAATGGATAATGGCAGCAAATGAATGAGTCATTGAAGCTATTGTGCTCCGGCTACGCGGTCTCAGGGGTAAAACCTAAAGCCATCAGGCCAGGAGGGGAGCACAGCGAGTTCGCGGCCGCAATCAGGTGGAGAATGGGTCGCGGCCCAACGGCGGCGCGCTCGCTCGACGATGGCTTCGGCGGGGGAGGCCAGTCCCAGGTGTGCTGCCGATTTACCGAAATGAGCTGAGACACCACTTTGTTACCGCGTAAACGTTTTCTGCACTCGTTAAAATCCACTCTAAATGCGCTTATCACTTTGTCACGTATCAATCATGAGTGCGGAATACAAAACACGATGCATTTTGTGACCCATGGAAAAGCTTGATTAGTGATCTACAAAACAGCAAAAAAATGCGGTCATTTTTTTGGAATGCGCATTAGGGGGTAGCGTGGTTTGTACACCAATGAAAACGTCCGTCGTTACACAAGGAAAGATGTCGCTGTCAATTAATGGGGGGATGAATGGACGTGCATGGCGTAAAGAGGCGAAATGACTTTGGGCTCATCGTTGAGATAAACGGATCATTGCTAAAAGCAGAAAGAACAAGAGTTAGCAATGATGCTGTCAAAGAGAGATGCTGAAGCTGAACCACTACTTCAAGCTGCACTATGGAGGTTAGAATTCTTAAGTATTGGCTTTTTCATGGGCATGGACATGGGGTTGTAACTTTTAATTGCGACAGTATTATTAAGGCTTGGTTAGAACAACAAACTATGCAATTGAAAAATTACCCTTTTACTAACTTACCAACTCTTTTTGCTATTTTTTTTTCAAATTACTAACTTACCAAATTACTAACTTAAACTTTTTAAAATAAAAACTTTTCTTACTAGCTTAAAAATTATTTTTTTTTTCAAATAATTAAAAAAGCCAACTTTTTTAACTAGTTGCTCTTCTAAAGAATGTACACGATAAATTCGGTGCGTAAAAAATTGTGCATTACAAAACTACTAATTTAAAATGTATAAGAAGTACTTATTTAAAAAAATGTTTGGTAAAATAAACAAACTTTTTAATTCACCTCCTTTGCATTCGTCGTTAAAAAAGAATGAACATCTTCTTGAAAGGAAAGAAAGCCCAAGAAAAAAAAAAGCTGACCTGAACATTTAAACACACGTGGTGTTGTCAGAAAAAATATCATTTAAAGCGATACATTATGATTTGATATGCGAAACAATTATGGTGTTGTTAAAACCATTTATTGTTCAAATCTGGAAATCCAAATTAGATAAGCGAAACACTTAATTAAATCGACTTGCGTAATCAAACATTACAGGACCTTGGAACATGCGTTTGTTTATAGGACATTCACATTTGTATCTAAACAGCTGATTGTTGTTATATGTCAGTTCTTACCCAGATTCCTTGTATCATTAATCAAATATGAAAGAGAGTGATGCTAAATGTAAACGTTAAATGTTGTCAGGCGGAGCAGCGGAGCAGCGGCACGGCGCGGCTGCTGTGATCTCCCTCCACAACATCATAAATTTATATGGGAGCAGTTATTCATGTACGTGAGGCATCAGATAAAGCCGCGGGACTTTAGCTAGAAAGTGACAATATTATAACACATCATTACAAAATGCTTGTTTGCGTAAGGGTAAGAGCGACATTTCATTTGGATAATAATTTTTACTACAAAACAAGTTATTAACCAAATTAGGCCTCTTTTAGGATACACGCGTGTTTGCGTACGGAATGGGTTAGAGGGACCTTTCATCTTAATGATCAAATTTACAGTGGGACCTGGATGTGAGAACCCTCTGTAAAAAGAAAACCTATTTTTCAGGGAGAATTTCCGTGCACCTCCAAATCTTCTGGCCATACAGGAACTTGGAAACTTTTAAGAAAAATCGGTTATCTCGGCCCAGAATCTCCGTCAAAAAAGCATGCTTTTTCCATTTCCGACTTTCTGCAACCAATAAGAAATAACTTAAAATAATAACTACCTGAGATAAAAAATCACCCTTTGCCTAACGAGATGATACTAATAAACGGATATATATTGGTTGCCGGTATATGGCAAAAATGCACCCTTATGTTGTGCTCTAATGTGTTCACGCGTTTAAAAATACTATAAACATTACATTTTTTGTTTTAAAAACTCTGTATGGTGTTTACTAATGTAGTAACACTCCACAAGTATTCCCGTCTTAAAATTTAAAGAAAAAAAACTTGTTTCACAGATAGTCGATTTTCTGTCGTGTTATTACAATATTACCTTCGTCTAATGCACTCCTTTTCTCTTTGATTTCTTTTAGCTATAGTAAAAACTATATTTAGGCGCGACACAGGAGCTGCCAATTGTTTTCAATAACTGTTACAATGAAAATGTTTCAGTTTTTACCTCAAAACATCCAAAAAACGATTTTTTTTCCTTCAACCATAAGAATAAAACCGGATAGGAAAAAAACTTCATAAGAGCGATTCAAACCCCCTCCCTTTGTGATTTCTCTTATATCTGTTTCGTCGCACAACAAAATAATCAATTAAGCAAAGGTCTCTTTGATACATAGACGGACCACCGCCACTTGCGAGTCACAGCAGGTAGAAAAACCTTAAACATTGAACGAAAAAGTTTTTGGCAGCAATAATTGTTAATTAAAGCTTTTTGAGACATTTTTACTCCTTTTTTTATCGACCCATCTCACTACAACGCATTTTTTCTATTTTCTCAAAAAATTATTTCAGGAGTACGGAAAAGTGCGCTAATAAAAATACCTCTTTTGTGAATATGAAGATAAAACCAGCATAAAACGTGCTTCAGTTAGTTTTCGAGATAGATATATAGTCACATCAAAATCGATAACAACATCAAAGGGGAAAGTACTCGGCGAAAGTTTCACACTGATAGGCTATTAATAGGCATATCTTGAAAACTAAACAAAAAGGAATGTTATACTCTCTTAGCTCCTCCCTACTCCCGCGCAACAGGCACTTCTTATCGGTACGATAAGGGTTTCGGTCTGTATAAGAGAATGCCCGGACCAAAAGATGACATGTTCATTGATTTAAGACTACTGATTCATCTTTCCCACTGACATGTGATTTCTAAGTTAAAGTATCTAGATTCTTCTACTATTTCGCCCATTTCTTCCCATTTGACATTACTTGATCCTGAAAATATTTTTTTGAACGGAGAAAATCTCTTCTAAAAATATACGAAGTGACTATTCACACGCTGCCCAATTTAAAATGTATTAGGTCGGTTTCCGTGCGTTCAGGTCACTCCCAATGCGTTAGGTTGGTTTCCGTGGTCACGTCTCCCTTGTATTAACTCACTACCGCCCAGCGATGGCGTTCGGAAACAGA
>Ga0058701_10001450_pt1 | contig 16814 bp, 10 predicted proteins | sample AgamicOrMae_FD_97039 | JGI IMG/M metagenome (GOLD analysis project Ga0058701, IMG submission 97039) | Agave microbial communities from Guanajuato, Mexico - Or.Ma.e | ecosystem: Host-associated > Plants > Phyllosphere > Phylloplane/Leaf | place: Guanajuato, Mexico | collected 2012-06-04
GCCCACTTTCAATAAAGCTTCCGATAAGATGCCTGGACCAGCATCAAACTCCAAAATAACACTATCCTTATCAAAAATGTCTTTCACTTTTGCTGCAACGGCTCCTTTAGGCAAAAGAAAAAGAAAAATGAATTACAGAAGGACTACTTCAACAGATGGTATATAATGACATTTTACACAGAAACAGGAGCCATAGAGGCGATACAAAACTGAATCCGTAATATCAATTAGTTGGAAATCTCTCCTCGTAAACAATTACTGAACTGTCATGAGTATTCAGACCTGTGGGCATGTCTTCTCAAAAAGCTCAACCAAACATAGTCATTTTACTTACTCGCTACATCTTGGTCTGATATCCGGACAAAAACTCGCTTCCCCATGCTGCGTGAAAATTTCTTTCCCTCCTTTGCACGGTTAGCGTCGACACGCTCACCTCCTGGTGATATACTATTTTCTTCTGACTGTATGATACCAATATCGACTTTGCGTAACTCTGAGGCTTTCCTGTGGGACTTAACGTCCGAAACAGCTGAAATAAATTTTAGAATTTGTTTTTTAACTTGTGAGCTGTACGTGCTTTGGCTGGCAAACGCCAGTCTAATTCGAGTTAACATAGTTGTACCAATGATCGTCATGACAAGACCACAATAATATTTAAACACACGCAAAAGTTAATGATACACATTATAATGAGATTTCTCAGCGAAAATATTTCGCACAGAAGAAAAGGCCAAGTAGAAGCGCAGCATAAGTTTTGAGGTTATATTTCAAAAGTGTTTCAAATACAAACGAAACAAAAGATGCGGGGATTTCGCGCTGCACTAATGAAACATTTCTCGGTCGGTACAGAGAGGACTCCAGGACTAGGGCAACTTCTTTCAATTCAAATATCATACCAACAAACGCCAAACATAAACAAAAAAAGAGATGAGGAAAAAAGAAGGATAGTTTGGTAAGTTTTCTTCCATGTCAACATGATAAACTGATGATAAACGGCTCAGTTGACAATTTTTCATACTACCCCCACTTCTGAGCGCTTCTGAGGAACTTCTGTGGGACTTACTGCGGGAAAACCGAATCAGAGAAATACTCTGCAGATCACTGAAATATTTCAGTGTCTGCAGATACACTGGGACTATTAATTTAAGTACTTTACAAAGCAATACGTCGAGATTTGAAGACATCCCCCCTCCCCCGTAAGCTGTCAAAGTTATCGAGTTCTGGAAATACAACCATACAAAAAATATTTTTATTGTGAATGTCCTCTGTAAGGAGTGGAAAGACGAGTTAAAACACTTTACCACTCACTTTAAACTTAAGTCTCTCTAATACGGAGCTGAATCCCTGGCTCCAAGAACTTAAATCCTTGCTGGTTCCAGGAGGACTGGCTAGAGAAAGTACAAACGGAGCAAGGGGAAAGTCGAATATGAACGCAATATCAATTAACAAAAGTCTTTTATACCAATCAAAAACGTTTGAGAAAAAAAAAAAGATTTGCTCCTCATTACCTCTCCCTTCCCAAACAAGGGTAGACCCTCCCTAATACTGCAGTAAAAAATATAACTTTTTCTTAAGTTAAGATAAAATTTTTAAGGTCATGAATTAAAATAAAATTCCAGCCAAAAGAGAAAGACTGCAGATAAAATTAAACAATTGCAAAACTAATGTTGCTGATTGAGAAGCACTGTATTGCCTGACAGCACAAGATCCTGGAGCAACACGATGTGTTCCATCTGAAGGACGAGTGTTATCAGTAGGGTAATAAAGCAAGGAAAAAAATAACTTCGATGATTTTCTATAAGAATATATCTTCATTTTGAATGAGCCGTCACGTGATCTACACTTGCTTTGCACAAGGTAAAACATCAATAAGATTTAGTAGAGGTAATATACATCCTTAACATCAAATCACAATTTTGCTAACAACATGTCATTTCAAAACCTAGGGTCAAATAATGTTAATTAAATGATTCTCGATTAAAAACCAACTCAATTGCTTTAGATACATTTTGAACAGTGTAATTGGGTTCCCTTAGTTTCTCCTCCACAGGTAGAAAGTCACGGGGGGAGTGATCCAACCGACAGTCCCCAGGCGAGGTGGAATAAACCCCAGTCTGAAACGTCAACAAAACACAGTTTCCGTCTTATTAAAATGTAAACACGTTGCTGTTACAGCGCACTGTAAGTTTAAAACGTTGCATTTGTATATCTTGTGTTCTACCTTTCGCCGCCAAGTCAAGCGATAGCGGAGCGACACACGAACCTTACCGACGGCCAAGCCTGATGCCGCTTACTCCTCGGCGGCAGGGGCTTACCGCCGAGGATTAGCGTTATCGATGCTGGCGAGATCCGAACGGCGCGATGCAGAAGCAAAACTAACCGGTCAACCGGGTTGACGCGGTTCTTGTCGTTAACCCACTTTGTCGGATGAAAGATTAAACCATTCAGCACATAAAGTAAAAATGCAACCTTCTAAACTTACAATAACTTAGCCATTCACTGCACATTTCCCAAAAGAGGTAAATTTCCAGGATCAGCGGTAGCCATGTGGAAATCACCTTAACCCACAGCCGCCAAAAGTACTTTGGAGTGAAATTTAGCTTAAGAGAAATTGGAAGGATTTTCACCATTAAATTACGCAATTTTAAGCTGTGGAAAATGCCAAAATTATCAAATTTCAGGTTTCCAAAGGGATGATATTTTTTATATTGTGACAATACTAACTGAAAAGATCCTCTCAAATAATTTTTTCTGTTTGCGAACGGCATCGCAATTGGGGATTAAAATTAGTTGGAAAATAGACTCAAAATTCATTCCTCTAACCGCGAGGTGATTGTCTCCTGGGTGTGGTCAGTCAATAATAATTGATTGATTCAGATTTTAATGAGAAAGACCTTCAGGTAAAATACGAGGAAAAAGTAAGCTTTTTAAAAAAAAAATTACCTCTACAAGGATACTGAAGCAGCTATCAGCGCCTTGTTCCCAATCGCCCGGATCGGCGTGGAGAAGATGTTCTATCGTTCTCGTTCGCGCAACTTGAGCAATTCTTCCCTTCCCTTTGCGTTTACTTAAGTACTGATGATAGAGATTGGCTCCGAACACATCAGTATTAATATTGTCTCTGTAAAAATAAATGAGGCAGTCACAATTTGTTACACAGTACTGAGTCTGATAAAGTAAGCGAGTTTTACGAAGTGGTGTCCGATCACAGTTTAAATTCTAGAGATTGGATTTTCCAAGTCTTCCACCTTTCGTCGCTAAGGCGACCCAAGCAAGGCACCTCAACAAGCGGCATCAGGCTTGGCGACAGCTGAGCGGAGCGACGCACAAGGCACTTATTTTATCCTAATTTAATCTTCATCTCGCTAAGGTTAAACTAACCTCCGTGATTTTGTCTTTCTTCCTCATTAAAAAAATAATAATAATAGAAAAAATGAACAAGAATGGAAAATTTTACTTCTATAACAGCGAATGCAAGTCCGCTTCTTATACAAAAAAAAATAATAATTAACTCCTCTTTTAGGAGGATAAGTATTTAAAACGGGAATCAGTTACTTAATTTATCTTCTATGTCTTTCATGCTTGTCGTAACCATTTCCGTGTTTCACGGACTTTAAATAAATCAATAAATCACTGTACTGACTACGAGACGAGAAGTAAGCGACATCAGGCTTGCCAACAACGGATTAGAAGCCCTGTGCCGCGCTCCACTCGACTTCCTGTTAGCGACGTGAGGTGGAAGAGGTAGAAAAGAACCAAGGGTATCCATATGGTACGTACCCAACAGCGTAAAGTCGCTTTATACTATGTTGAATGCCGATCGCTCTCGCTTGATTCAGCGCCACCTGGTGGGCATGATGATAAGTAACTTCACTCGGCTTACCAATTAACGCCGTGTAAATTAGATTTTGTCCGGTCACCTTTTTGTACAACTCCTCTAGACATAGAAGGAAAGCACCGTGACCAAACCTGAAACATAGTCAGTCTGTGGTCAATTTTACACATCTAGGATTCCACCTTGGCAACAGTCCTTTAGCATTATCCACCTGGGCATGCAGGCTTCTGCAACCCACTGTAGGTCCATGTTACACGCAAGCACAGGGATATGGGGGTATATCACCCCTGTTGGTGGTCGGGAAGGCATACCATCAGTCATTAGAACATCAACTATTAACTGCAGTGCTGTCTCCCACCTCACGGGCTCTCCAAAGAGTACCACTGCTTCGATCGGAGGGAATGAACTCTCATCTACGTTAGGCTGCAACAAAAAATAAAAAAATATAAATTTTTTAATATATTTGTCTCAAAATTTTCGAAATATTGAGTGGATGAGTTGCAACTTACATTAGCTGGTAACTGCCTTGAGTGATCAACCGCATCTAGTGCTGGAAAAGTATTCCGCAGCTCTTCTATGGTGACAACATTATGAAAGCCAACATTCCGAGCAATGTCAACAACAGGCCCTTGGCCTGATACTAATACTCGTTTGTCATGAAACTGGTGAAACATCCTCATGGGTGAGTGAGACATCACTACCTGGTCCTCTGATACCTATGGAATAGAATCAACACAATTGTTTTGGTGGTAGTGCAAATTTAATGCATGCAGTTCCAGGGCTATGTAAATAAAAAGACATACCTTGACACCCAGCCATTCTGTGAGCTGCCTGGCCTTTTCACACCGTAATGTACTCCCTGCATTAGTTACAAAAACTGTAGGAACACGGAACTTTCCATTATTGTCAACCAGTCTTTGAAACGATTCCGGTACTGTTGGGATCACCTTCTTGCCTCTTACAATCACTCCGTCAATGTCAAATAATAATCCAAAGGATGGTTGCTGTACTTGTTTCTGTGGAAAAAAATGTTAAAAAATCAATGTTATGATGCGGATCATACAAGAAACTACAGGAGAAAATAATCCAATATATGCTGCAACAGCTGTCAATGTATTAAAAGGAGATCAATGATAGCCAAAGGAAGTATGGTGTAACAGTTTAAAAGTCCAGTTAGGACATACAACCTTGAGTCAAATTATAATTAGCAGAGGCACATAATGTATTGGGTTAGGCCTGTCATTGGGCAACTCATTTACAACAGCAGTTAAGCAACCAAAGACGAAAATGATCCTGTCCCTTTCAGGGAAAAAGATCCAGAAATCAGCGCATTAGTCAACGACGAATTTAACTGATAATTTCTTCACTGTATCCGGTAAAATGGATCAAAACGCCTGAAGGGAGCCTGTCCAGGAGACATACAATCTGTCATCGGACTTCACAGGTAGAAAAGAATTTCATGACATCTCTTGAGTAAACTTACTTGGCCTCTGCTGTATTGGCAGGATTGTAAAGATATCACTTCCAAGCAAACATTTAAGAGAGAACGGGATTTTAGTGAGGACAGCCTGCCCCTTGTACACATCAGGGCAGCCATCTTGCAGAGGCAGGTCTGCAGACAAGGTTGCCACAAGTCCTATGACGCAGGAAAAAAAAACAACATCAACAACGAAAACAAACGAGTAGAATACTTGTTATAGTCGGTTACCTCGAGCTAGTGAAAGTTGAAAAGATTATTTGAAAAAGGAAAAAAGAAAAAAGTGCTTTATTTATAAGCCAAAAGGGTCGGCGCCTTCGTAGCTCGCTGCTGGTGTTTCTAGTGTTGGCATTCATGTCGTCATGGCAACGCACCACCTGCTATTCACTTGTTCTTCCGGCACACTTTTTCAAATACCTGCGCTTACCGTGCTTTCTCGATTCTCCTGTTTCTTACTTTAATAAGAGACGGAACCGAGTTTGACAACTGCAAACCAATCTAATTTTTCATAAAATCATAATAAACAATGGTATCATAACTCACCAACGGGAACAGAGCGGCCCCGAATTAAAATAGATGGAGGTTATCACCATGTGTCGCGCACTATTTCTCAGATGTTAAGTCGTTCACCAAGATTCGTTTGTCTTAAAATGGACAACATTCCATTCCTCCGCAGTTTCGTTGGCGCACTCAATATAGGCCTAAGAGAACTACGTGAGAACCGCGCTTAAGGGACACTTATGTTTAAGGCTAACTCAAGGAGGAAAAACTTTCTAGATCTGAAATTTCTAGACCGCATATATTCCACACGTAAATGCATTAAATGGATACGGTTAAGTACTGACAAGAAAGGTTGAAAGGATTTTATTTTTATTCCACAGGGAGCCAGCGTTTATACGCGGGAGTACTGAACAGCACGGCTCGTGACGAAAACAGTCATCTTTGATCCATCGCCTCAAAACTAGGCTCATTTATGCTGCGTGATACGTAACGCCACGTCGACCCAGCAAAACAAAAACCTGGCCCAACATTCCGATAGGCACATATTAAACCAACTAAACAAGACAGCGTTGAGGTAGGCCCATAGTCGAGTCTGCAAACGTTGGCGTGTTTGAGGGCATTCCACGCATACGTGCGTCTTTCAGAAAGGATGCTTTCATCAGAAAAAAGAAAAGCAATAACAAAAAAACGTCAAAATCTGTTTGTTACATTTTAATATGTTAGGAAAACCGATGGTGACAGCGTCTTGCAGACGAGGTAGGCAACACGCGCTGCTGAACAGAACCAATCTCCTCACCACTTGGCTGGTGTTTCGAACAAAATCATTCAAATCTGTGACTTCCCCAGCTCAGTAGAACATACCCCGCTTAAGAGGATAGATATGGCACAACACCCCAAGAGCCAACAACTTCGACACAAAAATACAAACTCCGAAAATTTTATCACATTTCTTGAAAATACTGCAATCTTAATAATCGCTACAGTCGTACAATGGTTCTTAGCTTTAATAATCGACGTCTTATGACACGTTGACGAAATAAGAAAATTATGTACAGTTCATACTGCAAATCGTCTACCATAACCGTTCGCTAAAGGCAAGGGGAAAACGAAAAGTCAATTTGCATGGAATTCTTTTCTATGCGAAAAAATGACATTTATCCGGTGTCCATTACAAATTTTAGATTAGTTCCAAACTTTTAAAATAACTACATATTATACAAACACTGTTACTTACAAAAATACATTACTATCGCACAAATGTCATCCTTTGCTCCTCTGAGAAAAAAATTAGAAAATATTCACAAAGAAGAGCAAGCGTTTAAGTACGACATAATGTCCACCTACCGCCGTATTTACCCCTATGTGCAAAAACATAATGGATGTAATTAATGCGGGGATTACAGATAGCTTAAGTCGTACTGTGGTTGGGAACTTCTGAATGAATTAACAGATCGCTTCTATTGAAGAGAAAGAGGATAAGCTTTTAAAATACTATAAAGGTCTAACGGTACCGAGTCTTTTGGGACATTTTATTTTGGATACGCGGATAATACCCGGATGAAAGGCTGGAGAAGTTAACGAATGCCTTACGTTCTTATTGCTTATCTTAATTTTTTCACAAACGGTGCGAGATCCACAGAACAAAACTCGAGTAATTTCTTCAGGTCTTGAGAAGACCTCTAAACGTAATATCCTGACTGTTACTGATCTGCAAATGCTTCCCAAAGAACGAAATGACTCACCCTTCCAACATCCATGATCAACAATTTCGTTCTTCTGGAATGCCTGCACTACAGCAATACAAACAATAAAAATGCATACAACATTTTCTTGTAGGAAGTGACTTTTTACACGCTTCTCCACTTAGGTTGGTTTCCGTGCGTTCAAGTCTCCCTTGTGATAATAACATAGGCGTGCGAATAGAACTAACCTTTTTTGTGTATCTTCTCAAGACTTACAAAAATCATTCGACGCGTTTTTGTGGAATGTCACACAGTTTTTGAGAAAGAAAAGGCAAAGAAAAGAAAATGTCGTTTCATTAACTTTTTCATCCCTGCCCGGGTGCGTTTAATTCGTGGACACTTTAGGGTAACGGTAAAAAAAAAAACAATAAAGAAATTATATAGCACACAAGAAAGAGGCGTAGAAAGATTCTGCTTATTGGAATACTGACCAACGGATTCAACGTTTCAACATCAAAAAAAGTAATGATATGCTTTAGCGACTCATTTTAAGTTATTTACAAGCGACAATCACGAGATCTACGAAGGCACAACTTTATGCAGTATAAATCTGCACTACATTCGACTATGTTTTGTTCGGAGTAATAGAAATACACATATCTAACCCTATATACACAAAATAATTTAACTATACAAAAATTATTATTCAATTTTTTGAAGAACTAATATGCTTAACGAATGATGCCATGCAGAGAAAAACGTCTCAAGGACCGATTTCAAATGGTATCCAAAAAAATTCTTCCATAATTTAAAAAAAATCAACTTAACGTTGCATCCTGTTAAAGGACTTATTTGAATGCCAACTGTAATTGCGTAGTGATTTTTGTTTACATTATTAAGAGGTCACAAAAACGTGCACTAGGAACACGTAGTTTAAAATGGGATGGTCTTAAAGGGGCATCCATTTCTTCAAAACGATGATTGCTCGTAAACCGACCAAGGCACAAAATCTCCCACAGATACCTACAAATTGAATTTGTTAAACAAATCGTACCGTTCGACAGCTCTTATATCCTTCTCAAGATATGTCCCCTAAGAGACAAGTGGAGCAAACTTTCGTCCTTTCTCTCCAATCATCCCACTTCGCGCACTTTAACACAATTATCTTCTCTTAATTTTTCGGGGGGAAAAATCTTGATTAAAGGGGATAGCGGCAGGCAGGTCTTGGTCAAGAATGTCTGACACTACAGACTCGAACAAAAGTTGAAGTAAGCTCTGAATATATACAAATACATTTGTGTTCGTGGAACACATCTTTGTCTTTTCATACATTTTTCTCACTAGGAAAAATAAAATAATTAGGCAATTACATCGGAGATCTCTTCTGTTACAGGGTAAGCGTGGCCCCAAAGGCAATGAAAAACAAAACTTAAGGGCAATCAAGTTTTGGGGGCTAAGTGCATGGGAAATGCAATATACACAAAGACGAAGCAAAGTTACCCTCTCTGGGTATCCAACATGCAATCACAATGCCGGAGTTATTAGGTAGTTTGCTTCACCCATTTGACTGTCTTTTGCCTCTAGAGGATTAAAATAAAGCTTTCTGTCGATGAGATTACATAACAATAACAACAAAATAAACGATAACAGTGAATGTTTTTAAGAAATGATCGGATCAGTCAAGAATTCAAAGGATAATGTCAACTGCATGATCAATACAACGCCATAAGTATATTCTTGGAGCAGTAGCTATTTAAGTAAGAAGCCGAATTTTAACAGAAAACCAGTCAAAATAAAAGCGAAGAAAAATACACAAATTTTTCCACAAATAAAAATTTAGAGTATAGAAAACGCTATTCCTACGTGACAGGAGATATTAACGTAATTGGTCATACGTCAGGGTGGCCACAGGATCCCTATACCCCCAAAAACTCTCAGGATGTTTCCCAGATTTCCAAGGATATTTTTTTCTGATATTTAACAAGGCTAAAGGTACGCGGAGATTTATTTCATAGTCCGATTAAAAAAAGCTTTGACTTGAAAAACGGTTTTTTAATAAGAGAAGATTTTTTTAAAGAGGCAAATAAATAGCAAGAGCGCGGCGCGATGACAAAGTGCCGCCAGAAAGTCCTAACCATCGGTTAAGCGCGTGGAGGAAACGGAAAGTCCGTAACCCACAAGCGCGCCTTCCTTGAAAGTAGTCCAAAAATCTTCCTCTCTTTCCTAGCTAAATGGAACATTCCAACTCATTCACGCATCGTCAAGTTAACTAAAAATTGTCTAAATATTCCACGATGTCCAAACTTTGATGACATACATGATTTTTCCATACATGGTTTTCCCTTCATTAAAAAAAATCAACATAAAAAATAAATAAAAAATGATTCATCGAGAATTTGCAGGACTGTGGCCACTCTGCACAAGCTGAAATTGAATGAGGTAGTTTACCTACAAAACAACAATTGTAAACTCAAATGATACGATAATGACGGCAAGTCACATTTTCTGCAAACGATAAATCTGATTTTCAAAAAGCCTGAATAAAATTCCTGGATGCATATCATCAAGGCTTGCCTTGCTAACCTAGTAAGCCATCTTCAAGTCTTGACTAAAAGCGGACTTGCCACACCAATCTCAAATGTGTACGCTAAATGCAGAGCTTCTAATCGAGGTTTCTCTTATCAAAAGCAGAAGCACTGATTTAACTCGTCCGCAGAGTTTCTAAGAGAACGAATCAAAGCAGATAAGCCACCGCAACGGCGTCTCACGAAACACGGTTAAACCGATGGCACAATCTAACCTACTGTTTGTGCTTTGATCATGAAAAGTCAAAATGGTCTTGGTACCGCGCTAACATGTACAGCATAACCACTCCAGTCCATATACCTATGTTTTGCAACACAAAGGTTTTCAACGCTTTCTTGACACTCACTTTCCCAGCTTCATCAGCGACTTCGTTCATTTCCGGTATCTGTAAAATGGGAAACAGAAATTAGTACCTTATGGGGGGCATTCGATAGCGCCAAAAACCACAAGCGCCAACGCCACAAGCGCCAGTCCGTAACCGCCAAACGAGAAAAGTCGCAAACACCAAAGTTCGTATAGGTTAGGTTAGGTCAAGTTAGGTTAGGTTAAGTTAGGTTAGGCTAAGTTAGGTTACGCTTGGTTAGGCTAGGTAAGGTTAGTATTGCGGTTAAGACCTTTGGCGTTTGCGACTTTTCTCGTTCGGCGGTTACGGATTGGCGCTTGCGGCGTTGGCGCCTGTGGTTTTTGGCGCTTATAACAGCTACCCAATTTTATCGGTTGCTGTGTCCCCATTTTCTGAGAACATGTGGAGAATGCAGCTTTCAGAATTTACAATACGGAAGAAATTCGCAATGGCAGCTCCGATTTTCGTGGATACGTACCATATCCACAAGGGAGATGTACAGGAACATGCCAGCGGCAAAACCGAAAATGTAAGTAGAAGCCCTGAACTCTCCCAGGACGATGCCCACGACGAGTCCAGCATAACAGGTGCACGCGGAGAGGAAGTTGTACAGCATTGCCTGGCGGAGCGACATGCCGGCATTCAGCAGAACGGCGAAATCTCCTGCAGACAAACGAAAGTTACGATAAGCTCAGACCAGTGCGGGTACCTCGGAGAAACTTGGAGGCGCACATCGCCACGATTAACGACAAGATCTCGGGGATGAATGGAAGACGCCTTCCAGAAACGAAACTACTCACCCAGCTCATGCGGAAATTCTTCGCACAGGACAGCTAAACTGATGCTGATTCCTGTAAGAACGCTCTCGTTGAATGCGGCGCCTATCGATAAACCGTCGATGAAATTATGGAGGCCGTCGCCGAAAATGACCATCCACGCCACAGTCGCTATCGCACTGTCCTTTTCTTTATTGAATTCTACTGTTCTTCCGTGATTATGGCTGGGATGCGGTTTCTGCAATCACCGAAATAAAAATTAACCACAGTTTTCACAAACGAGATTCATCGACTTTTCTGGAATCAACCCCTCCCTCTCAATCTCAATTGATTTGTGACGAAAAACACGTCTAAAGTGGTAAATAAAAACGAAGTGACTATTCACACGCTGCCCCATTTCAAATGTATTAGGTTGGTTTCCGTGCGTTCAATTCATCTCCCATTTAAAATGCATTGGGTTGATTTCCGTGCGTTCAATTATCCCGTTTATTAATATAGGCGTGCGAATAGAACCGACCAAAAAAAATGCTTGGATTTTATCGTTGTAACTTGTTTGGAGAGGGTCAAAAACAATCCATTGGACTCGATTGGTTCAGAAAAGTCTGCCTCATATCGAGGAAAATTCCGATAATCCAAATATACACAGAAAATTTGTAAAGTGGAATTTACCGACTTGAGTTCAACCTCTCGTCGAATAGCCGAGCGGAGCGGCGGCAGAGCAAGACACAACCTCGGTTAACCTAAGTTATGCGGTCGAATGTAGTTAGTTCTAATTATGTCATTTATCATTAAACCAGGGTGAAACATAAGAGGTAGACTCCACCTTTGAAATTTATTGTGCGGTACTTCTGACAGACGTCTAAAGGTTATATTTGTAAACTCACCTCAGTATGTCCGAAGGAAGCTCTGATGGCTTGTTGCTGGCAGTCATAAATAGTGCCCGGGTCAGCGAGGAGGCAACTGTCTACCATACTATCCTGAGAAACAAACAGGAGACATTAACCCACTACCGCCCAGCGATGCAGTTCGGAAACAGAAAAATTTATTTTAGACGATCTTTTCAGTTTAGTATTGTCACAATTTAAAAAATATCACCCCTCTGGAAACCTGAAATTTAATAGTACACGAATTTTCCAAAGCTTAAAATTGCGTATATGAATGGAAAAAATCATTCCAATTTCTCTTAAGCTTAATTTCACTCCAAATACTTTGGGCTGTTATGGGTTAAGTTTACGAGCGAAGCATGATTCGTTATTTCCTAGTGGAGGAACTCACTACGGACGAAGGCACAGGCTGTGATGAATTGGTCTGAGTCGACAAAGGAGAAGCCCCCATTTTCCTCGGTCCTCCTTGCTTTGCCTGTAAAAAATGATAAAGCAATTCAAATGCTCTTTCTCGAGTTGCAACAACCACAAAATAAGAGCCGGTTCTAATTTTCCGTGACTGTTAAAGAAGGCTATCGATTTGTTTGGATTTTCTCGCGAACCGACGGCAAGGATACATGCCACTCAATTCGCAAATAAAAATACTGTGAAACCCGCTTAAGATACGCCTGTTTAAGATACGCATTGTCGTTATTCCCTTGAGCCCGGTCGGCATTTAATGAAACCCGGTTAAGATACGAACCCGCTTAAGAAACGAAGATATCTCAGTCCCTTGATTCGTATCTCAACCGGGTTTCACTGTATAAAAATGAACTCCCTTTACTTTTCAGGGTCATATCTCGTTTCACTTTGAGGGAGGAAAACGATATACCGTAACTTCTCAGCATGTCCCCTAAAAAGTAATTCATATCTCATTCAGACGCCTAAATCTCTCACGTTTTTAGTGTATAGAAAATCTAGCCGTGTCTATAACCAAAGAAGCCAATATCGGTCTACTTAAGAAGCATAGTCTAAAACATAAAAGGAATACGGCTCCCTCCTGCGCAATATCGTAAACCCAATTTATTTCCGAACTTTCCACGACGAGTAACATCTACGTTACTGCGGTGAGGGTGTGCAAGCCTAAGATGGGTACTTACTGCTCTGCAGTCGTGAATAAGTTTCAACATCCTCTCTACAGTGAAGAAGGTCCATATTCCCATCCACACATAAACTGCTATTGAAAGATACTCCTCATGAGCTGAGGTCTCAGTTAGTTTAAATGCCTGTAAAATTAATTAGCAGAGGTAATTAATGAATCTCATTTCAGTGAGGATGTGGGAATAAAGGTTTTGGCACTTACTTGTGGAATTAGATGGAAGATTGAGCTAGATGACAGGGAACCCACAGCTAATCCTATCAGAGCTGTCAAAATCTGGTTGTAAAATGATTTGTCCATCAAAGGCATCACACTGACTCCAAGTAAAGAGCAGATGCTGATCAGGGTCACAAATAATAAACCAAGGCCCCATACTGCAACATAAGAATACACCTTTCTGAGATCTGCTTGTTGAAGTGTTTATGTGTCCCTGTTGTACTCAAAATGGTCTTGCTTTCCAGATTAAAAAAAAAAAGCAAGATAAACGACAAATTGTCCAAAACAAAATAATTATGTTACATAGCCTTGAAAAATGTATATTACATATAAATTAATTATCTTACCTTGAGCTGGATTAGGTTTTGGCTTTGGCTCAACTAAAGGACCAGTAGTATGTACTTGACTATCGTAACAAGTTGCACCAGCCAGGCGCTGTAATATTAACACGCTGTCTGCACTTGACAGTGTGCTCTCTTCATTCTGCCCCACATCCTTGAATAATTCTTCCGGGGTGAGGCACTGTAACAAAATGGAATGATATCAATATTCTTTGTAACAGAACTTTGTGGCTGAATGTCATCTGAAACTTACTTTCACAGAGGGGCTGGATGGGGTGTGACTACAGTTGCTTAATTTATCCAGAAGAGGTTTCACTGGAGCTACAATACTGTTCAAAGGGGATAATGCTGCTATAACAGGAAGAAAGATTGCTACTGTGACAAGCTGCATCCTGAAAAAGAAACAGAAGTATTATTAAAATTTTATCGTCACTGTAAACAAGCCAATTGTTAGGTATGTTGTTGTCAAATTAGATGTATCTTTCATAAAGTGCTCTAGCCTTGTCATAAAAATATAAAATCTTCCAGTGTATGACTGTCAATATTGTTTATATTGTCTGCCATAACCTAAAAATTAATCTTCAAAATATCTTTCTTCGACTATTCCTGCAGCTCTCAAAAGACTTTGCAACACAGGCTACAATAATTAGTTAACTCTCGATTTGTTGACATCGATATCAACTAAAAATAGGGCCGATAGCACCGATGTCCCCGAGACTATCCTAACCTAACTTTCATCATCGAAAAATAGCTCTTAAAAACATCATTTCCACATCCCACAATAACGTCGATTAGAAATACACTGTCACTAGACAAAATATACAGGAAAACTGATTATGGCTGTATTAAATGCGGGCAACAATGTCCGGATTGTTGTTATCTCGTCACCCATTGTTGCACTTGATTAGAAAAATTCAATTGAGTACCTGGAGAACGGCACTTACTTCAACAATTAATTAGTCCTAAATCGCTTTTAATAATACGTGGAGCACATTGCCGATGGGAAGGAGGTGACGAGCGTAGCACGTAGATATTGCAATTGCACCCTTCAAGCCATGTATAAATTTACACCCTGCGAGGGGGTCTGCGCATGACGGGAAGCACGTCCCCGCCGTTCTCGGCCCGTCCGCGCCGCGTCCGCACTTCACTGCCCCGCACTCCGCACCAGCTCCGCACTCACCGCACTCGACCCGCGCTCGCACTTCACCGGCGTCAACACATGTGAGGAAGGACAAGACAAAAAAGCTGTCTTCTTCGACACGACACAACAACGTATGAGGCGAGTGTTGGAGTGTAGCTGGCGTGGCTGTGGTGGGTGGCTGAGCCGATTCGTCATTCAAGTGACGATGGAGCAAGCGGTCGGGAGGGGGGAATGGGTAGTAAGTTACATCGCCGATCACATTACACACCGAAAACGTTTTAAAAACTCGATCGTGTTCGCAAACTCGCCGGTAGTTTACGCTCGTGCCCTCTGTCTTACTCCCACGATTCGAATTAATGCCGATTTCATTTTCTAGCTCTAGTGTTGAAGCTTGACGCCGATCAGAGCGGAGTGAGGCGCCGGGCACGTGACTAGTCTCATGGTGACTAATTGTCGCCAAGCCTGCCGAAGCGTTACTCGAGAGGCGCAAAGTACCTAACGTACGGGTTGAAGTATCCATGCAATGTCCATGGAAATATCCATAACAAAAAATCCATTCACTTAAAATTACTCGAATGGACGTACATGGTTCATGGATATAGCACAGACACATAGATATCCATGCGGTTATTTTTAATAAATGGATAATTTGGCATGAATACTGCATGGACACTTCAACCGGGGCGCGTTTGGGTTATTTAAAGTCTTATATGATTTAAACCTGCTTTGCGATCATATTTTGGAGGATGCAGATTGAATTTCCATTATATATTACAAATAACCACAACATTCCATTATAAATAACCGATACTACACTATTAAGTACACCTCTCAAATCCGGAAAAAAAACTATCCTGAGACCTTGGAATAACATTTTAGTGAAATCAATCAAGATTTACAAGCACCTATATAATTGTCCGTCCATAATGCACTATCAGATCCGCACTTTGAAATATAGATGTCACTCCGGGACGGATTATTTATTTGAATTTTATGTACGCACTCCGCATTTTAAGTGGATTCTCGAAAAATCAAATAAAGAGATGCAATCAGAGAAATTAATCAAACCACGAAAACAGGAATGCACAACGCCGCACCTACCGATCATTCATCTGCCGGGTGATAAATTTTAAAATGAATGATACCTTCAGATTAGCACGTGTGATAATGGTCATTATGTATCATGAATGACATTGCATTAACCTACCTTATTTAGCGATATTGACTTAAAACTGCGATTAATTTTTGCTCAAATTTCCAACAAAATCCCAAACAATAAAATTAAAAAAAAACGTTAAAAAGTGTTCCAGTTATTTTTCTAGAGGGTAGAGTTTCTAGCCTTTGCAATGCTCATTTAAGCCATATTTACTTAGAACACACCTACAAAAGAAAACGAGATAAGAAAAATATCATCTCACGAGTGTTTTTATCAGGATTAAAACGCTATAAAATGCGATTTAATCTTGAAGATGACAACTCAGGAAAACTCCTGCTTGCAGGGTCAAGAATAGTAACAAGTTGTATTTTCCGATAGAAAAACTCTTGGCGTTAAAATTTCGAATTGGACATTTTCACGGATCAATACGCTTCACAACCCTACAGGAGTCCGATATTTCTATTATTAAAAATAATAATAATTTGATCTTGGATGCAATAACTACCGCCAAAAAGAATAAGCGTTATCAAGCTAGGTTACCGGAGCGAGGCACAAGGAAGCGACCAAGCTTGACCTACTTTAAAATAAACCAGGTCAAAAAACGAGAAGAAAAAAATGCTGATTTTATTAGCCTTGCTTGCAGTTGAAAAAGCACAGGTCAAAATATAATTCCAACTCTTATTTACGTTTTTCACGGTAAAACGATATCTCTTCTGACCGAAGAGTACCCCGTAAGCC
>Ga0058701_10001451_pt1 | contig 16805 bp, 8 predicted proteins | sample AgamicOrMae_FD_97039 | JGI IMG/M metagenome (GOLD analysis project Ga0058701, IMG submission 97039) | Agave microbial communities from Guanajuato, Mexico - Or.Ma.e | ecosystem: Host-associated > Plants > Phyllosphere > Phylloplane/Leaf | place: Guanajuato, Mexico | collected 2012-06-04
ATCATTGCTTCTGCTCAATTGGACAAGTCATTGTAACATTTTTTTACTTTGTTGAAGCATATCAATGCTTCAAAAAAAAAAGAAAAAAAAAAAAAAAAAAGAAAAAGAAATATAAAGTAGAGCGAAAAAAAAACGACCTACTCTGCGAGTCGTCAATAATGGAGATCCCAATCTGAAGTTGTATACGACTGGTCGTGACCATTTTCCTTACGGATCCAACTGCCAACTAACATAGACGGCTGACTGCCGTATTGACGCTTCGCGCTCACTCTCACCATTGTTAACAGATAAGGAGAGTTAAAACAAGGTCGCGCGTAAGACGCCATTATTTCGGAAATGGGAACTCTTACTTACTAATAGGTATCGGAATTGGGCTGCTCTCTACTACTTCGGCTTGGGACACCAGGCAGCAGCCGCTGGGCTTGCCGTGGACGCAGTAGATCACGCCCCGGTCTGAAGAACCCCCGGAAGGTAAGGCTCCGTACCCGTCTGCTTTCCGGCCGCTGAAACAACGCAAGCGCCATCTCTTCATTTGTCCCGTCCTTGCTTACAGCGCCATCTACACTTGCAGTTTCGAAGGTTGCATTCGTGTTCTTTCGTCGAACAGCCGCGAGTGACAGAGAGGCTAGGGACAAGGCATGTTACCCTGATATAACCCATAACAGCCCAAAGAATATGGAGTGAAATTCAGCTTAAGAGAAATTGGAAGTATTTTTTTCCAATAAAATATGCCATTTTAAACTTTGGAAAATGCTTAAATTATTAAATTTTACATAGATGAAGTAAGGTATACCTTACTTCATCTATGAAATTTTAGGTTTCCAGAGATGTGAAAATAATGAACTGAAAAGATCCTCTAAAATATTTTTGTCTCTTTCCGAACGGTATCGCTGGGTGGTACTGGGTTAATCCTTCAAGTGCATTCGTATTACAACTTTTCACTAACTGTCACGTCTGGAATTAAACTACAACAAAACGAATGACCACACTCTAGGAGTCGAGAGCCTAATGTGCCTGGTCTCGAAAGCGTGCAAAATCGGTCGTTAGAGAGATTGGATATTTGCTAGATAGATGAAAACATCAAGGGCAGGAGGGAAATGCCACAACAGTACAAAAGGGCACAATGCGTCGCTGGACCAAGCAAGACGCACATGCCTGAAGACGCAACTGACAAAGTGATACAAACTCAAAACTTAATCGGAGGGGGGGGAGAGAGCATCATGGGGAGAGAGGCGACAACTTATTCCCGCGCTGTGCGCTGATTCGTGGGATGCATGAAACTAGCAACGTTGATTGGTGGGATGCAAGGGTGACGTGGCAGTTGACGCCTCTTTCCCTATGAGGCCCTCTAGACGGGTGCAGCCCGACGTGCGGCCACCTCCCCGTGCTGAGCTCTTATTACACAAACATTTATTGGCACGCTGTATACACTAAAAATAAGCACCTCTTCGGTGTTTCAAGACACCCCTGATTGTATACCGAGCAGATTCTCCAAAAATGTAACCGCAAACAGAACCGACTTTAGTCGCGATCATTCGGGGAAGTTCCGTGAGAGGCTCTCTTGGGATGCGTTCGAAAACGGCACCCGAGGATGTTTTATCTTTGTCTTACACTTGGAGCTCTCATAGGAGAGAAAGAAAGAGGACCCTTCAAAAGGTGTTTCCGAACGCAGCCTAGAGGGAGCCTATGCGGATGAGGAGAGGGAAAGTTGAAAGCCCTCTGGTTTTTTGTGGATTCAAAGATTTCCTCTGTGAAAAAATAATGCTCATAATTTTAATAAAAAAAAAATATTGTTTGTAGATGAAAAACTTATGATGCTCTATTATCAAAAAGGTACCATAAACAAAAAACACTACTAAATAAGAAATACAATTTTAATATCAATCTTAGTTCAAATTTAGCAGACCAGAAATGAATGGCCTTTATAGGAGAAAAGATATTTTCAACTGGATTTTTTGCTAAGCAGACACATTGTAAATTATCCTAACTAGTAATAAACATTAAAGACATACTGTATATCTAACTTATAAAAAAAATTGAATAAATGTATATTAAAAAAAAGTTTGTTGTTTACTCCACCTTGAAATAATTATGTAATGGTCTTTTAGAGCATGATGAAAGAATTTGATTGTGATTGAAATGTTTCCAGAAATTTCTGATGGAAGAATTTCATTGTGATTGAATTGTTTTTAGAGATGAAAAAGATTTAGACTGAAGTTTCCCTGGCCTTTATCATGAAAGCAAACCTCAAATTTTATGTGTAAGTTACCTTTGTACTGTATGAACTGGGTTCCAAAGAATTCTTCCCATGTAGAATCATTCATCACTTCCTGAAAAGATTTCACTTATTTTTGTTAGAGTTTAATTCCTCCAATGCCTTTATTCAAGATAACTTATTAAAGAAATAGTTAGGTTTTTGTTATTTCTGCTGCTACAAAATACTGTAAAATGAAGATTTTAGAAGAACTCTTAATACCGCAATTTCCTCCCAACAAACAAACACAAGCTTGATTTACTATTGAAAAATCTGTATACTCTCTGGCCTAAACCCAGTCCAGTTTGGTCAATAAACTTACACAAGCCGCCTCCTCTCATCCACGGTCAGGAAGACAGTACCAGGAGTAACATCCATGTCTGACTTTAACAAAACTATTGTCACTTCACATTGGAGAAAGTCATGGTTAGAATTCCTCTTTCAGTACACAAGCAGGTCCTTCATGTATGTGATGAGTTGCACGCATGTAATCAATTCAGGTAAGGGACTACACTTCCTAACATGATAAGATAAACTGGCTAACTTGAAGAGTTATCAATGTTCCATCAGTGGACACAATCTGAAAAGCATAGCAACCTATGGACTCAAGTGAATCATAAAGAAATTTTGGAATTCCATCTATTGAAAACATTCAATACATCTCAAGGTCCAAATGACTTCAAATTTAAATACAAAAATAATAAAATAGAAAAGAGCACTAATAATATTCAAAACCTTACAAAGGATTGAACATTTTTCTTTAAAAAGGCAATGCAAATATAACTAAAAAACTTAAAAATTGATAACAATCAACTCACTAAGTCTAACGAGAAAACTGTAGTTCAACAATGGAGCATTTTAATTATCAATCAGAGCTTACATAACAGTACCTAGAATTTAGGGATATGGGTTATTGTGATGACCTATCAGTAAGAGTTCAAACCAGATCTTTCAAACTGAATGACTACTGTTGAAACAATGAAATAATGACAAAAAAACACAAGATTTGAAAAGAAGTCATAAGTTTACAAAAATGTCAACAAACAATGAACGATAGGCAGCTCACCTGGGCGAGAGGAAAGACACAACAGAGGCTGGGGCCGAACCGGAGATTATGACCCGACCTCTCCGTGGTATAGGTATACCTTCCGATAACCCAACTTTCCTAGCATTCCCGTTGGTAAGTAGGGGTGTCCTTTCGTTTTTCTCGATAAACTGAACCTGTCCATCACACGGGACACCGACTGGACTGCCTCTTGTCGATAAAACGGGCTCAGGGTTTTCCATCTTGATGCAGAGCTAACTTTCCGCAACACACAACACTCATGACACTTGACGCCCGATCAACAACACAGTCGACTGTCACTGTCACGCGTCTGACCAGCCTGACCGCGCGTGCTGACCCAGACACCTCTGCCGGCGCGGCGGTCAAAGCTGGCCCGGCCCACCCTACAGCCTTAGGCCCACCCGACCGACTGCACCCGGCCCGCCCGACCGATTGCACCCGGCCCGGGCTCCACAGGTGGCCAGTAAATAAACAAAGAGGAAAAAAGAGGAAGCCGCAGCCATCAGCGACCAGCTGTTATGTGCAACTACCTACTTTCCCAGCCCTCGCTTATCGCTTTGACGTATCGGTATTTTCCAAACTTTGTTTCGGAAGAAATTGGGGTGGGGATCAGTTGTGATCCGTCGGGGGAGTGTTATATAACCCGAGCTTTTACGCGTTTAGAGTCGCGATTTGCGTTGCGTTCGGATCAGAGGCAGACAAAATTTCCGATTCCGAGCAGCCTGTACCCGGCCTCGATTGAAAAGTCGGGAGGGGTCAACTGGTATTGCGCCGGGTGGTACCCGTCGGTTACCACATACACCTCGGGTTCAAATACCCACCGGGTACCTTAATACCCACCGCCCGGCATGGAACTCGCCGAGCTGGTCAAAACCTGCCGGATTAGAGAGGGACTTATTTATCCGTGGCGGCTGTGTTGTAGACGAATAGCGGCGATACGGCCTGTGCAGTGCCAAGGTTCCGATGGGAAACCTCTCATTGGATTGGCTGTCATTAATTTTGTTTGTTTTGCAAAACCATTCGCATTTACGTCCGATACTCACTGACAATAACATGAGAACGTCTTCACATGCAATAGGCTCGTCAAAGAGCCATAGATCTTTCCAGATTTGGCTGCCATCGACTAAGCGTGTTCGGCAGTTTCAAAGGTTTCCCGAGGTTATGCGACATTAAAAGATAAATTCAATGAAAACTGGTTCTTCCTTGATGATTAGAGAACACAAACTCATGCAAAGACTTGACCCGAGAGCTTTAGTTTGGCCTGAGTGAGTGTTGATAGACCATAGCGGGGTGGTAGTATATGGATCTGGACCCGGTTCGCTCTATCAGCACTCACGTAAAACCGAAACTTTCAGGTAAATGCTTTGCACGAATTTCTATTCCGCGAACATCAAAGAAGAAGCAGTTTTCATTGGATTCATCTTTTAAAGCCGCATAACCTCTGAAATCCTTAAAAACTGCCGCACGCTTAGTCTATGGCGGCCCAATCTAGAAAGGTCTATTGACAGTGGCCTAACTTTTCCCCCTATCTACCACAGCGTCAGTGAATTTGAAAAGGAAACGTCATACGGAAACGTGGATTAAAAAAGGAACTACCTATATTTCTCATGTGATACCTCTCTGCTACCATAGCCTTGCGTAACTTGCATAACTTTCCAAGTCTCCGATATGGGCTGTTTCCAGGCGCGAACTTCGTTGTACAGTGAGGCTGGGTAGGTCAACTACCGGTAGCGGCTCCGTGGGAGGCGAGGTGTTACCCATCCGGCCAGATTACAAAGATCTTCGCGAGTTTGCGAGGGTGCCTCCGGCATTTAAACGCAAATTTGAACCACGAACCTCTGAACGACACCATCGTTGGTATAACAGCAACGCTAACCACTCGGCCACTGAGGAAACGTTTCGCAATGGTGTTTGGAGGTATATTTCAGTGAAAAGGCCTCTTCGAGAGGAAAGGAGAAAAAATTGTAGCGGAAGCAGGAATTGAACCAGCGATTTTCTGTTCAGTGAGTAGAAACGCTGACCACTGCTACTCTTGGCATGATCCTACCCTAACTAAAGATCCTATCTTTAACCCTAACCTGCCTACGCATTGGTTGCTTTACTAAACTTTGTCATGGCATAAGAATGATAGCGGAATTTAGGATCTCAAAGGGAATTGCGGACGGACACTGTCTGAACCATGGCTATGCCCTTGTTAGGCGATTCCGAAAACTTTCACACACATCCCGCAAGAGGCCTATTCTTTTATCAAATACGAAGGGTGACCTGATCGAAACTTACCCATGGCGTCCAAAGGGCGAAATAGTCTTAAAAAGAGCGCCATTCGAAGACGGTACTACCGCTACGCTGTCAACAAACATCAACGACTGACCGTTAACAAAAACAATATCCATACGAAACGGTTGTTTTTTTTTTAAGCAAAGCACACCTCCTCGGACCCAGGCTACGAACTTCCCGTCCGTCAGTTTGGAGGACACCATAGTCTGAACTCACTAGCGTATGAAGACCATCGGCGTATTCGAGCTCCCCTGTTTTGCATCTGGACAAGAACACAGAGAGAAATTTCAAAGTCAGGCAACTCTCCAAACCCTACTGACGAACAAGTTGCCTATCCTGTCACTGAACTATCAGCGACTTAACTGATGTGTACTCTCTATGATAAATAAACTACACTACGTCCCCGCAGAAATGATTCAGACTTCAACCCGATTACTTGCAGGTTCATTCTAAAGTGTATTCAAGGGTGGCGATGCTTTTTGAAAAAAATTAACCCACTACCGCCCAGCGATGCCGTTCGGAAACAGAAAAATTTATTTTAGAGGATCTTTTCAGTTCAGAATTGTTACAATTAAAAATATTTCACCCCTCTGGAAACCGTTTTGGAAATTTAATCATTTAGGCATTTTCCAAAGCTTAAAATTGCGTATTTCAATGAAAAAAAATCCTTCTAGTTTCTCTTAAGCTAAATTTCACTCCAAATACTTTGGGCTGTTATGGGTTAAGTTCTGATGCCCCATTGCAAAAAAGCTGATAACATAGACATCAATGCACAAATTATTTACATTCGGAACGCCAATATATACGAATTATTCATTGATTTCTTTGTTCTTTGATTGATTACTTGGTCACCAATTCTAATTCGCAGTGCATTGGGCAATCTGTAGCTCCATGGGTTTGTTCATTGATTTTAAACAGAGGGTTACATTGGATCAGGCTAAAACTTGTCAATGTTTGGCGTTCTCCGAAAATGGAGTTCTGTTAGAGATTTTCAAAATCTTTCTGTAGATTTTTACGATTTAATACACACAGATCAAGGGCGTAAACCTCATACCTCGACGCCAGTCATCTTCAGAAAACAAGGGATGTGAACGAGAAACCTCTTGAGATATAGCGTTTTGGGAGAGGATTGAGTCAAACCAGCTATCAGGAGGTATTTAAAAAGCTGGAATAACCATTCCGGTTTTCCTAAGAATAATTTTATGTCTTCTCATTTGTTTCTTTACTTGAATAAATGTTGTTTTTTTAGCTGTTCTGTTTTACTTAAATCATTATTTCACGTTTGCAGCTAAAATTCACTGGCCTGGTCTGAGACAGGGATCCATAGCAGGCCCAAGATTTTCTAGTTGTCTGGCCGTACAACAGGCATTTGCATTAAGTAGGACTCGACTTCCATATCTAAATACATTAGAATTACCAACATAAACTTGGTGGAAACCTTTTCATCTGATATCAATTCGATGCGGCTCTGGTCTTATTGTCGTCGCCGAGATTCGGGGGTTTTCTTTCGGCTGGGGATTTTTGCGCGGTCCCCGGGAGGCCATGTCTAACGCCTCCGACGCTGGTGGCTCTGTCGACGTGCGCGTGGCCGGCGGGCGGGGCCCCAAAGCTGGCTAGTCGTCGGCTGAAATCAAAAAGATCACAGACAGTGAAGGAAATTCTGTGTAGAGTGCCTTCCAGTGGATACTTCTCGGCGCAAAGTACAAAAAAACATATGGGTTAAAATCGTGGAAAAAAAAGCTTACAACGGCCATGCAATCTAACTATTTGACACCGCATGAATCAAGTTGGGTGCCCTGTGGCTTTGCTTCGCTATCGCCAAGCCTGACGCCGCTTACTTCTCGAAGGAAAGTTGCAGCCACCGAATGCAGCTATACATGACTTTGAGAAGTAAGCGGCATCAGGCTTAGGGACCGCTAGGATTGGTTTGCGGATTAGATCAAGCACCTTGCCCCACTATCTCTGTTTGGCTTGGCGACAGAAAGGTGGAACACGGAAGGTCGAAAGTGTAAATTTTGTATTTTTAGGCCTACCTTTTAACTGGAGCGTGAGGATGTTTTGTTTTGTCCGCGTGGGGTTTGCGGGAGTGCTCTACGGATGTTTTGCTGGTACTGGGCTGCTGATGTTGTTCGCCAGTCTCTTTTTGCCGCTTCCTGCGAAAATACGATTGAAAAATATAAATCCTTGAAAATGTATCCATGGAGTGCATAACTGATATCAGATAGAGGGCCTCAAGATGAATAGATAGATAACATCTACTGGTTCGGTTTCCCAATAAAATTTGGGGAGCTGTCAACCAAACTCGACCAGCCAATTTTGCATGGATTGCGATGCGAATTTCACTAAAATATGCGGTATTACTCACTTTTCACGAATATCGCCGAAATTGGTCGATCTATTACTTATTTCGTCCACAAAAATGTGCGTAATGGGTAGCCGTGGTTGCGAAATCCCCTTCAAACAAAGGACGAAAAAAGTGCAAGATCGTTCAGCCTTAATGCTGTTTCTAGTCTATAATATTTAAGAAAACACCTCTCAAAGCAATTGAAAAGGTCATATTGCATATTGTGCATGGATAATACGTGATGCGAAAGCTACATAACAGATGACCAGCAATGACCAGTCGCGCGATTGAAGTATGAGAAATTCCGTGGTCAAAAAGGAAAACTACTAAACATTTTCGAAAAGGTTCGTTCACCGAAATAATCCTTTTCAAAAAAGAATATTTTACGTAATTATACATTTCTAAGAATAACATTTTCCGGTATTATCCTTTCCGAAAAGGTACATATAGGCAGTGAGATAGTGCGCTTTTCAAAATTTCTCATACTCACCCTATCGTCGGCGGCTAAAATATTTCGGTTATTATGTAATTTACTTATTATCAGAGGAAAAGCTGTAAATTCTTGCTAATATTTTATTAGGTTAAAGGGACTAACTTCACAAGTTTCACCGAAACGGGTACCGCGGTCGTTTTGAAACCCTTATATGTTGGAAATTAACCAGACGTTGCCTTCATATTTAAGTCGTATTATTAAAGTAAATACAAGATAAATGACAATATTTCGGCAATTTTCGTGAAAAGTGAGTAATAACGCATATTTTAGTGAAATTCGCATCGCAATCCATGCAAAACTGGCTGGTCGAGTTTGGTTGACAGCTCCGAAAATTTGTGGCAATCCTTCGCAACGCGATTTCCCGAACTCTGTAAAGGTACCAGGCTATAAGAAGCGAAAATGGCGGGCCCGTAGCGCACATGAATGGTGCAATCGCGTAGTTGTCGAAAAATCATCTCAGCGACGTTTTATTTAAAATAATCTTGAAATTCAAAGGGTTGCTGGGAGCAAAGCAAACCGCGTCTTTTGAGAAAGGAAAGCCGAAGGCCTACACGCCACAGAAACGAATGCAATGCATCTACCAGTTCAGGATACAAACACTTTGAAAGGTAAAGGATAAGGTTCCTTTCACCCGCGAATCCTGCATAACTGACACCGACATTTATCAAAAGATACCCCAAACACATCATGTATCTTATTCGACCTAAAAAAAAATACCGTCTGGGACAGCCCATAAGTTTCGTCACTCAGTTCAGAGAATTTGATTTTCCCTGCTTTAGCCTTTCATTACAGTAGCGACACACAAACGCGTAGGTAAGGTTCAATGCCATAAGCCCTGCTTCGCTACGGCTCCGCTCTGCTGTCTCCAAGCCTGATGCCGCCTGCTTGTTTGCAGCAGTTACTGGCGCTCAGACGTAAGCGACGTCACGCTAGACTGCCATTAGTTTTATAGGTCATCAAATTAGATTAAGTTACGTGTTTTGTGCCTCGCTGTACTCCGCTTTTCGACAAAAATTGATACAATAAAGGTGGAAACTTCAGCCTTTATAATTTGCAATGATTTTAAGAGTGACTGAAGTTTACAAAGTCTCGCGAGAGATTTTAAATAATTTTGGTCGTGGGGATAGGGGCTTCCTTTCGTCCTCATCCTACGCCCTCGGGCGATGGAGAAACAAAAATCACATTCGAGCCCGTTGAAATTGATGCTGGAGAGACACAGTATCCGATGAAATCGCTAGTCAAGCTCACCCATGAAGTTGAAAAATATTTACATGAGTTGTTTTCTGGTCCAACCCTGGTTTTAGGTTAGAATGGCGGGCCTATGCAATGACGGTATGTTAACACCATGATTTGGGCAGGAACAACGCTGCTTCAACACTTCACTACGTCAGGCGAATTTCATAAACCTTCCTGCTTCATAACTGGAGCGATGAAAGCTGGAAAAAACCAACCAAATCACATTTATCACTAGTTGATCTCGAAATGTTGTGGTCGCGGTTGGTAGACGTTTTGGCAGACGACAGGCGTCTGTTGGAATTGTTTTTGTTCTTCTTGAAAAATATTCAAAGGCAGTGAACGGCCCGTTCCGCGCGAGACGCGCCGCGGTCTCGGTTACGGTCGTAAGGTTTTGGACGTAGTTTAAAGTTATTTAGTGCTCGTGTTAGTGTGTGAAATAAAGATCAAAGAAGAGCAAAAGTCATCTATAACGACTTCGGCTTAAACACCCACCCGGAGGAGCACCCTGGAGGACTGGACTTGTGGCGATCGCGTCCTTCTTACTTACTGTACCTTCAGGTATTTCTTCAATTTCACCAATGATTTACCACAAAACTTAAATGAGCTTTATTGAGAAGATGATGTGCATATTTTTAAGGGGTCGTAAGCTTTGAACTTACAGTTGTGACATGAGTCGTTTGGTTATGAGACACGTAGTGGAGGTTGGAGGGATCAAGTACTGTACAGTACAGTACATTTTCGTATATCGCTATCCACAATATAACGCAACTACTCTAACGCACGCAAAGCACCTCGTACCTCGATAGCACCCCCATTTTTCCCAATAAGAGGTTGTAGTTTTAGAATGACGTTAAGGTTGATGTTAAGGCGCGTTTGATTTCAAAGGGTGCCACTCCTCCATGCATTCTCTCTCTAAAAAAAAAAAACAACAAAAAACAAAAAACAACTAAAAAAAAATGTGAGCTGATGGCTTTTAGTTGTGCTCAAAATATTTATTCAGGAAACTCCTTTTTTTTCAAGGCAACCAGTGAGTAAGTTTTGCAGAAACGTTACTGTCGTAAACGGCAAATTTACAAGTCGTATCACAGTGACACTTCGTACAGTACATGCCACATAGTATTACCTATTCTGCCCCCATTACATTGACACCTGAGTTCACGACGCGGGTACCGGCTCAGGTTAGAAAGCCTTTTAAACGTGCTCTTCACTGATTACCCAGCAATGACTTATTTATTCGTACGGTTTCGTAGCTGAGTGCAGGAATGTCGCTATCGAAATCGCACCACTGAGTAAAGTCGTTATCCCTATGCTTATACACAAGGGTAACCATTCTACACAGAGGCACGATTCGGATAGCGACTGTCCTGCACTCAGCCACCGGTTTGGTCTAACAATGAGGGTTGAGAAATGGCATTACCGTAACTATTCTTAGACAGGAAGCGACGTCACCGAAACACGTCATACGCTCGTCTAACGACCGACATACGATTTACAAATTTGTCAGTTATTAGCTGCCGCTAACTTATCGGCGGCAATTCGCTAAGAATTGAGCGGCATGGGTAACTGTTGACTTAAATCCATTTCCCGGTAGCAGAAGGATTCGAATTCGATTTTGTTGTGGTTCTCAATTTTGATAAATGCTTCTCGTCGACAGATGTCATGTATGTTGGAAGTTGAAATAGCACGGATGTGGTGGTTGTTTCGCTATAATTGAACCCGAGTTTCTTTATTATAATTGATTTTATTTTCAGTTTTAACACAACAATCGCTCTCAATTCATTTTAGAAACAACAACAAGTATGCACAAGTATTCGCCATAATACAGTATCATCTTGACAAGAACGTATTTGGGTACTCTCTTTTCTAATAATTGTCAATATTATCAAACAAATTAATACGCGTGCGTGCATCATATCGATCAGCCCAGGTTTTTGCCAAATTTCCCTTGCCTTCAACGAAATTTAACAGTCGAAGAAAAGAAAGCCCTTGATTGAAGGCGGGGTACACTGAACCAAATCAATTTACTCAAAGAAAAAAAACAAAACGAAACGAAACGTAACATTCTTTAGCTCAGTATAAATTTTACAACTAAACGCGTACGAAAAGCATAATGTTAAAAATTTCGGCATTGAATATTACGAGAATACAAAAAAAAGCCGGTTGATAAAAAATTCAGCCTACTTTTATTGATGATCAGGTTGTCTAAAATCAATAAATCGGATCATATCGCCAGGATAAATGAGTTTTTGGACACTTCCCGTTAACAAAGTATATAAAACGTTCTTTTTAAAAATAAAATTAAGATATCTGGAATGGAATGTTTATGAATAGTAAAATATAGGCTATAAATGCAATCAAGATATGTTGGAATACGTCGTCCTCTTTTGTACTACCGCGTGTCAAAGAAACAGACCCCCCATTTTTTTTCGAGCAAAGCTGGATTTTGACTGGCAGCGCTAAAGTTTTCGTGGAAGGGGAGACTGTTAATCGGTACCCTTGAGTAGCCCAATCACGGCTTTCAAGCCTACCGTTCCTTGTAAACAAATTCACACATGAAAACCAAAATTCTGCTTCCCTAAAAGAAGAAGAAGTAAGTACCGTTTCTTTTGTAAAAGTACAGTTGAGATCAAAAGTCGTGACCTATTTTTCATAAACGTTTCCATATATTTGAAGGTCATCACTTTTGAACTCGACCGTACATGCAGCTCGCGGAAGGTTTCCTGAAGACGTGATGGTGATGAGACGACTTTGTGCTGAAAATCACGGCTTCAAATTTTGAGCTAGGGCAAATTTTTTTGGTCCATGAAACAAAATTTGATATGACCTTTCCTTGGAGATCTCCAAAAGTTGTTTTTTTGTATTTCTAAAACGAGAAGGTTTAGTTTCGCTCAAATCAATTTGGCCCCATTTTTCGGGTAAGTCGATGAAGCTTCTACTAGGTGCTACTGACAATTCAACTAGCTGTGCGACTCTACATCGGTCGGTTTCAACGCTAATATTTTCGAACAAAGCAAATCGTGCAGATTATAAGAACACACGTTTTTAAAAAATAGTGAGGATTGAGTATAGCCCTTGAAAGCCCTTTTTTATCATTAACGCGGAGTTTTTTTAAAGCTCTATTTTTTGTTCTGAATAAACGCCCTTAGTTAAGTTGTAAGTTTTAACGATGGACTAAAAACTAAGATTGAAGAAGAGTTTGTTTTTTTTCGTTCCTGAGCTGAACTGATTTTATCTACTGCACTGCTTATCTCTTAGTGTCTTGTACGGAAACGTATTTTAGAATTAAATACACTATTATTGTCACAAGTATTAAGTTAAAATAGTGTCGTTATATGCGATAGACAAGACATTTCATCATAGATAATAAAATTCTCAATATTATAATAATATTTTCCATAATATAACTTGCAGCACCGCGCTTCTATTTTTATTTCTATAGGCTCCCCTTAAAATATTGATAGTTTTCCATAATATACACTTGCGAAATTTTTAGGCCCATTAGATCGGTTGTTGAGAATCGCGTTAAACAAGTTTCAGCCCTGTCCTACAATTTATTAATATACACTCTTTTAAAAATAAAATTTACAAAAAAAATCTAATAAAATGGGAATGAATTGAGTCTACTGTTATTGGTGCTAAAGCACATATGATAAACGTGAAAGATTTTTGGAGAGTCAAAAATAAAAATAAAAAGTTGATCGTAGTCAACATAGGCACAACATAATTACGAAATACTTAAGATAGGAAACACAACAACAAGGCTGTCATTTAAAGCACTAAAGGAACAAGATTTTTTTTAGAACAGTATGAGAAATGTGACGCACTAACTGTACTGTTTTGACAAGCACGCCGGCATGTTCTCAAGAGGAAATGATATGGCAGCCGAAATTTTCTTCCACTTGTCAGGCAAGCGGAAATGAAGCCTCACTTAAACTGTCTCAAACGAGTCTTCAACATTCGTTGCTTTCTACACCGGAAGTATGAAAAGAAACTAAGTCAGAGCCGCGCGCATGCAGATAAATCTCGACATTGACAGCAAGTGAACAGGTAGATATCGCTCAAATATGTACAAACGAAACATCACATGTATCAGCCCTTTTTGCGACTGTCGTCAAAATCACTACGAATCATGAGCAATCATCAAATTCAGACGAAGAGAAAAGAAAAGACGAGCACACAAAAATAAAAACATGAACAGATCATGATCCATTGTTTGAACAACCGTTCCGGAACACTCGACGCAAACCGAGGTCGAAACGACATCTAGGCACTAGAATTAGAATACATACAGCTGTAATTATAGGTACAGTAATAATAAAAGTAATCATAATATTGGCAATTTATATAACACAGCAATTCAACAAACGCGTCGTCGTCAATGGCTGCCAACTTTTGAATATCAAAAATCTTCGCGGCCGAAAGCAAAAAGACGCGATAGAATGGGAACACCTCCCTAATCTGTCTCAAAATATATTATCACCAAGCTGCGGGAAAGAAAACAGCCTTTTGTAATACATATCACGAAATATACAACTATTCATCTATAACACTTAATACAAGATAACGCAGAACATCGTTACAAACACTTCCTCGCAGTAAAGTTAAAGTGGAATAGCATTTAAAAGGCGAGTGCCAAACATTCTTATGTATAAAGCCATGTTTTCCCAAGGGGGAAATATGACTAGGTTCGGTAACCATACAATATCGCCTTCGCTCGATGGCCGCGTTGTCCACTTCCCTCGGAATTTTGCTCGTTCTTGATAAGCTCTTTGGGATAAATGTTGCCAACTTCTGGGCATAACTCATGCGGCCGCCCAAGTTAGCGCTGTTCGTCGCCAGAAGTTGCTTATAGCTCCCAAGCTGTATTTCGATTCACCAAAATTCTCACAAACAGGTGCAGTATTTGTAAAGGTGTACCAACACACAGACGAGATCAAGAGTATTCCCGCCAAATAAAGCCATTTTGCCGGAGCGATTGGCGCCATAGAACAGGCGGCCTCGCTAGCGAGCCCGGAGAGAGAAAGTCGTCCAACAACTGCTACCCCCACCACCAAAATATCTGCCCGCTCGCAACGGTCCGGCTTCTCAGCGAGTCCGAAGGGGGGGAGAATCGCGCGTCAAGACCCCCACCACCTCACGTTTGGCCAATCAGATCAGTGTAGCAGAGACTGTCCCCTCATCCAGGCTTCTTACATTGTACATTTCAACGTGGAATTCTCTTCCCCTTGTGTTCCATCCTCGTTTAATCTTTCTTTACATTGTTAAGTTTAACGACATACCCCCGCGTAAGGTTCCATTAAGTCTCGTTCGCCAGCTTGGCGATGGAGGATGGAACACACGGAGTGAAAAATTCCACATTTCACTGATGCTCAACACTCAATGACGAATATAATCAAACACTCAGAGGACTATAATCGGCAGTACTACAAAACCAGAGTATTATGAATAACATGTGGCATCGGCGGGCATGGTCCCCCGACGCCGAAGGTGGTTCAGTACAGTATGACCGTCTGCTCGCCTGCAGCAGACGGCAAGAGGTGGGAGGTTAGGGAGGCTTAGTCCAGTGCTTCTGATTCCTGCTGGACCAGCTTGAAGCGGCGGGGGCTTTTGACGACCATAGAGCCGCTGTGGCCGTCCAGCGACAGGCGGCCCTTCATCTGGAGGTACCGCTTGATGTAGCGGGACACGAGTTTCTGCGGTCGCGCCTGCCACTCGTCGAGGACCTCCTTAGGCGCCAGCACCTGCAAACCACACCCTTCGTTTAGCGCCGCCTCAAAGGGACCGCAGTTTTTACGGTCGGAGGACCGTGTACAGCCTTGTGAAATCCCTCTCTTTAGGCAGTAAAGGGTTAAGCGAATTCTCGTGGCAGAATTTTGCGTATGTAGGGAAATATTGACAGAATTTTGCGTTTATATTTTGCCTATATACACAGTATGGGTGATATTAACGAGCTGTGCAGGTTGCCTAGTACTTCGCCACGCACTCTAATTTTTTAAGGTAGCAATTTTAACCTTTTGGCTCAACCTTCCGTCGTAAACTCGAGTGAAACGACAGCGGAGAGAGGCAAGAGGCATCCTACCTAACTTAACCTATCATAACCATGCCCGCCCATATTGCCGTTTACCAAGATTAGTTAAAGTTAATTGTGCCTCGCTTCGCTATCGCTCCGCTCGGCTGTCGCCAAGCCTGATGACGCTTACTTCTCGGCGGCCCTAAAGCGGCCGCCGAGAAGTAAGCGGCATCAGGCTTGCCGACCTTTTAATGAGGTAACCCTAGGTTAAATTAGGTTAGGTTATGTGGCTTGTGCCTCGCTCCGCTCAGCTTAACGTCGTAGGAGTTGAATCGAAAGGTTCAAAATGCAACCTTAAAAATTTAGAGTGCGTGTGAAATCCCTCTCTTTAGGCAGTAAAGGGTTTAGCGGGCGGGGCAGAATTTTGCGTATGTGTCGGCATATTAGAGAATTTTGCGTTTATATTTTGCCTGTATACAGTATAGGTGATATTAACGAGCTGTGCAGGTTGCCGACTACTTCGCCACGAGAGCTTTCGAGAAAAGAAAATATTTGTCTGCATAAAACCCACCTGATCTCCTCTTAGCCTGTCCAACAAGGTGACGCATATGACGGCGGACTTGATGCCGGCGTGATGCGTGAGGGCGGCAAACGACAGGGACTCCATCTCGATGTTGATCACGCCGGCGTCCTGGACGCGCTTCAGGAACTCCATCTTGTCCGACTCCGAGTACTCGCAGAAGGCGCCGTCCAGGCGACCCTGGCCTTCGTAGAAGTCGTGGGTGCACATGGTCTTGCCGATGCGGGTCTCGTAGGGATCGTCGGGGTCCGCGAGCTGCTTCAGCTCCCTGACGAGCCGCTTGTCCAGCTTGGCCGGCCGGCTCACCAGCTGGCCCAGAACGGGCAGCTCCAGGATGGGTCGCAGCAGGCCGTCGACGGCCTCCTCGGTGATCACCACAGTGCCTGCACAGACAAAGTTCACTTTAGTGCCAGTATCTTAAACATGAGAGGAGGGACTCTCAATGTCTTAACCCACTACCGCCCATCGACGCCGTTCGGAAACAGAAAAAAAATATTTTAAAGGATCTTTTCAGATCAGTATTGTCACAGTTTAAAAAATATCAC
>Ga0058701_10001452_pt1 | contig 16805 bp, 12 predicted proteins | sample AgamicOrMae_FD_97039 | JGI IMG/M metagenome (GOLD analysis project Ga0058701, IMG submission 97039) | Agave microbial communities from Guanajuato, Mexico - Or.Ma.e | ecosystem: Host-associated > Plants > Phyllosphere > Phylloplane/Leaf | place: Guanajuato, Mexico | collected 2012-06-04
ATACAAAATGCTCTTTACTTAAGATAACTATAACGCGACAAATAGATAGATGCACAAAATTATTTAAAAAAAATAAAGAACGTACAAAATAATCTGCTAAGGTTAAAAAAAAACCTGTCCAGTGAACTTGATAATGCGAAAATTCATTCTGAAATTCAGGGACGGAATTCCGCAATGGAAATCGACCATGAAATTGTCACTGTCGTGCCAGAAAGGTCCCACAGCACAACGAGGTGGCGTACAAGAGACAGGTTTTAATTTTCAGGAAAGTATTATAAGGCGTTGCCTAACAAAGCGATTGGGAGGCGTGGGGGCTCACTGGATCCACAATCCTCGAATTAATTTCCGATCTACAAGAGGACTGCTGACGCCATTACACCTCGTTACATATCATTCATTTTTGTTAAGTGACAGCGAGATAATACTTACAAGTGAGACGAGCTCAGTGTCAATGTGTACCGGCACGTAAAAATATTGTGGCTAAGAAGCTGCCTCTTAGACGCTATACTTAAAAGCCATTTATCACTACCATTTCAGTAACGCCCTCATACATTACTGGTTTTAGAGGATTCGATCCCATTAGCAAGTTCCCACACCCGAGTCCACTCTGCGACGCAGCCTTCCAACGGATTGCATTGTGTGTATGCTATTCCTCATAAAAAGCACCACGGCCCACGCTACACAAGTCACCTCTACTTAATGCTTGCTAAATCAAACGCTGCCCCAAATGTATAGCCACTTTTTCGGTGAGTGGCAGAAGCACTACATCTTAAAAAGTAGCAAAAGATTTTGCAAGTTAAAAGAACTGTGAGAATTCGTTTTAACTCATAACCGATCAAAGTATTTGGAGTGAAACGTGGCTTAGGAAAAGTTGAAAGGATGTTTTCCATTAAGACACGCAATTTTAAGCTTTGGAAAATGTCTTAATTATTGAATTTAAGGTTTCTACAGGGGTGATATTTTTCAGATAAGACAATACTGAACTGAAAATATCCTCTAAAACAAGTTTTTCTGTTTGCGAACGGCATCGCTGGGCGGTTTGAGGTTAAGGTATCATGCTATGTATTTCTTTAGATGCTTAAAAAATAAAAATCATTTTGATTTTAAAAAAAGATTTAAAAAAAAAACGTTATTTCAACACAACATACTACTCTTAGATCAGATTTCGGCTACCATTCCTGGTCAACTGAATCAGACATAGATACCAAGACTGCTTTCAAAAAAAGAAAGAGATACAAATGATACAAATCTGATTATTGATAAGATCATTCATCAGCCGGAATAGTATTCAAAAGTATTCTGCCGCCGTAGCTGTAAAAGTCATTCCGAGGTTTTTTAGAAAAGAACCTCAAATGAACATCAGCTGCTTCAGCCCTACACTGATGATAATCAGCTGTTCGACATCTCAATATGGCCATCAGTTTTCCAAGATTCTCGTTAAAATGTACATCGACTGCGAGCGACCCGCTTCAGTCATATCAACTGTTTGAGCTTTGTCAATATGAGCATCAGCTGTTTGAGGAAGATGGCTGCTGTTACCGGCGTGGGTCTCAAAGAGCGGTCAAGTGCCCTCAAGACGGGAAGAGGTTTTGATTTGAGGTGCAATAACTCTTTTTTCACGTGTCCGAAGAAATGTTTTACCAGGCAAACAAACAAAAGTGTTCCCACGAACGCACTCAACGCGTCAAGTGCGGTGTTAATTACCAAGTCAGGAGGAACTCATCACGTGGGTAGCTCGGTGTCGCCCTTCCAGTTCAACGGAAAAGGACTCGAACCGTCGCTTCGCTGGGACCAAGATCGAGACTGGGACCGTCGCCAGGACGGGACCTCCTTGTACAATCAAAGCTGTCACAGGTGAGGGGATTACAGGCTGTAAATCCGGCGAGATCTTCCTAAGTACACAACATGTTCCTTAGAAGCGGCAAGTTGCGCGTTTTTAAGACAAAAAATAAAGTGAAAAGTCGTGTCCGTCTCGACATACGGCGCATCGCGCACTGCACCTCACACGTGAAACACTTCTGCCAGAGTGTTAACGAATGCACAGCACACTCGGAATCCATTTGTGTTGGGGCTTTTTTTTGTACAACGCGGTGGACAGGTAGTAGCGTTGTAAAAAAATTAACAGTGTGGCGCCTACGACCGCGTTCCGACTCGCCTCTGGAGAGACTGATAAAACAGTCACTCCTACTTAGCATCCCCACACTACATAGTGCTCGTGTTACACAGATTAGCTGGACAGAGTCAACCTAAGTGCCAGACCTGTGACCTGTACTTTCGGAAACCTCTGCCGAAATAAGCGCTGACTTCCCACCCACGTCTCACTTTTACTTCCTAGGCAATGTTTCTATAGAAACATATCCTATGTTCCAAGATTTTACCATCACCGAAATCACCACACTCTATATTTGAATCAGTGAGAGTCTCTGAAATTCAGTGAATTTTCACTGAATCTCAGAGACTTTTACTTATTCATATTCAGAGTGCGATTATGTATTTGTCCATAATATTCTTTCGTTCAAATCTTGATACTGCGTAGAACTTTTTGTATTCTACTCAAAGACAACATGATTTTAATTTTGATTTTAACCATGTATTTTGATTTTAACCATTTGATTTTAATCATGATTTTAATTATCGATTTTAACAACAACACGAAAACGTGTTAACCCAAAATCAGTTCTTAACCCATAACAGCTCAAAGTATTTGAAGTGAAATTTAGCTCAAGAGAAAACTGGAAGGAATTTTTTCAATTAAAATGCGAAATTTAGAACTTTGAAAAATGCCTAAATTATTATATTTCAGGTTTCCAGAGGGTTGATATTTTTTTTTAATTTTGACTATACTAAACTAAAGATATCCTCTAAAATAATGTTTTCTGTTTCCGAACGGCATCGCCGGGCAGTAGTGGGTTAAACTCATAAGTTAAAATTAGCCGCTGTGGTCCTACATAAAATAAGTGTCTCCTACGCGAGGATGAGTCAGAGAGCTAAATGGTTTCATAGCAGCAAACGTGGAGCAATCTACTCATGTCTAAAACGGTTTGGTCGACAATACCTTCAGTTGCGGTCAAGCATCTTAGCATCTTCGATCCACGCGTCTCACCTGAAACAGAAGAAATAATATCTCAATAAATTTGCTAATTACTCAAACTGTATTGGCTACACGAATGCCAATAGACCAGCGGAAGCAACGCTCCGAATGACCACGTGATGTGCAAACAAAGCCCATTAATGTTATGCGGCATTATCGATAAACCGACGGTCCAATAACATACAGAATCCGCATGTTCAAGCGACAAAATTAGCCCCTCGTATACACTTACAACATGTCAACACAATAACTGCACTGCAGTGTATTATTACATATTCTTGAAACTCTCGCATAAAAGATAACTTCAAATAGATCAATTAGAAGATAGAAAATCTAAAATGGGTCTGGATTCAGTTTTAGGGCGGATGATTCATACAAATCAAAGGTATCTTTGAAACATATTTTTGTGGGTCGGTCTGTCAGTGAATAATTGGGATAAAGGTCGGTTCAAGCCGACTTCGGCACTCGCGGTCCCTAACTGAACATTATGACTTTTGTTCTTCATTCAAGGTCAGATTCCTCGAAGTTCTCTTAAGTACAATACCAAGTCGAAGCCACGCCGTGCCACACCGCTCCAAGGTCTTCAAAGCACGTGGCTCAGCGAAATCCTTGCTTACTCCCTAACATACAGCACAACCACAGTCCGACAAGGGATGTATACTCGTTACGAAAAGTTCCCAACTCTTCCCCCAACGACCAGAATTCACTTCACTAGTAAATATGTTCTTATGAGTACTACTATAACAGAGTGTCTCCTAAGCGAATCTTTAAACCGATTCGGCGATTCTTAACCCCCAACCGCCCAGCGATGCCGCTCGCAAACAGAAAAAAATATTTTAGAGGATCTTTTCAGTTCAGTATTGCCTAAATTTAAAAAATATCATCCCTCTGGAAATCTGAGATTCAGCAAATTAGACATTATTCCAAAGCTTAAAATTGCGTGTTTGAAAGAAAAAACTCATTCCAATTTCTCTCAAGCTAAATTTCACTCCAATACTTTGGCTGTAATGGGTTAATAACCCTAAAAGAACTGCTAGTCGAACCATAGACATAAACCGTAGTCCATTTCACTATGCTAACATACCAAAACGAAAGTGCGAAGTAAAAAAAGAAATGTGCCAACAACCAAAGCAAAATGTCACCAAGATTCGAGATACCTGTATGTTCTTTTTGTTTCTCATATTGGATGGAAAATCTTTCGTATAAACCAACTTATATTTAATTCAAAGCGCTATAAGGAGGAAGTGAACATACCTACTTAGCTTGATTGAGAAATAACTCACGAATCTCTCTGGCGAAGAGAATATCTGCAAAAAGCTAATTTCCTAAATATCTATTTGCGATACCTAGGGGGAACCCATTCGAATGCATCTCACTCTGCACACCAAACGAGTGCATATCCGCGAGGCGAAGGGGTGAGTGAAGGGGACAGGCGCATCGTTGAAACGCTAATGCTCTCTCTCAGCAAATAACAATAAGGCCCTGGTCCTCAATACAACCCTTCCTCATCACAAAATGGTTTCCCAAGAAAAGCAAACAATTTTCGTCAAACAACAAGAAATAACTCAGTGTCTAAAAATACATCACTGGCCAATATTGCGGAGTAGCGAAAAGGTAACAAACTTACCAAGAATAAAATAATAATAATAATAATGTTCAAATAAAATCATGATGTGCAATTCATGTAAAAAACCGTGCTTCTTGACGTGTAATTAGTGGAATATATCAATTTTGGTTTACATGGATGTAGCAGACAACTAACAATATCCAAGGTAATATTGGATATCGTATCGCGAAATAGGAAGTTGTAGTGCATTGTGTTCAAACAAAAACAGGGCCCACGTTTGTCTATTCTCTTGATTGGATTGCAGGTTGAGATAATTTCGGGACTCTTGTCAGCATTATTAATAATTTGCGTTGTTTCTTCCTCGCATGATAGCCAATACGCCGGCCCTTCATTGTTAATTCAAACCACAATTCCACAGCTGTTAATCGCGTGTCCCGTGGTGTACCTATATATATCGTCTATTTTATAATAATTATTCCGATCAACTAGTGCCGAAATGTCGAGTAATGAACACTCCAACTTATTTAGTTTGATTACAGTCAGATTGATATTGTGTTCTGGCGATAACCCGTTTGACATTTCGTGTCGTGGAAATGTAATTTCAGCCGCAACAATGAATGGCGTGAGTTACAAGCAAGATTGCTAGATGTTATATACGCAACATATCCCTGATAAAACCAACTTAAAGCTTACGAAAACGGTGAATATATCCGATATCGGCTCAAAAAAAATTTTGTTAACAGTTTTTCTCGAATAATGTTGCAATATCTGCAGTTGATTCACGTTTTTATGATATATAATGCTATTGCGGTGAAGGTATTAATTTCTTTTAAGAAGTAATAAAAAGTATCCACAAAAAAAATATATTTTTAAAAAATCCACGAAAATGTTCAGTATGGATTGAATTAACTTGGCTTAAGAAACACTGTACAAAGCAGCTGATTTTGTAAGGTACTCAACAGGTATGAAAGCTAGGCCCAAAGTGGCATGCTATACAAACCTAGTATTTCAGACTACCGGAAAACCACAGCCGGGGAACAACCTGTGATGAGTAAAAACTAAGGATCCGATCTTTATTTAAGGCATATCATGCGTCACTTATTCTATTAAAGTTATACACTCTCTTATTCATCTAGCATGATAATTTTACAACAGAAATATGCTCATTAAATCGGTAGCAGTATTTAATGAATCAGGTGTAGACCTAGAGCGTTTCAACCAAAAATTGTATAGAAGTTGACATGTAGCTAGACAAGCTGTCACCACCACGACCCACGCCTTAACTTAAACTAGCACAGATGTAAAGGGTTTATGGCAACAGTTCAGCGAGTTGCATGACTGGGTCATTTCCCACGAAATCAGGGCTACAAAGTGCGTGCATTTCTGCAGATTTTTTTTCGGGGATTTGTGTTCAAACAAAGCCTTTTTTTTGGTTCAACGCGACTTTGTCTTTAATTGCGCGATCACAGACTATTTCGATCACTAAAACTGATAACGGGTTAGGCGTGACGCACGAATGCTAAATTTTCAATCGAGTGAACAGAACGATATGTTGCACTACGACACCGACAACGCAGGCAAAATTTTAGTAACAAACTCCGCGAAATGCCGTAATCTAAGGCATTTTTACGTTTTAAATGTGACATTTTTACATCATGTGGTCTACGTTCAACCTTTCGATACGTTCCATAGACTCACAACAAACAATGGCATGTCGTACTTTAGGTGCCCTTTCTCTCACTCCTCTGTCACTACGCTTAACATGGAGGTGAATTAAAGAACACAAGAAGGCCGAATATTTGACAAATATGAAGAATTTTAAAAGGCATCTTGTTAGGTTTTTAAAAAATAAATAAAAAAAAAACATTGTTGTTAGAAATGAAAGCGTTTATTATTGTAAAAATTCGAAGAGACGCGAGGATTTGAGTGACCAGATCCTTTTTTACGGGCCTATAAACCGTATTTTTCAATCAGCAATAACTGTATTTCTCTGTTTATATTTAAACGTACTTTTCAGAGTGAAAGTCTTCAGTGGTAGTATAGAAACACCTTGCTTTCCGCAGAGGAAAATCTGCACATCTAAAAGGAATGGCTGAAATAAAGCGAATGACTGAAGGCAAACGCAGCTCGCCGCACTGCGCTTTAAGAGCCCGTGTATATCTCCGCGCCTATCTAACTAATGGTGTGCGAAAGTTAGTTTGACGTGGAATTCGTGTAGGGAAATAGGACGTTTTATAGACGTTCGCATTTCCGGTGCGGGAATTTTCTATCCTGCTGAAAGACTTTGACGGAAATAAAGTTGATATCCTCCTGGAAATCGCAGTGTTCCGCGAAATGATATGGTTTGATTTTTTTCCAAACAAACGCATGTCACATATAACAATCATGTTAAATTCTGATTTTCAAAACACCAAAAACAAAAAAAGGAGAAAAACAACAACAAAAAACAACTTACAAGTAAATATAAAATAGGTTACAAAACTTTAAATAAAGGTTTGTTATTTTTTAATAAACAAATATTTTAAGGTAGGCAATATTTACATTAAGGGAGTGTCTATTGACCCGACTTCCACATAAAATATATTACGTTGGGTTAACGTCACCACCCATTTAAAATGCATTAGGCTGGTTACGTGCGTTTAAGTCTCCCTGCATGAATAGCATGTCGGGTCAATAGCATCACCCATACCATTATTACAGAAACTGTTTTGACAAATGTCAAAGCTAGAATCCTTTACAACATTCTTTATTGTGAGAAAGGGTACGTTCCTTGTTGAAAGGATAAACAATACGAGTACTTCAGCGAAAATCAAAATAAGGTTGTGGAAGCATAAATATGAATATGTTTAAAGTTGGAGTAATGTGGAAACGGTTATCTGAAATGCTGATTGCGAGCCCCCGTGCACTATGTGTGGAAGCGAGTAACTTTGTTGCGTCCAGTCAAATGCATATCAGTACCCAGGGCCAAGTGCCTCACCCCTGCTGTCAGGTGGCGCCCCCTGTGAACCCAGTCGCTTATTTATAACACGCAGCACGTATTGCCGTGCAACATTCTCTCCTTCGCTCTCATTTCTTTGCGGTAAACACATTTCAACAGCGCAACTCAAACACACGAGCAACAACTTCAGTAACCTGTATAGAGTATCAGCCAAAAGTGCCCAACCGTAATACGAAGTATCAACTCATCCAAGAACACAGTGATACGGTCAATTTCATAAGTGTGTCCAGGTTCCCTCTTTCAAGAAAAGAAAATATGGCTGAATCGTTGTCTATTCGTGGTATTGACAGTTTCACAGAATCGGTGTCTGAAGTTCGTCGCACCTGAACTTGCACGCGAAGAGATATTTTTTTAATTTCCAATTTCAGCTTTAATCGGATCTAACGCCATTCTATGCCTTGATTGGAGACCCCACCAATTGGCACCTCTTTAACCCTACTCTATTACTACAGCCATTTCGATGCAGGAAATCACACAAACACAAATGCTGTCTGAATGCTTTTGCAGCAACTTTTTTTCCCCGGACGAACACCCGATATTTCCGACTGAAAAACAGATTACCTCTTCTTTAAAATCGGGATGCAGATGAAAATACTAACAGCGTCTACCTAAAAGCATGACTTCCGACTCGTCTATCCCGTGGTGGAGAACTTCAACATTAGAGAACTTCCCAAGTCGTCGGTGAACTTCCGTTTAATCCTCTAACGAGAACATTTTCGCTGGGAGTTTGGAGTACTAGAAGCAGTCCATAAATCTCGTCGATCGCCTCTGTGCATCAACGAGAATTAAGTTTGAACCATTCTCCGTATGCTCATCCCCGGGCAAATCCCGTTAGGGGGGCTTTAATTGGGACAGAAATGCTGATAATTTGTGAACGTGAGGAACGTTGGGTACACCACGTTGAAAATTACAAAAAAAAGCCCTCAAAACCTTGCTTTGCCCTTCTAGTCAAGGTATTTGTTTGAAGACCGCCCATTCCCTTTTGACACCTACCAAAAAAAGGAAAGAAGAAAAAAATACCCATTGACATAACACTCAAAGTACCTCCAGTGACCCCAGAGTGAACCTAACCTAAATAACATATTGAACAAACATGACAGAGGGAAGCGATCCGTAAAAAACAACATTTTTTGGGGGAAAAGCGAGGTTGAGGGGGGTGGACAGAACGATTGTTTGGGGAACAATACGTATGGAGCAGCTTCAATTGTTGGGCCAGCGGGTTTGACCCCCTCTCCATCCCCACAGATTGTCACAATGAACAGCCATGATATCTGAATCAGATAAGGGGGGGGGGATGAGTCTGGAGATGGCCACAGGTTCGATTACTTATCCGAACTGTTTTTCAATTCATTGAAGCAAGTAATAACTATGGCGACTGTCTGGGGTGTGTCTATTACGAGCAAGTTTTCAATTGTTCATGTATACTGTGCGGTTTTTCAACTCGGCGAAAAGTTTTTGTGGGTTCCTTTCTTTGGAAGCTCAGCAGCCGTTAACCCGGCTAGCTCAGATCCAAAAAATTGAATGCAATTATTTAAATTCCTATCCTGCACTTGCAAATTGTCGCCACAGCGGTACCTGATAGATCCACCCTTTCGTTTAAAGTTTTCACACGCTTTCCAAAAAAACATTGTTTCCATAGATGCAATTCGTAATAACTCTTCGTCTCAATTTTTCATGCGTCTTCATTACCATAGACATGCTAGGAGAATAAAAAGTTGGATGGTAAAATAACAATAAAATATTTAAAAATATATAAAAAATGAAGTGATTATTGTCTTGATACGTAAACCTTTCCAAGTGCCTAAAATTTTAAGTCAAAATACGTTTGGTGAGGTAAACAGGTCAGTTCAGATTGGATTGAATTCAGTGATGTTACTTTCCATTACAAAAAGTAAGACAAAACACGATGCCTCGACACTCATTTAAATTATCCGTTGTGATCAAACACAGACGTGCCTTAAAATTAAAACCAGCCGAACAAATCTTTAAAAATGTATTAATCTCCAAACATTGTTATTGTTTACAAAAAATCGTCTGAAAATGTTTTTGAAATTATAAAAAGATAATAACGCAACACCTGTTTTGTGAAAACGTCCAAAAATAAAAGCAGCAACGATTGATAGTCGCCCAGCTGCAGACCACGATAACGGGACACCTACGGGGTTGGATGACTATTATTAAGAAATTTTGGACGGGGAGCTATCATAGCATTTTTTTTCTCGATCGCGAACCCGAAACTATACACTATCGATAATAGGGGAGTGGCAAGGATTCTATAGGGGTGGACTACGACACATGTTATCCGCCGAAAAAAGGACATTTTTCACATTTCTATTCATTGACACCCGCCCAGCGTATAAATTCGCCCGACTTCTTTTTGGCCAGTATGACAGTTCACCAACGATAACTGGATACAGGCGGGATCGCTCAATCGTGCGAGCTTATTAAATCACTACAGCGAACAATTTCATTTGAAAAATAGTGCAAAACTTGGTCCGGCCAAAGCGCGACGCAAAAAAAAAAGAGAAAAAAAAGAGGCATATTTTCTATTGACGAAATTCCAGTTGGAGTTACAGTGGAATCTCGGCTTAACGTCCAAGTCGGGACTCAAAAATTTGGACGTAGAACTGAGAGGGACGTACAAGTGAAAATAATCTTCCGCATAACGCCACGTAAAGTATTTTGAACGAGACTTTACCAATCGGACGTACAAACGAGATGGACTTACAACTGAGAGACGTATAACTGAGACTCTACTGTATATTGCTTGGTTACGGGTAGGACCTGCTGGCTACTACGCATGTACTGGTTATTCTCTCTCAACCTTTATAATAGAATATAAAGCAAATGAATATGACTGCATTATTTCGGCTAAAAGCATTGTTACGCAATGCTGAAATTAGCTTGGTTTATTCAAGAAAGCTACAATGATTCGCAGAAATAGGGACACAGCTGTAGGGTTGTGTTGCTTATTCCGCAGGGTATCTCAAACCGAAAAGCTATTTTCCCGCCGACGGTCTTCCTTGAGGACGAAAAGTTAAGATTAATGCATTGCGCTCATGTTTCCCGACCATCCAACGGACAAACAAACCAATCAGCAACGTCATTCTTAGCAACTCTGGGCGTTTAAGCACCTCAATTCACCCCTTTTTTAATGTAAGTTTGCAATATGTTTTAAAAATAATAGCGGAATCAATATTTCTCAGACAATTTTAATCCAAAATCACCGCAATTCTTCAGTATAAATAATTTGCGTTATTACAAAAGGAAAATTATCCCAGATTTTGTCATTTTGGGGCCCAAAAACAGAATTGACAGTCATTTATTTCTTCTCAAATTCGCGCTAAAATAACCAATTATCCGGCACACGGAGCAATTACGCCCTCGGATAAAGCGGGGGCCAATTACTACACACCCGTCGCACCCCGTCCGGCACGGCACGACACGGCCCGGTGCAGCCCGGCAGGGCTCGGCATGGCCCGGCTCCCGACCGCGAACCAAGCTCGGCTCGCCTTGTAAGCTGATAAGTCCAGCAGGGGCTGATTCTCAGATAAGCTTACAGCTCCATGGTCTTGCTATCAGACGCAACCGCCCGCTGGGCCGGCGGCAGCAAAGCAGCCAGTGCGGTGCGGTATGAGCTGGCCGGCGGCATACGACATACCACACGGCGGGTAGCACGGGGCCCGATACCCGTTGCAGATAGGATAGTTTATACCGGCTGACTGGGCATACGTCCTGCTGAAAGGCGCAACGGCACAGCGCGGCTCTGCGACATGCGAATGCTAATGGCGGCATTTGCAGCAGCCAGCCCACGATAACAATACTTCCAATTTTTTTAACGCAAACCCAAATAATTAACCCAGTTTCTGGAGAACCGTATTAAGTATAAATCCATAACCGCAATTTTGTGCAACGGCAATATACTATCAACGATAAAATGCTTTGAAAAAAAAAAAGAACATTCGTGAGAATTTATGTTTTGAAAGCTAGTCTTTGAAATTGAGAGTAGTAACTGCAGTTTTGCATGTTTCGTTTAAAGTCTTCACGAGTTTCCGCCGCTTTGAGGAGGAAGAGAGCCAAGTTTGGAGCAATGTGTGCAAGTGCACACCACTTTTAGCTTTGATTTTTCAATGCGTATCTTAAGATTGCGAGGGGCGCACCGGTAGTGCCAATTAAAACTAAGATTGTACAAAAAAAAATATTTTATTAATAAAAAACAAAAGAAAAGAAAAAAATCGTTGTAGATAGCAAAAATTTGGTTGTTCAAAGGAAGAGGTTATATTTCGTAAAATTTCCAGTTTTTTGGGTTTTTTTTACGGCAAAAATTTGTTTGATTAAGCATTTTTTAAAAGTCTAGTTTTGCAGTTTGGCATCGCTTTGAGTTTTCCCTTCAATTTCCATACCGGTTACCTTTCAATCAAAATACCGACATTATGCACATGACGGTTATCTAATTCGCACATAAATTAATCCGACGCGAGAAGACGATGGTACGGTACAGAATCAATAATCATTTCAATCAATCACAAAAGATGTTATCTGCCGTTTGAAGTGGTTGACGATTTCCGGAGTATTGAAGCAAACCTGCCTCGCCAAATCACAGGCCGGCGATAACATCGGCCCTTGATGCAAACATCCGCCCATCGCATCGTGTCACTGCCCAAAATTCAACCACCTCAAAATGAGAACAATATCCAAGTGCACCTCCCAATATTTCAGATATTTTATTTTTTATGTATACTTGCGCGGCCGCACCGAAGTTGCAACGCGGACTCTTGGCAAAGCAGTGCGTTCTTCATGACCTCGACAAAAGAAATAATCGTCCCATAACCCCTTCCCCGCTCAGCGATACCGTTCGGTAACAGAAAAAGTATTTTGGAGGATTTTTTAGTTCAGTATTATTAACACTTTAAAAAATATCATCCCTCTAAAAACCTGAAATTTAATAATTTAGGCATTTACCACAGCTTAAAATTGCGTAATTTTGGGGAAATATCCTTTTCCGAGAATTTCCTTCAAGCTAAATTTAGCTCCAAATACTTTTTGGGCTGTTATGGGTTGAAAGATTACTGCCCTAAAACTAACGTATCGTCTGTCTTTCTATGGGATTTACTTTAATCGTATTCCGATTAGTTTTTGATGAAGAATTGAGGTCTTCAGCATGTTCTATGATCAGGAGACGGTAACTTTCTGATTAGAAACTGATTTGCCGATCAGCTTCTGAAAATACCGCTAGATAAAAATCAGATTCTTATCAGAAAACGACCAAATCCTGATCAGAATATAAAAACTACGTCAAAAACCGATCAAACACGATCAAGAGGTGCTAAATTTTTCTCCACTTTTTTCACCAATTAGAACACTGCAACAAACTCAAAAAGAAGTCACCGACGGATGTCTGGTTTTCAAAACAAGTTACAAATGCGATAAAAGCGGTTCAGCTATATTTGAAATTTACCCCCCCCCCTTCTGTAGAAAGACGTGGTTTATCCAACGGTTGGCGTGCAAATAAGAAAAAGGGGCTAGTATGAATGTACTAGGATCCCTCAAATTGCACTCGAATAAACGTGTTTAGCCGACGTGACAGCAACAAATTTTCCACCCAAATGGAGATATTGTCTATGGGGGATGTATTTATGAGCACGGATGTAAAACTACATTTTTACAATGATTCAGATGCAAAATTAGGTAGGCTTCTCTGCTAAGCTAACATAAGGTCCCCTTTAGAGACAACTAAACCTCTTTTAGACAATTTTTATGCAAGTGGCGTTTCGTTTTCTACTATCTTTCGAAGTAGCTGGTCGCCACTGCGAAAAAGTGACACCCGTTCATGAAGGAATCCATTGAAGGAACGTGCCCCCAATTTCCGCGAGAGCTCACGAAAAAACAAGTCGTTTGACCAAAGAAAATAGCCGGCAAAACAGACAAGGTTTAACCTAAGCTCTTGTACTCCCACAAGGCCACGCTTTGGGGTAGCCGGCTCAACCCCAGCGGCTTCGGCGCTTCCAAAAAGAAATCAACAAACAATTTTGCGGACTCCAAGATCATTTGCACCTTTCCCCTCTCCGACCCCAACGCTCTTACACCAGGTCCTGAAGGAATGATAAAAATGTTCATCGCACGAAGGCAAAAGGGCCAAAGACGTTCATATCACACAGGGAGCGATAATGACACCTTTTTCCGTAATAAAAAAATATCGACATACGTTTTAGAAGTTTATTGTTGTTTTTAAAAGTTGGACGTATTGATGACTCACATAGCTTTCATTCTCGTTTTTAATCCCTTAACAGAGAACACCACTTGTATTACTACACGCAAACTGAGCTGGATGAATTTTCCAGATATTTGGTCTCACCTGTGATCGAATTGGTGTTCTGACAAAAACTTTGGAAAGTCCACGTTTGAGGAACAGTAAAATAACAATTTGGTAAAATAACAATAGCAATTATCATTCCTATTAACGGGAAAAAGTACGTATTGATAAAAGAATGTCAAGATTTTGCTTTGGACAAACACCTCGTAAGCAAGCCACATGACAATAACATTTTACCAACAAGTTACAAAAACCTAAAAGAGCCTACGATATTCTAATTCATTTCTATTGTTCAGTGACCCTTTAGGCAAAATCTTGGTCATCAAGCATCACCTTACTCACAAATATTCAAAAATCTTTAGAAGCGCTCCTAAATATTAAAACTTCAAGGATAATTTGAGTGTTGATTTCAGGAATAGTCCTTTTTTCTTCGGCAAAAGAAGGGGGGGGGGAGAAACGGTTAAAAAAAAGTTGCAATAAATCGTCTGAGCAAAGGCATAGAATGGAAGGCGGAAAAGGTAAGCGAAATATTTTGCACGATTTTTCTCTATGTTCGGGTGGCGCTACAGCTGGGACGGCATCGACTAATCCTGTTAGTTATTACTCGATTAAAAGTTGGGTCAAATAGACTTGTTGATACATCGTCGCTTGAATGTACGCCTACCAAACAGTTCAAAATTAAAATCCTCGCTTCACTATAATAAGTTCAACTGTTTCTGCGATTAAGACTAAAATTAGGTAACACATGTAACTAATTCAGACATCGGAAAAATGTCCACCTAGAAGTCAAAGTGAATAAATCTGATGTTGAGCGAATGGATATTAAGCCACAAGTATTTCGATATTGTAACAACTCCGTCCAAGGCTTATATTTTACTTCAAAATGAATTTAACCGGTCAATTCACGACAGCAGAATATCTGCTCAGGCATACTCGCGTAATTTACTATGCCAAAGAATATACATGGGCGCGAAAAATCTTTTAGAATTGTCGTTTGATCTATTTTTCAAGGCAAAGGATACATCTGTCTGAAAAAATGCCAGGCTGCGTCACTAAACCTTATAAGAGCAAGTAGCTAACTTAGAAAACGTTTCACGCACATTACTGTAGGGAATCGAAGCGGTGCCTATCACACGACATGCCGCTGGTCCATCAGTCAAATGTGATAGTGATGTTTAACGACCGATGACCATTCGACTCGCTAAATGGGATTGAGTAGCCAGAAAAGGGCATCTTTTAGTTTTAGAAGTCACAAACTTTGGACTGTGTACTTATGATTTAACGTCTACTGTTGTTACGCAGATTTTATCGTCAACTTGACGACAATTTAGCCGACGGTTAAGGGCTAATAATTTTCCGGGGTCCTAACCTCCTGAAGGCTAAGACTTGCAGAATTATTGGGGGTTTACCTTTATATTGAAGAGCTGATAACACTGCAACCAGCAGAACTGCAGAGACGTGAGTAGCCATGGTGAGTGTTAGTTCGGCAACCACGTTGTTGTTTTCACAATAGGACTCTAAAAATCCTAGTTTTAACTGACACTGCACTTGAAATCACCAACACTGCACTAAAAGCACTGATGACACTCGTCTAAAGATTCAAAATGGGCGTTTTGGAACCTTTCAGGAGCTGCAACGCAGCTGCGTTACATCCTAGTCCTTAGGAGACGTCAAAACACACACGACTAACGTTACGTCGAGGGTACCGGCTAAGGATCAGCTCGTGACACAACCTGCCGACAAGCGTGCAAGCACCACACTGACTGCCGGAGCGGAGTTCGACTCACGCGCCAGCGAAAAGACCGGAGGGCGGGCGGCTCACCGGAGGGGAGGGGAAGGGGGAGGAGAAGGGGGAGGAGAAGGGGAGGGCTTGAATGGACAAGAGCAGTGGAGGGGGAAGGTGGCAAGGGAGGGAGGGGCGCCGTCGGGAGCTGCAAATGAGGGGAGGGGGAGGGAGATTGACCCAGTGAGCTCACAGCTGAGGCGAAGGATGCAAGGTAATAGGTATTTCCGCATCCACAATAGGCTCCACCTGCCCGTGGTTGACGAGCCGCCGACCGATGGTCAAAGCTCAGGCGCCGCAGCGCGCCGCTCAGCGATCTTGACACCCGCGTAATAATAATGATGTGCGCCAAAATCGGAGCCCGAATTCCGTCTAGAACAGGTCTCTACCACGGCGCAGCATTGTCGTTCTGTGTGGTACCCATTTAAAAGAAGGATTTGTTTTTTAAAGTACAGTTTTTCGATTCAGTTATGAGCGATTTACCGATAAACCGAACTTAAAAGTTTTCCCACAAAGGGCAATTTATAAACTCTTACTGATTCGTGCCCATAGGACGAATTTCAAGAAGAGAATTGACACGGGCAGGAAGCTTTGGAGTTGTTCCGATACCATTACATTTTTGGCTCATTAAAAAAAATACTTTTAAGATGGTAACGCTTGCTACAAGGAAAATAAGAGTCCACGTTTTCACTTTCGTTTTTACATCAAATATACAAATTATAAAGACATTTCCAATCCAGTAAATTTTTGCTGTAGGTCGCGAACCAACGCATTAGGACGAACTAGGAACTAGGTTAAAAGCCGTCTGGGAAACCCACTGGATTCTTTGTTAAATTCAAACTGCAAAAAAAAAAACAACCTTTAAGAACAAATTAAGTTCCTGCCTACTACTATACTGCTACTGCTGTCTGCTATGGTAGGCTACTAAAAGCTACCCTGCTTGAAATTTAGGGGAAAAAAAAACTTTTCTAAACATTCTTCAAAGGTAGTAAAAGGACTTGACGTCCACGTAGCGGTGCGCATTATCCTCTCAATCTTAAATATTCCTTATTG